>Ga0164315_10001412_pt1 | contig 18037 bp, 15 predicted proteins | sample GuaBasSedimGuay6_FD_113737 | JGI IMG/M metagenome (GOLD analysis project Ga0164315, IMG submission 113737) | Subseafloor sediment microbial communities from Guaymas Basin, Gulf of California, Mexico - Guay6, Core 4569-2, 0-3 cm | ecosystem: Environmental > Aquatic > Marine > Hydrothermal vents...
CTCAGCATGAAGGTGGAGGAGCGCACCTCACAGCTCTCCAGACGCAATGAAGAGCTGAACCAGGCTGTCAAGGAGGTCACTGAGACCAAAGATCGGCTGCGGCAATTGGCTTATTACGACAGCCTGACGTCGCTGCCCAACCGCCGTCTGTTCACTGAGCAGCTGGATCTGCTGTTGAGGCTGTCCAAACGCAACAAGGAAATGATGGCGCTGCTGTTCCTGGACCTGGATAATTTCAAGCGCATCAACGACTCCCTGGGCCACAGCGCCGGCGACCTGCTGCTGCGGGAAGTCGGAAAACGGCTGTCCAGCTGCGTCAGGGACAGCGATGTCGTTGCCCACTATGTGGAATCCGGGTCCGCCAGAATCGACGTCTCCCGCCTCGGCGGCGACGAGTTTACAGTGGTTCTCAACCAGCTCGACAGCGCCGAATCAGCGGGAGTAGTCGCGAGGCGCCTGATTAGTGCCCTGACACAACCGGTGACCATTGAGGGGCACGAGCTGGTTGTCACCCCCAGTATTGGCATCGCCATCTCCCCCAACGACTCCAATGAGGTGGAGGGCCTGCTAAAGGCGGCGGACACGGCCATGTACCACGCCAAAAGCTCGGGCAAGAACCACTTCCTGTTCTACCACAGTGATATGGACGCTGCCGGTGTCGACAGGCTCAAGCTGGAAACCGACCTGCGCAAGGCTATCGAACGCGATGAATTGGTGCTGCACTACCAGCCGCAGGTGGACACCCAGACCGGCTCGGTAGTGGGCGCCGAGGCCCTGATGCGCTGGCAGCACCCGGAGCAGGGGCTGGTGCCACCGTTCAAGTTCATACCGCTGGCGGAGGAGATGGGGCTGATAGGCGCCCTGGGAGACTGGGGCCTGCAGGAGGCCTGCCGGCAAATGGTCGAGTTGCAGTCCCTGGGTCTGAATCTGCCGAAAATGTCCGTCAATGTATCCGCGCTGCAATTCAACCCGGCTTTTATCGAGCGGGTAAACGAGGTATTGAAAGAGACGGGGCTGCGGCCCTCCAGGCTGGAACTGGAGCTCACTGAGGGCATTATGATGGACGATACGGATGCCACCCTCAGCGCCCTGGACGACCTCAAGGAGCTGGGTGTCAACCTCTCTATCGATGATTTTGGCACGGGCTACTCATCCCTGAGCTATCTCAGCCGTTTTCCACTGGATGAACTCAAGATTGATCGCAGCTTTGTAATCGATTACGACAAGAGTGAAAACGACGCCAGCCTGATTATTGCCATCATCGCCATGGCCAGAAGCATGAAATTGAAATTAGTGGCCGAGGGTGTCGAGACGCACGAGCAGTATCACTTCCTGCGGCAACACGGCGCCAATGTGATCCAGGGCTATTTATTCAGCAAGCCCGTACCGCTGGAGGAGCTGAAGCCGCTGCTAACTCGCGGTTATTTCAGGGATCAGATCAACGAAATTGATAAGTACTGATTAACTGTCAGCGCGCTGCTCATTGCGCTGTTTCTTGCCCTGTTGTATCTGTTCGAGCTGGTGTTTGTAGGCCGCCGTCACTTTGTCAACACCGTCTGCGTTCAGGCTACCTTCGTTCCCCCCCATAACATAGGTGGCATAAACACCCGATGCCGACATAAGGCCCGAGGCCACGACGTTGGGCTGAATACCCTCGTCTTTCATGGTATTGGCAAGTTTTATAAAGCGCTGCAAGCATTCCTGGAGAGGTTCTGAATCGGTTTTGGCCATGGCTGGTTTCCTTTTCAAGGGTCAATTTGCTAAGGGGCGCGATTCTAGCAGAATCAACAGAGTCAGGCTCGATTGATTTCTCCAGAGCCAGGTTGTATACGACCTGACCAGGCTGAGGGGTCGATCAGGCATGTGCCTTTTGATTATGATGGCCAGTGGCAGGGCGCAGATAGGGTATACTGCCCCGCCATGAGCAATGCCAGTCAAATCCTTCAATCGGTCTTCGGTTACGAATCCTTCCGCCCGCCACAGGATGACATCATCCAGATGGTGATCGACGGCGGCGATGCGCTGGTGTTGATGCCCACCGGCGGCGGTAAGTCCCTGTGTTACCAGATTCCAGCACTGGCCCGGCCCGGCTGCGGCGTGGTGATTTCGCCGCTGATCGCCCTGATGCAGGACCAGGTAAGCGCCCTGCGGCAACTGGGTGTGCGGGCGAGCTTCCTGAACTCAACCCTGGATCCGGCAACTGCCAGACAGGTGGAGGATGACCTCCTGTCCGGCACACTGGATTTGCTGTACATCGCACCGGAGCGTCTCACCCAGGAGCGCTGCCTGACCCTGCTGGAGCGGGCGCCCATCAGCTTGTTCGCGGTCGACGAGGCCCACTGCGTCTCCCAGTGGGGTCATGACTTCCGTGCGGATTACCTGCAACTTAGTCTGCTGCACCAGCGTTTCCCGCATATTCCACGCATCGCCCTCACCGCCACCGCTGATGCGCGCACCCGCACCGAGATCATCACACGACTGGACCTGGGCCAGGCCGGAAAGTTTATTGCCGGTTTCGATCGCCCCAATATCCGTTACCGTATTGCGCTCAAGCACAACCCCAAACAGCAACTGTTGCGTTTTCTTAAGGACGAACATGCACAGGATGCGGGCATCGTCTACTGCCTGTCGCGCAAAAAAACCGAAGAGATCGCCTTCTGGCTGCAGGAGCAGGGCTTTAACGCCCTGCCCTATCATGCCGGCCTGAATGCGGGCACCCGAGCGGACCACCAGGCGCGCTTCCTGCGGGAAGAGGGTGTGATCATCGTCGCCACCATCGCCTTTGGCATGGGTATCGACAAACCCGATGTACGTTTTGTGGCGCACCTGGATATGCCCAAGACGGTGGAATCCTATTACCAGGAGACAGGCCGGGCCGGGCGCGACGGCGAGCCGGCGGACGCCTGGATGATCTACGGCCTGCAGGATGTCATCAAACTGCGCCAGATGATGGCATCCTCGGACGGCAGCGAGGAGTACAAGCGGGCAGAGCAGCACCGCCTGAACGCCATGCTGGGCCTGTGCGAGATCACCAGCTGTCGCAGGCAGTCTCTACTGAATTACTTCGGTGAAACACTGCCGGCCCCCTGCGGCAATTGTGATACCTGCCTGGAGCCGGTGGCTACCTGGGACGGCACCGAGGCCGCTCGCATGGCATTGAGCGCTGTCTATCGCACCGGGCAACGTTTTGGCGTCAACCACCTGATCGACGTATTGCGCGGCGCCGAAAACGACAAAATAGTCCAGTTCAATCATCAGCACCTGCCCACCTACGGTGTAGGTAAGGATCTGGACAACAACCAGTGGCGCTCCGTATTCCGGCAGCTTGTGGCCCGCGGCCACCTCAGCGTCGACCTGGAGCGCTTCGGTGCCCTGCGCCTGGAAGAACAGTGCCGGCCTTTGCTGAAAGGTGAACAGCAGATAGAACTGCGCCGCGACCCCAAGCGCAAGGCGGCCAGGCAGCAAACCAGGCAGCCGCTGCCTATTGATATGGACGTCGCCCTGTGGGAATTGCTGCGGGAACGACGGCGGGAACTGGCGGAGGAACAGGGTGTCCCCCCCTACGTCATTTTCCACGATCGCACCCTGCAGGAAATGTGCGCTTCCCTGCCCCAGAACCTGGCGCAGTTCGGCCGAATTACCGGCGTGGGGGAGCGCAAGCTCGACAAATACGGCGATACCTTCCTGCAGGTTATCAACGAGCATCTGGTTATCAGCTGATATTGGCGATAAATTGGCCCGTGGTGGGTAAGCGCGGGGAGAGTTTTACGTGTCTATGGACACCATTATAGAATGACCAGTATGAAGCTAAGAATTTCCAGTCAGGTGAGTATTCCGCTGGCGGAGGTCGATATACACGCCATACGCGCACAGGGTGCGGGGGGCCAAAACGTTAACAAGGTCTCTTCGGCGATCCATCTTCGCTTCGATATCAATGCCTCGTCACTGCCGGACGTGTACAAAGCGCGCTTGCGGGAGCTCAGCGATCAGCGCATTACCACTGAGGGTGTCATTATAATCAAGGCCCAGCGCTTTCGCAGCCAGGACAAAAATCGCGATGATGCGCTTGGCCGCCTGCAGGACCTGATAAAAAGTGCGGCCGTCACTCGCAAGAAACGCCGGCCTACCAAACCATCCAGAAACTCCCAGAAAAAACGCGTGGACCGCAAAACAAAACACGGGCAGTTGAAATCACTGCGCGGCAGAGTGGATCACTGAAGCGGAAATTGATGTATTTTATTCACAAACACTTGGTGTACCGTTGCGGGTTTACGTTATTTGGCAGGTTTCGCGAGTCCTGCTATAACCAGGCCGAACGCACGAGAAGGAAGTCCAATACATGATTCTTCACATTTTTCTGGCGACTTGTATCGGGTCTGGCTACCCTCCAAAGCACCGCCATCCTCTGGATCTGAGGTCAGCGAAATGACAGTTGCGGGCAAGATTAACATCCTCTTTATTAGCGCTGCCATATTTTTGGGCTGTGTCCTGACAGGGTATACCGCTCACCATGAATACCAGGCCGATCTCGATCAACTGGTTCAGGGGTCGCTGGCAAAAGTGTTAAGCCGCCCGGATTTACCAGTGGATATATACCACCAGAATGAAACCAGGCTGACGCAGATTTTGGGCGAATTTCTCGAGCCCGCCGCTGTGACAGTGGCGGTTGCCTACAATAGTGATGGCGAGATCCTCGCCAGACGCGACCGGGCCAACGCCTCCCCTCACAATCTACCCCCGTTTGCAACCGTCAGGGCAAATGTTGCCATCGTTGAACCAGGCTTGATGGGCCTCGGCCCCGAACGAGATCCAGTCGGCACCGGCTATTGGTCATCGCTGATCTCGGGAGAATCACTGATACACCTGACCATGCCAGTATTCTCACCAGTCAACCCAACGCAAAAGAACTTAACCACCCTGGATTTTGTCACGGCCCTGTCGGGGCCCGGCGCACAAAACAGCCTCGTAGTCATTGGCTATATACATCTGGGCATAGACCGGAAACAATTATTGCACGGTATTCGTCCCGCCGTAAGTCGGGTGTTTTACGGTTGCCTGGTACTCATTTTACTGTGCGCAGTGGCGGTTTTCCTGATGACACGACGCATTACAGAGCCGCTGTCACAGCTCGCAAAACTGGCGGACCAGGTGGCCTCTGGCGAACACAGAGAATACGTTCAAATCAAGGGCGGCAAAGAGTTCAAGGAAATCGCAGCTGTGCTTAATGGCGTAATAGGCGGCGTGACAAGCTATAAAAAAGAGATTGAAGTGGATCGCAAGCTGCTCTCCTGGAAGGTAGACGAGAGTACGTCCAAGCTGTCTATGCGCGACGAGGAACTGCACAAGGCGGCTGACGAAATTACTGAAACAAAGGGCCAGCTTCATCAGATGGCATATTATGACAGCCTGACCTCCCTGCCCAACCGACGCCTGTTCACCGAACAACTCAGCTTGCTATTACGATTGAATGAGCGCAACGGAAAACCACTGGCTCTGCTATTTATTGATTTGGACAACTTCAAACGGATCAATGATTCTCTGGGCCACAGTGCCGGTGACTTACTGCTGCGAGAGGTTGGAAAACGCCTGCTCGGCTGTCTACGCAGCAGCGATATCCTGACGCACTATGTAGAATCAGGACCGAGGATTGACGTCTCACGTCTGGGGGGCGACGAGTTTACCGTGGTACTGAATCAGCTCGATAGCATCGACTCCGCCGGCCTTGTTGCGCAACGCCTGATCGACAGGCTGAGTGAGCCGATGATAATCGATGACCACGAACTGGTAGTAACCCCCAGTGTCGGCATTGCGGTCGCGCCCCGGGACGCGGATGATGTAGAGGGCCTGTTAAGGGCGGCGGGTACCGCCATGTACCATGCCAAGGCTTCAACAAGAGGCGATTTTCTTTTTTACAATGAGGAAATGCAAGCAGCGGGATTGGATCGCCTCAAGTTGGAATCTGATCTGCGCAAGGCAATTGAACGCAATGAACTGTTGCTGCACTACCAGCCACAGGTGGATATCGCTAACGGCTCTATAGTGGGCGCGGAAGCACTGCTGCGATGGGAACATCCCGAATATGGCCTGATACCGCCTTTCAGGTTCATCCCTCTTGCTGAAGAAATCGGGCTGATTGAGGAGTTCGGTGACTGGGTGCTGGTTGAAGTCTGCCGTCAAATGAATGAGTTCAGAGAGCAAGACCTCGAACTACCCAAAGTCGCGATCAATGTCTCACCGTTTCAATTCAACCCTCTATTCATAAACCGGGTGAAAGAGGTGCTAATACAAGCCGACCTGCCAGCCTCGATGCTCGAACTGGGACTATCAGAAGGGATATTGACGAACAATGACCAGAGCACCATCAAATCACTGCGGGAACTCACGGAGTTGGGTGTCTATCTTTCAGTAGACAATTTCGGAATGAGTTACGCACCCCTGAGCTACCTCGGTAACTGCCCACTGGATGAACTAAAAATCGATCGCAGTTTTGTGGTCGACTGCGATAGTCGTGAAGAGAGCGGCAAGCTGGTGAAGGCCATTATCTCTATGGCGAATAGCCTGAACTTGCGCATAGTGGCCGAGGGGGTGGAAACTGAAGGTCAATACCAGTTTCTCTCCAGCAACGGAGCACGGGTAATGCAGGGATATTTGTTCAGCAAACCGGTACCGGCCGAGGAATTGAAGGCGCAGTTGGTGGTGCCGTGGCATTATATGACACAAATTCAGCGGATAGCGCTCACCAGAGAGTTCGCGTCATAATTTCTATTTATTCGTTTAAATATTAAACTTCGGGTTCGCTTTCCCCATCCTGTCGGTAACAGTACATTAACTTTTTGGGATCCTCCCCATCATATAAAATTCATCATTAGGACGGATGCCCAACAAATTTGCCATCCTGTTGGATAAGGAGAAAAATGAGGTTATAGCGCCGATATCCCATATGTCCTCATCAGAAAATCCGTGCTCATGCATGGCCTCAATGTCTGCGTCACTTATCTCATGTGAATGTGATGAGACTTTGACAGCGAAGTCCAACATCGCCTTTTGCCTGGGTGTGATATCGGCTTTGCGGTAATTGCCTGAAAGTTGGTCGGCCAGCATAACCTGTGATGTCTGTTTTAGTACAGGGTACTGACTTGTTTACCCGGCTCTCTGCTCGATCTTATTGAAGGGGATGCCCTTGTCCACGCGTACATACTATGGCAGACCCAGTACCCGTTCAGCTTTTGCCAGGCCCTGGCCCGGATAATAAGTTCCGCTTCACTTTCCTTACAACCCTTTTATTCATCCTCCTATACTTTTTCGATATGTCGTGTTTCAATCGGCGTTGCCAGAATAATGCCCGCGTAGAGTCATAATCCATGTGTCCAACAGGGCACTTGCCGTGCGGTTCTGGTTTCGGTCGATTAGTCTGTGCGGGTCGAGAGATGGCGCAAAGAGGTGACTTATGATTGAACAGGATATAGACGACGCGGATTGTTTGCGTCGCCGCCGGTTTCTGCAAACGGTGGCGGGCGGGACAATGTTCATGACTTGTTTGCCGTTGCGTACTGCCCTGGCCGGCGTTCAGGTATCGTTCGATGATCTGTCTGTCCTGGGGCCGAGCGAAGGACAAATCCTGCTCGAAGTAACGCGAACGCTTTTCCCGCATAGTTTCCTGGACGATACGATTTACGCGCAGGCCGTTCGGCAAATGGATTCGATGTCCAGTAAAGACGCAGCACAAGCCGATCAGATCCGGGTCGGCCTGGAGCTATTGCCGGAAAACTTTATCGAACTTGATCAGCGTCGCCGGGAAGCGGCGCTCGACGAGATCAGCGACACCGTATTTTTCAAGCTCGCACGCCGTACCACCATCAATGCCGTGTGCAATAGCTACGGCCGCACGCACGACGTGCCAAACCTCTTCATCTCCGACGGCAGTCAATTCTGCTCATCCGGGGCCGCGCCACCAACCCTCACGATCGTTACCCTGGCGATCCGCCAGGCGGAACATATCGTGGGTCAGTTGAAGGCCGGCGCTATCTAGCAGCCTGTTGAAAAAGTCTCAGGCGGGTGAGTCCGGGATGAGTAGCGGGTCGCACTGCGCACGCCCCACGCCCCACGCTTCAAACAGGGAGAAATAATGCAGTTAAACATCAAGAGCTTTATCGAACGGGGAGGTCAGTACTTTCCCAATAACCCAATTGTTTCGCGGCGCAGCGACAACAGCCTGTTTCGTTACACCTACGGTGAGATGGAAAAGCGAGTGCGTCGGCTATCGAGTCGGCTGGCCTCCCTGGGGGTCAAACCCGGGGACCGGTTGGCGACTCTGGCCTGGAATACCTACCGTCATTACGAACTCTATTTTGCCATTCCCTGCGTCGGATCCGTGTTGCACACAGTTAACCTGCGCCTCACCGATGAACATATCGCCTACATAATCAATAAGGCCGAAGACCAGCTGCTCTTTGTCGACCCGGACCTGCTGCCGGTGGTTGAACGGCTGGCCCCGAATTTACCCAGTGTTAAGGGCTATATCATTCTCGATGACAAGCTGCCACAGACCTCCCTGTCGCCGATCTACTGCTACGAAGATTTAGTCACCGCGGGCGATGAATCGTTTGAGTTTCCAGACATCGACGAAAACGCGCCGGCGGGGATGTGTTTCACCTCGGCCACCACCGGCAATCCCAAGGGGGTGGTTTACACCCAGCGACAGATTTATCTGCATACCTCCGCACTCTGCATGGCCGATACAATGGGGGTGCGCGAGCGCGACACTTTTTTACCCATGGTACCGATGTTTCACGCTAACGCCTGGGGCATACCGTTTGCCGCGGCCTGGATGGGGTCGGCGATGGTGTTGCCCGGCGAGCGGCCCCACGCCGAGGTGCTGCTGCAACTGATCGAGCAGGAAAAGGTCACCCTGTTTGCCGCCGCGGTGAGTGTTGGGGTCGATATGATCGCCCTGCTCAAAGAGGGGGAACATGACCTGAGCAGCCTGCGTAGTATTATGCTCGGTGGTTCGGCGACCCCGCGGGCGGTGATGGAGTTTTATATGGACAACTACGGCGTGCCGATCTTCACCGCCTGGGGTTCCACAGAGATGGCGCCTATCGCCACTTGTAGCCATATTCATCGCGACATGCTCGACGCCAGTGAAGCGGAGAAAATTTCGATGCGTGTCCTCCAGGGGTTGGTAGCGCCGGGGGCCGAGCTTTATTTAGTTGACGATGAGGGTAAGCGAGTGCCCTGGGATGACGAGACCATGGGCGAGGCTTACGTCCGCGCACCCTGGTCAGTCACCGAGTATTATCAGGATGAGCGCAGTGCAGAGGGCTTTGCCAATGGCTGGTGGCGCAGCGGTGATATCGCCACCATTAACGAGCGTGGCGTGCTGCGGCTGGTGGATCGCGCCAAGGACTTGATCAAGTCCGGTGGTGAATGGATTTCTTCTCAGGACCTGGAAAATGGGTTGATGGCTCATCCCGCTATTCGTGAGGCGGCGGTGGTGGCGGTGCCGGACGAGCGTTGGGTCGAACGGCCTGCGGCAGTTTTCTCGCTGGAGAGCGGGGCTGCAGCGCCTGCAGGCGAAGAGTTGAAGGAATTTTTAGCACCTGATTTTGCCAAATGGTGGCTACCCGAGCACTATCTGCTGGTGGACGAGCTGCCAAAAACCGGGGTGGGTAAAATCAACAAAAAACTGCTGCGTACGCAGGTGATAGAGATGATTGCCGGGCTGGGGTAATTCGATTCGCCTCCATGCGTGTGGCCAATTGAAGCGACGTATTCTATTGCGGCCGCGCCAACCATTCGCCTACGTCCTGGAGGCGCGCATCACCAGCCAGTTGCCCACGACCACCGTCACCATTCCCAGTAATGCGGGCAGAGTCCATTCGTAGTCCTCCACAAAAGTTGATATCAGCAGGGCCACTAACGGGAATACAAGATTGGCGTAACCGGCACGGTCGGCGCCGATGCGGCCGATCAGGGTCAGGTAGGCCCAGAACGCAATGACCGAGCCAAAGATCGACAGATACAATAGCGATAGAATGTAGGGTGCGCTCCAATCGACCGTGATCGACGTACCACTGAAAATCGCCGCCAGATACATCGCCACAGCTCCATAGCCCATTGCCCAGGTATTGGTCACCAACACCGGGATATCATGTCTGCGATTACGCGCGGCAATGATATTGCCGAAGGAGGCCAGCGCAGTTCCCGTCAGGCAATACAGCAGCGCTATAAAATTTTTATCGCTGAGATCCAGCGCGTCTAACTCTGGCCAGAACACGGCAGCCATCCCCATCAGGCCGATCAGTCCACCAAACACCACACCTGCGTGAATCCTCGATCCCATGAACAGGGCACTGTTGATCACGTTAAACATCATCAGACTGGAAAATACTACCGCCACGAGGCCGCTGGTCAGCTCCATCTCGGCATGATAGACCAAATAGTAGTTGGCGCAGAACAGGCACAGCCCCTGTAGCAACAGGAAAGGATGATCGCGCCAGCGCAGGCGCAAGGTCTGGCGGCGCAACAACAGGAACAGCCATATCAGCAAAGCAGACAGCAAAAACCGATGCGCAACCGAGGCCATCGGATCTACTACACCCAATTGGTATTTAATGCCGATCCAGGTTGAACCCCAGATCACGACAGTAAGGCTGTATAAAATCCAGTTGTGCACGAAATGCCATTCTCTGATAGTTAGCTGAGGTCTGCGCGCGGGCGTGAGTGAGTGTAACCAGATCACACATTGTGAACAATAAATTAGGGATTCGTAATGATCACTTTCTTACCCTGATAGTTTTCCTGCGGCAGATGTGAACCAATGTGGAAGAGTTCGCCGTGCAAGAGATAGCTTGCCTACGGGGCAAGCGCCTGTTTCAATAGCTCATCGCCTGATTCACAACCACGATGAATTTAAAGGAGAGCCCCGATGAGCGCAGCGGATAAAAACTGGCATCTTTCTGGTGAGTACGCGGAAAATTGTAGCTGTGTCTACCTTTGTCCCTGTATTTTCACTAATTCCACGGCCCCGTCGATACCGGCAACCGAAGAAGCCGGTGACCACTGCATAGCAGCCATGGCGCTGAATATTCAGGACGGTCAGTTCGGCGATGTTTCGCTGAGTGACCTGAGTTTCATGCTGATTCTGAAAACCGGCCTGGTGATGAGCGCTGGCGAATGGACCACTGCGATCATTATTGATGACAAGGCCAGCCCAGCGCAGCGCGAGGCACTAGAGCAAATCACCAGCGGTCAGGCAGGGGGGCCGCTGGAGATGCTGCTGCCGCTGATCAAGGAGTTTGCCGGCATTCACTACGGCGATATTCAGTTTCACCTCGAAGAGAACAAGCGCTCCGTGGTGGTGCCGGGTATGATCGAAATCGGCGTAGAGGGTTATCTCTCTCGCCGCCAGAACAGTGAGCCTTTCTATATCGATAATGTTGGTCACCCGGTCAGTTCGCGGCTCGCCCTGGGTCTTGCGACCGGCAGCCACGTGCATGTGGGTGGCATCGACTGGGATGATGATACCGGCACCAACAACGGCCATTTTCACTCCTTTAGCTGGAGTGGTGCGGCCAAACCTACGGACTATGTGCTCGACCGCAAGGCGGCATCCTGATTAACCGAAACACTCTCACGCCCTGTCGGCTATCTAGCTGGCGGAGTGCTTCGTTTCCCCATACTTTTGATCTGATAGCCCGCCAGAACTGTCGTTGAATTCGCCTCACCGCATGTCCTTGCCGACGCTGCTGCCAATCCTGTTCGGACTCGGCGCGATTACCGCCCTGAGTTGGTGGTACATGTTCTACCTGGCCGACAATATGGATATGCCGATGATGGAAATGTCGGCGGAAATGCCCATGGCTGGGAGCATGGATAGCCCCTGGACGCTGATCGACTTCGGCGCTAATTTCATTATGTGGGCGGTGATGATGGTGGCGATGATGGTGCCTTCCGCGGCGCCCACTTTTCTGCTCTACGCCCGCCTGCAGCGTGACCAGCACGGCGATACCAAAGTTAAGCCCGTCGCGCTGTTTTTGGGCGGCTATCTCTGCGCCTGGACCCTGTTTAGTCTGGGCGCAACCCTCTGCCAGTGGGGGCTGCACGAAGGTGCGTTGCTCTCCGGGGCCATGGCGATTGATCGCCAGTGGCTGGCGGCAGCGGTGCTGATGGCGACCGGGCTTTACCAATGGACCCCGCTGAAACAGGCCTGCTTGCAACACTGTCAGTCACCCCTGGGGTTTCTGCTCGGCTTCTGGCGTGACGACTCCCGGGGTATAGTGCGCATGGGTTGGCGCCACGGCCTGTTTTGCGTGGGCTGCTGCTGGTTGCTCATGGCTATTCTTTTCACCGTCGGGGTGATGAACCTGATCTGGGTGGCGCTGATTGCAGTTTATGTACTGCTGGAAAAAATTGTTCCCAATGGCCAACGATTCGCGCGCATCAGCGGTGTGCTGCTCTGTGGCAGCGCGGTGGTTATTGCCCTTTAAAATCGTCCTTCCTGGTTGCCTGACCGGTCACATCTCCACTATGGAAACCACCTTGCCCAGGTGGGCAGGTTGGACTTCCTGGATGCTGCCACTGTCGTTGCGGATATGGATCTCCCCGGCTATAAACTTCATCCATTACAAGGCAGGGATAAGCGTCGCTGGTCCATAAAGGTAAACGGTAACTGGCCCTCCCAATACCTTTAAAATCAAAGACTTAAAAATTGAGGTAGGCGTGAAAAGGCGTGCGCGTGGTCCCATGATGGTCCCAAAACTATCTTCTTTGACGGGGAATCCAGGGCCCAGAACGCATAAACACCTATGAGCGGATCATCCCAAAGCGAGCTTTTCATGCCTTCAAGCTTGCACCAAGTCACACATATGCGTAAATTACGGATTTTACGGAGTAATTTTCCATGAAGAAAGTTACAGCAACTGAGGCTTCCAAAGCTTTTGGCCAACTTGTCGATGACGTGCAAAGCGAGTCAGTGACCATTGAGCGTAACGGGCGTCCCGTTGCGGTGGTGTATTCCTACGAGGAGGCACAGCGCATCGAGACCATGAGAGAAGCCCATCTCGATGCCCTCATTCAGGAAGGTATCAATGCCGCAGATGAAGGGCGTATTCGCCCTCTTACCCAGAGTGTGAAAGATGAAATATTGGCTAGCGCCCGCCAACGGTATGAAGAACGAAGCCAATAATGCTGACTCTTATAATCACCGACCAGGCTGAGGCCGATATTGAGGAAATCTATTTATATATTGCCCTGAATAGCTATCAAAGCTATGCCGAAAGTTTCGCAAGTAAGGCTTTCAAGACTTTTGATCTTCTTTGCCATAGCCCCCATATGGGTACCCAAAGGATCCGGTCAGGGGAAGGCGTCAGGTTTTACCCGATGGATAAGGTCAATATTTTCTATCGTGTGGTGAGCGACCAGCTACAAATACTCAGGGTTCACCATAGTAGCCTGAACTGTGACAAGCTTCGGTTGTAGTGATTCAATTGTTCAGATTACTAACGTCAGGATCGAGAGTTGCCCGACACAAATCATATCTCCTCATCGAAAAAGACAAGGTCGACCAAATCATCGATTACACAGATGCTATAACAGGACACCTGAAAAATGTTCCAGGAGGTGATGCCGAAGCAGCATTTACTCAGGATAATGCGGCCATGTTGGTTGACGAAGTAATGGTCGAAGAAAAGATTAACCGTGAGCATCTCTGAGCTAGGCCTGCTACCGTCAGGGCATCTGCACTGTTTCACATCATTGGCAGATGGAAAGGCAGGTGACGCTGTTAACAACGCCTCCATCGACAAGGCATTTTCACGTAGTGTGGGTGAAGGTTTATTCACTCTTGCGGCAAGAAAAAGTGGCACCGACCTCTCTCCATCTTTGCAGTTTTGGCGCGACTTTGCCTGCAACTATTTAAGTGAACGCTGCCTGCTGGCACAGGCCGATCCACAACAACCAGGTCCTATTGAGCCGCTTACAGCCAACGAAATCATGCCGCTACTCATGAGCGCACCGCCGATGCGTGGCGCCGAGTATCTCTGCGCCCCGGCACTACAGGAAATCCGCTCCTTGCTTGATACCTGGATATGCATCCAGATTAAGGCCACTGGCGGACTCGGTGCACTGCTTGCCGAGAGAGCGCCGCGGTGGCATCAGGTAGGCCGTGTCTGTTTCCATCTGGCGGAAAATAAAGGTGACCCGGATTTTCCCTTCGCCTTCATGGCAACCTATGTCCCCAAACTGTCAGATCAGGGGCGTATTCGCCATCAACCACTCAGTCGTGCTTTACAGGAATATGCCGGCACGAGAAATAAACAAGCCTTGATTCGTCTGCTTTCACCAGTTCAGCTGGCCGCTGAGTCCAGTGTTGTGATTAAAGACCTTGTAGATACCGGTGACATCTACCACCCCCTGGCCTGGTCACCCGAGGAGGCCTATGCGTTTCTTAAGGATGCGCCACAATACGAGCAGTGCGGCGTGGTGGTTCGGCTGCCTGACTGGTGGAAGAAACGCAGCAGACCACGTGCCAGCGTTACCATTGGTGAGGCAAAGCATCAGAACTTCAATGCTGATTCACTGCTGGATTTCAAACTGCATATTGCACTGGGTGATGAAACGCTCAGCGAGTCTGAGTTGAAAAAGCTGCTGACGGCAGCTGATGGCCTCGTATTTATTAGAGGGCAGTGGGTTGAGGTAGACCAGGAAAAACTGAGTGAAGCCCTGACCCACTGGAAGAAACTGGAGGCGGAATCTGCAGATGGTGGCGTCACCTTTGCTGAAGGTATGCGGTTGCTGGCAGGCGCGCCGGTAGACCTGACTGAGGATGGCACGGGCGAGAGTCGAGACTGGTCTTTTGTCAAACCGGGCCAATGGTTAGCTACGCTGCTGGATGAACTGCGCGTACCCGCTCAACTGAAGACTGTCAACCCGGGTAATGCACTCAAAACGACCCTTCGGCCCTATCAACAGTCCGGCGTGAACTGGCTGTGGTTGCTCTCACAACTGGGATTAGGTGCTTGCCTAGCAGACGACATGGGGCTGGGAAAAACCATGCAAGTGATTTCCCTATTGCTTATCTTGAAAAAGAAGCGGTGTGACAGACCCTCCCTATTGGTGCTTCCCGCCTCTCTGATTGGCAATTGGAAAACAGAACTTGAGCGTTTTGCCCCATCGTTGCGCAGCCTGTTTTTTCACAGTTCCCAGCTGAACAAAAAAGCAATGAATGCCATGGTGAACGAAAGTACAAGTTTGAAAGACATCGATATTGTTGTGACCACCTATGGAACACTGATGCGTCAAGACTGGCTACAAGACCAGGCGTGGCAGCTGCTGGTTCTGGACGAGGCCCATGCCATAAAAAATCCAAGCGCAGGGCAGAGTAAAGCGGTCAAGAGTCTCCGTGCCAAATCTCGTATAGCACTGACCGGCACGCCGGTAGAAAACCGACTGTCGGATCTGTGGTCACTGTTCGACTTTTTGAATCCTGGTCTGCTTGGATCAGCCTCGCGCTTCAAGGGGTTTGTAAAAGCACTCTCTGAACGGGAGAGTGACCAATATGCACCGTTACGCAATCTGGTAAGCCCTTATATCCTGCGCCGCCTGAAATCTGATCGATCAATTATCAGCGACCTGCCGGAAAAGACTGAAGTACCCGCCTACTGTGGTCTGAGCAAAGTGCAGGCTGCGCAATATCAACAGGCCGTTAATCAGATGGCGAATGCTATCGAGAACCTTGAAGGTATAAAACGTCGCGGCTTGGTGCTCTCCTACCTGTTACGCTTCAAGCAAATCTGTAATCACCCATCTCAACTGCTCGGGGATGATGAGTACGATCCAAAAAAGAGCGGGAAATTTCAGCGCCTGGCTGAACTGTGTGAAGAGATCGCCTCACGTCAGGAAAAGGTGCTGGTGTTTACTCAATTCCGGGAAATGACCATGCCACTGGCTAACTTTCTGGCACAGCAGTTTGGCCGGCCTGGTCTGGTGCTCCATGGCGGCACCGCTATTAAGCAGCGACAAAAACGGGTTGAACAATTCCAGGCAGAAGAGGGCCCCCCCTTCTTTATTCTCTCCCTCAGGGCGGGAGGAACCGGTCTCAACCTGACCCAGGCCTCCCATGTTATCCATTTTGATCGCTGGTGGAACCCGGCGGTTGAAAACCAGGCCACAGACCGCGCCTTTCGAATCGGTCAGAAAAATAATGTGCTCGTTCACAAATTTATCTGCCCTGGAACAGTAGAAGAAAAGATTGACGCCTTGATTAATGAAAAAACGGCCCTCGCCAATGATCTGTTGGATGGAGGTGCTGACACACTGCTTACGGAGATGGATAATGAGACATTGCTCAATCTGGTATCACTCGATATCGAGAAGACGCAAGTCTGATAGGTGGCAACCATGAGTTATGGCGGGTGGTCTCCCTATGTGCCGGTAGCGCAAAGACGTGCCAGAGCGGCTAAAGAGATCAATAAATTACGCAAAAAAGGCAAGGACATTCAACCCATTGAGGTTCAGGGACGAAAAATCGCCCGTACATTCTGGGGTGAAGCCTGGTGTAATCACCTGGAGAGATTCAGTGATTATGAGAACCGTCTACCCAGGGGGCGAACCTATGTTCGTAACGGTTCGGTATGTCATCTAGCCATCTCCAGGGACAAAGTGGAGGCCATAGTCAGCGGCTCGGAGCTTTACAGAGTCAACATCAATATCAGCCCATTATCTGTACGCAAATGGAAAAACCTCCGTAAACAGTGCACTGGTCAGATTGGCTCCATGTTGGAATTATTGCAGGGACGTTTCTCCGACAACGTCATGGAGATAGTGACCGATCAGAACCAGGGGTTATTCCCCAAGCCCAGCGAGATAAAGCTTGCCTGCGACTGCCCCGATTGGGCAGGAATGTGCAAACACATTGCCGCCGTCCTGTACGGTGTTGGTGCCAGACTGGATCATCAGCCAGAGCTGCTTTTCCTACTGCGCAATGTTGATCATGAAGAACTGATTACCGCAGAGCTGGATATTCAGACCGCAACATCCAAAGAAGGAAAACGACGCCGGCTGGCAGGGGCGGATCTTTCCGATGTCTTTGGTGTCGACATGGAAGAGCCAGTAAAACCCCATCGAAAAACAAGTCCTGTTAGAAAAAAACCGATCAGGAAAAGCAAGAAAGCTTTTACGCCAACAGCGGCGGCGATCACCAGACTCCGCAAGCGATTTGGGATGAACACCTCACAGTTTGCAAAGTTACTTGGCGTCAGCCCGCCTACGGTAACCAACTGGGAAAACGGCAGCGGAAAACTTAATCTCCGCCAACACACCCTGGCTGCGCTTACCAGAGTGGTTGAATATACGCCGGAGCAAGCCATGAGCAAATTAAAGCGGGGTAGATAGAAAACCCGGCGACCTTCTTGTCAAAAGGGATTACCAACCATCAGAGTGTAGCTGCGTGGCACGGGCAGTATCTTACGCAAAGCAAACGCGCACCCTCAACCAGATCGCACCGTATTTACCACATATCCCAGCACCGACAAAGAATCGGCTTGCTTGACCATATGTTCACGTAGGATAAAGATGATTAAGGTGTGCCGGCAAATTTTCAGATAGACAGGAGATAGCACAGAAAAGCGCCATTGTGTAGGCCTGTTGCAAAGCGGTAACCGCTCATTCCGAGACGTCATTCTCCTTCAGGTAAATTCCGATTATATTTCTCCTCAAACACAGGAGAACTTTTATGATCACGCGGACGTCAGACACCCATTTTCTTCCCCAACCAGAGGCGCAGCCTCAACCTACTTCAAGGCGAAGAGCCCGTGTTATGCGAACTCAGGAACAATGGAAGGCTCTACTGGAGGAATTCAACACCAGCGGGCTCACCAGGGGAGCTTTTTGTAAGAAACATCGAATTGCCACCAGTAGTCTCTACCGGTGGCAACAACTTTTTGAACACGCCAGTGACGCCGATTTTATTGATGTCACGGAGCCTCTTGCCAATGCGCCAGGGTTGCATCCCGCCCCAGTGCGCGACAATGACTGGCAA
>Ga0164315_10001413_pt1 | contig 18033 bp, 17 predicted proteins | sample GuaBasSedimGuay6_FD_113737 | JGI IMG/M metagenome (GOLD analysis project Ga0164315, IMG submission 113737) | Subseafloor sediment microbial communities from Guaymas Basin, Gulf of California, Mexico - Guay6, Core 4569-2, 0-3 cm | ecosystem: Environmental > Aquatic > Marine > Hydrothermal vents...
AATGTCAGGGAATTCATCGAACTCCACGCCGAAAGCCGTCTGGTGGAAAATCCCGGTGAAGTGGTTGGGCGTATCATCGACGAGGCCAACAAACTTGCCGGTGAGAGCTTCAGTGAAGAGACGCCGATTACAAGCCTTTCAGGAGGGCAGTCCCGGGCATTGATGATTGCCGATACGGCGATTCTCAGCCGTTCCCCGATTATTCTCATCGATGAGATAGAAAATGCCGGAATCGACAGAAAACGGGCTCTGGATCTCCTGCTGTCTGAAGAAAAAATTGTTCTGATGGCCACCCACGATCCCATTCTGGCCCTTATGGCCGACCGCCGCATCGTCATTCAGAACGGCGGCATTCTTAAAGTAATTGAAACCACAGATGAAGAACGTACAATTCTTTCCACCCTCGAGGAACTGGATCGAACCGTACTCGCCTATAGAACCCGCCTGAGGGCGGGAGAAATTCTGGTAGAAGGATAATACAATGAGTGTACATGACGGATGCGCGGCATCATTCAACGATGGTAAAGAGGTTGTGGACAAGGTAAGGATGATGGGCTTTGCCGCCCAGCCTCTTCCCATGCCCATGGATATTGAATGCGGCAATTGCGGCTCTGCTTTCGAGATGGCTAATTTTGAGACAAACTGTCCCGAGTGCAGTGCCGTCCATGCAGTGACACCCTGCCATGCATTCGATCCAGCCAATGTTAAATCCGCAGGTGTCGGATACTGAAGGGAACAGAGTTTTCCATTGTGATTACTGAGAGGGGGAACCTTCCCGGTTAAAAAGGTCTATCTGATGGAGAGTGCCCTCAATATCATTCTTATCAACAGCTCTGAGTCCGTCCGGAGCTGTTGAAAGGAGGTATACCCTGTCGGATAAAGCTTCGGCAACAGCGTAATCATGGGTAACAAGTACAACCGCTTTTTCTTTCATCAGATCCGGCAGAACATTCAGAATCCGGCCTCTCAGTTCAGGATCCAGGGAGGAAAGCGGTTCGTCAAGCAGAATCAGATCATAGGGCGCCAGAAGTCCTCGAGCCAAAGCTGCCCGCCGGGCCATACCACCGCTGATCTGTCCCGGGAGCAGGGAAGAAGCCTCTTCCAGTTCCAGCAGTTCAAGCATGAAATCCGTACCTTCCTTTCGTTCCTGTTTATTAAGATGAGGATCCATGGCATATGCCGCATTTTCCCTGACACTGGCCCAGGGAAGCAGACGAGGCTCCTGAAAGACATAGGAGATTCGCCCCCGGAATGCCACTCTGCCGGAATCAGGCTGAATCAAACCGGCCATCAGATTCAAAAGCGTTGTCTTGCCGCATCCTGATGCACCGAGAATACAGCTTACCGAACCCCGGGGAACCGAGAGTTCCAAATTTTCGAAGAGGATTTTTTCACCGTAGTTCTTTCCAACTCCCTCCAGGGATATCATCGCTTCGCCCCGTAACGCTTTCTCAATTGCGCAAAAAGAATATCCATCCCCGCCGTCAGTAGGATTACCAGTAAAGACCAGGCAAATACACCTGTGGTATTTAGTCTTGCACGCTCCACCTGAAACATGGTTCCGATACCGTACTTCGGCTGACTGAGTACCTCTGCTGCAATAATCACCTTCATCGACAAGCCGAGGCCCGACATCACACCGGCAACAAGATAGGGACGGAGAGAGGGCAGTACAAACCGGGTTAGCATTTTGTAACGGGGGATTCTGAACACCTGATGCATCTCCAGCAGCCCCTTATCCAGACTGTGAATTCCGGTAACCACAGAGCTGTAAAGCAGAGGAAAAACAATCAGGGTACAGACAAAAACAACGGCTGTTTCAGAATTAAACCAGATTAAGGAAAGCAGTATCACACCCATGGTGGGAACAGCTTTCATAACTGTTATCAAGGGCTTCAGTATGTAATAGAAACGGTGAGAAAAACCCGAAACGACTCCCGCAGCAAGGGCAAAAAACATGTTCATCAGAAAGGAGAAGAGAACCCGGCGGAGGGTTGCCCCGACGGCAACCCAGGTGGATAGCTCCCGGATCATCCCGATAAGATATACCACCACAGCTTCGGGGGATGGCAGAATAATCTCTCTGGCGACAAAAGAAGAAACCACTTTCCACAGCAGTACACCGAAGAGAGATGAAATTGTAAGCCAGAAGCGTTTACCGGAGGTAGAAATCATCCGTAGGAAGCTTACCACCGATAGTTGCAGGATTAAAAGCTTCCAGTACCCTGTAGTAATCTTCCAGAGTTCCTCTTGCATCAATTGCTCTCATAAAATCCAGATTCATCCGGGGAATAGCCTCAGCAATAATTCCGGCATTCAATTCGGGAACCAGGGAGGAAACCGCAGATCCGGCTTCAGCGGGATTTTCCAATGCCGCCTCAACAGAGGCTGAAAAAGCTGTGATAAATGCTTCGGTAAAGTCAGGATATTTACCGGCAAAGTCTCCTGAAACAACCAGGGAAGCCTGAGGATAGGAAGCGCCGTAAAGTTTGCTCCACTCTTTCTGTATATCCACAAATATCCGTGTGTCCGGTTTTTTAGCAAGAACCGTGGTGAGCATAGGTTCAGGCATCATGGAGATGGTACTCCGGCCTGTGAGGAAAGTAGGCACCAGCTCGGCGGCAGAAGAGGCATAGACAATTTCAAGATCTTTATCAGGATCCAGTCCATTCTCCCGGAGCAGGTGTCTGAAGGTGATATCCGGAGTGAGTCCCCGGCCGATCATGGAGACTTTCCGACCTCTTAGATCGTCCCAGCCATTCAGATTCTCTGATGACACCACATATGAGAGCCCCCAGATAACCGGTCCTGCGAGACGAAACCCCACACCCTTGTTGGCCATGATTGCGGCCAGATTACTGGGAATTACGGCAAAATCCGTTTCGCCGGAAATCAGTTTTGCCGCCAGTAGATCTGACGACTTGATGATTTCAAGATTAACAGTAAAACCGTCAAAAATAGAATCTTTATCCAGCAGCGCGATAGGCACCAGAGTCGCCCCGTTAGGCACCACCAGGTGAACCGTAACATTCTCGGTAGCGGAAACTTCCCCGGCAGCTCTGGCCTGAAGGGATAAAGCAAAAACAGCTGACAGCAGTAAAAACAAAATTATTTTCTTCATATTGTAAGTATACCTGCTTACTTATTTCATTACCATATTACTATTATTACCGTAAAGGATTCTCAAAGAATTCAGAACAGCCAGTATGGAAACTCCTACATCACCGATTACGGCAACCCACATGGGCAGCCCGGCAAAGACTCCGAGAACCATGAAGCCCAATTTGACAAGAAGGGCAAAGAGAATATTTCCAATGACGATTCTTTTTGTAAACCCGGCCAAACGCATCAGCCCGGGAATCCTGATTGGATTATCGTCCATAAAAACGACATCCGCAGATTCTATGGCCAGATCTGTCCCCGATCCTCCCATAGCCATACCGACATCCGCCCGGAGTATGACAGGCGCATCGTTCATGCCGTCCCCGACAAAAGCGACACCTTCATCAGCGGGAGTTTCGGCAATAATCTGTTCCAGAGCCGACATTTTACCTTCCGGAAGAAGCTCACTCTTAACTTCCCCGATACCCAATTCCCGGGCGGTCTGCTCACCCCGGTCTTTCCGGTCTCCGGTAAGCATCACCATGCGGTGTATACCCGAAGCTTTAAGTTCTAAAATTGTTTGGATGCTGTCCTGTTTTAAAGAATCTGAAAGCAGAAGATAACCGGCATATTCACCATCAACCGAGACATGTACAACACTGCCGGAATCAGCAGGTTCCGGCGGTGTAATACCTTCCTCTTCAAGCAGCAAGGCACTTCCCGCCAGAATGCTCAGTCCCCCTGCGGTTGCGGCAACCCCTTTTCCCTTTATCTCTTTGAATGATTCAACCACATCAGATTCGGAAGCACCGGGACGTGCTTCACAGACGGACCTGGCGATGGGATGATTTGAAAGAGAAAGAACCATTGCTGCGGCTTCCAGCAGTTCTTCTTCACTCCAGCCTTCGGCAGGAACGATTGACCGAAGCTTGAACTTACCTTCCGTCAAGGTTCCGGTCTTATCAAATACCACCGTTTTTACCCGGCTCAGCGCATCAAGAACATCTGAACCCCGAAGCAGGGTTTTATCCCGGGAAGCCCGGCCGATTCCGGCAAAATAGGCCAGAGGAACAGAAACAACCAGGGCGCAGGGACAAGAAATCACCAGCAGTATCATGGCACTGTAAATGGAATCAGAAAAAGTCCACCCGAAGAAAATCGGCATAACAAAAATCAGGATTACAGCCAATGCAACGACAACCGGGGTGTAGATAGCGGCAAAACGGCTTAAGAGCATTTCGGTTTTCGATTTTCTTGAGGAGGCTTCATCCAGAAGCTTCTTGACTCTGGCAATCGCACTATCCCCGTATTCCCTGGTAGTCCGTATTCGGATCCGTCCATCATCAATAATATATCCGGCAGAGACAGACTCCCCGGGGATAGCTCTCCGGGGAGTCGATTCGCCGGTTAAAGCCGAAGTATCCATCCAGGTATCACCTTCGGTAACAGTCCCGTCCAGAGGAACCGAATCACCGGGAAGAACTTCTATGATGCTTCCCTTTTCAACAAATTCAGGACTCACTTCTATGACTCCCGAATCCTGAACCAGCCGGGCGAAACTTACCCTGAGAGCCATCGTACTGCGGATGGCATCTCTGGAACGGGACACGGCCCTTTCCTGCAGTGCTTCTCCAACAGCATAAAACAGCATCACAGCTGCAGCTTCGGGTAGTTCACCGATGGCAAAAGCACCGATCGTAGCCACTGTCATAAGGAACAATTCATCAATAATGCGGCCTTTAAATATATTTCGAACCGCTCCGAAGACAACCGGCTGCCCTGCCAGGGCATAGGAAGCAATAAAAAAGAACCATTCGGTCCATGGTGTCCCGATTTTAAAACCTATTGCAGCCAGGCCGAAAGCGAAAAGAATCAGCGAAAGAAGAAGCCTGAGTGGGACAACACTGAGAATACGGCCTGCTATTGAGACATCAGCAGCCTGCTCAGTCTCTGACAACACTGCCGTTTTAATTTCAGCCTGAGGTTCCATATCCTTCAGGACAGAACGGACAGTTCCTTCATATTCAGGGTTGAAACGTATAAATCCTCCGGCAAAGTCGACGACAGCGGTTGTCAGACCCTCTTTCTTCTGAAGCGCTGTTTCAATACCCATGGCACAGCTTGGACAGTCTATACCGCTTAATTCATAACTCACTTCTTTTATGGATTCTGCCATGCTATTTCCCTATACCCCGCATTTCGCCGAAATGCTTTCCGGCCACTGTAATCAGTTCAACAACATGTTCATCATCAAGGCTGTAAAAAACCTGTTTCCCATCTCTTCTGTAGGCAACCAGCCTCATAATTTTCAGCAGCCTGAGGTGATGGCTCACCGCCGGCAGACTCATTTCAAGGATCAGAGCCAGGTCGCAGACACAGAGTTCCCGTTTTGAGAGTAAAAACAGAATTCTGGTGCGGGTTTCATCTGCAAGGGCTTTGAACAACTCGGATAAACCGGCAACTTCCAGCAGAGAATCCCGGAGACTCTCAGCCTCTTCTTCAACGGACACTCCATATTCTGAGCATACATCCTGTTCTGCCATCTACAGCCCCTCTACAATTAAACGATTGCTTAATTGATACATCTTTATATTGTTTTTGTCAAATTTTTCTCAGAATTTTCTGTGCTACTCTGCTGTAAACCCGTATCACGGTGTTAATTCTATTGACATAACGTAAATTAACTCGTATTGTTAGACTAGTCTAAAGATGTTACCAAAGTGAAGTATTATGAGTTCAGACTTGACAGAGGCCCTGGAAGATTATCTGGAAGCGGTATACGATATAATCGAGGAAAAAGGCGGTGTCCGGGTTAAAGATATCGCTGAGAGGCTGAGAGTAAAAAACTCATCAGTTTCGGTCGCATTGAGAAACTTGAGAGACTCTGGCTTCGTCAATTACGAACCCTATGGAGTAATATCCCTGACTGAGCCGGGTTTCATTGAGGCAAGGCGGCTTTCGGAAACTCATCAGATATTCCGGAGATTTTTCGTCAAGATTCTCGGTGTTGATAAAGATGCCGCCAATGAAACAGCCTGCAGACTGGAACACACCATGTCCCCGGGAGTAATGGCCCGGTTTCTCCAATTTATTAAATTCCTTTCCACAGATATAGCAATAGAAGAAAACTGGGAAGCCAATTTTGCCAGGTTCTGTGAAACAAACAATGTCTCACCGCGAAATCTGGCATCACCGGCTGATTATATGAGTAGTAATAAGCATAGTATTTCAGGAACACGCTGATGGGCTTAAATGAAGTGGCAGACGGCGGGAAAGTTGTGATAACAAGAATTGACGGCGGGAGAAATGCCCGGAAAAAACTTATGGACCTGGGGATGATACCCGGAGTCCCTGTCACTATTATCCGCAGGGCCGACAGAAACCCCATGCTTCTTTCGGTTATGGGCCGGCAGGTGGTACTTGGGCGGGGCATGGCTGAAAAGGTTTTTGTCCGCTGATGAAAAAACTTACAATCGCCGTTGCAGGTAATCCGAATTGCGGGAAAACCACACTGTTCAACGGCCTGACAGGAAGTACCCAGCATATTGGAAACTGGCCCGGTGTAACCGTAGAGAAGATAAGCGGCACCTTGCTGGGAAATAACTCAATTGAGATTGTTGATCTCCCGGGTATTTATTCTCTGAATGCCGTCAGCGAAGATGAATTGGTGGCCAGAGATTTCATGCTTTCAGGTAAAACCGACCTTGTCGTCAATATTACCGATGCTTCAAACCTCGAACGAAACCTTTTTCTCACACTCACCCTGCTGGAAATGCACATACCCATCATTCTGGTCCTGAACATGATGGATATCGCCAAAAGACATGGTATCCGGATTAATACTGAAAAATTATCAGCAGCATTGGGAATCCCCGTATTCAGCATCAGTGCCCTGAACAATACTGATATCAAGAATATCCGTAATTCAATTCAGGAAACACTGAAAGAGAAGAGTATTTCTGATTTCAAAGTGGACTACCCGGATTCGATAGAAAGAGTTATTGAAGGGTGGTCCGATAAACTTGGAGCTAACCCCCGTTTTACATCTGTTCTTCTTTTTGAGGAAGATGAAGAAACCACCAAGGGAATACTCTCCAGTGGACTGCTGAGCATTGAAATGATTAAGTCCGGATTGAAAGAGATCCAGGATAACTGTGGAGACACCCCGGATATTGTTATCGCTGAAACCAAGTATAAATTAATAAAAGCCATTGCAGAATCCAGCACGGAAAAGAAAAAAACCAGCGAAGCCGTATCAGAAAAGATAGACCGGGTGGTATTGAATAAATGGCTGGGAGTTCCCTCCTTCCTGGCAATAATTTTTCTGCTGTTCTGGGTTGTAACCCGCATAGGAGGGGCTTTCATTGATTTTTTTGATATCCTCTTCGGCGGCATTTTCGTAGACGGATTCGGACTTCTTCTGGAAAGGATGGGATTGCCCCAATGGATCGGTGTTATACTGGCCAACGGTGTCGGAGGCGGAATCCAGACCGTCGCAACCTTTATCCCTATTATTTTCACCATGTTCTTCATGCTTTCCCTCCTTGAAGATTCAGGTTACATGGCGCGAGCCTCATATGTGATGGACCGCTTCATGCGGATGATCGGCCTGCCGGGAAAGGCATTTGTGCCCATGCTTGTCGGTTTCGGCTGTACGGTTCCCGCCATAATGGCCACCAGAACCCTGGAGAATAAAAAAGACCGATACCTGACCGTTTTCATGACTCCTTTCATGTCCTGCGGAGCCCGGCTGCCGGTCTATGCCCTCTTCGGTGCGGCTTTTTTCGGCCGGATGTCGGGACTGATGGTGGTGAGTCTCTACCTGTTCGGCATAGTAATGGCGGCGGCAACCGGATTTCTGCTCAAAAACACCCTGTTCAAAGGAGAGGCAACCCATTTTGCCATGGAACTCCCCCCATATCACTTCCCGCGATTCAGAACTATCATGATGAGAACCTGGAGCCGTTTAAAAGACTTTATTACGAGGGCCGGACAGGTAATTATCATTGCGGTACTGATTCTCTCATTCTTCAATTCCCTGGGAACCGACGGAAGCTTCGGCAATGAAGACGGTGAAAACTCTGTTCTGGCCGGAATAAGCCGGACCATCACCCCGGTATTTACACCCATGGGAATTGAAAAAGAGAATTGGCCTGCAACAGTCGGCTTGATAACAGGAATCTTCGCAAAAGAGGCTATAGTCGGAACAATTAACAGCCTGTACGGTCAGATGGCTTCAGGTGAGAGCGATAACGGGCGGACATCTGCAGACAGTCAAGATTACACTCTTCTCTCATCTGTGAGGGATGCTTTTAAATCCATTCCCCTGGCACTTTCCCGGGCATTCGGAAAAGGCAGCTCCGGGGCCGGGGTTAATCCCAAGGACAGCACCTTCACAGCCATGCGTTCTTCATTCGAAAACGATTGGGCCAGAGCCTACGCATACCTGCTGTTCGTTCTCATTTACATTCCCTGTGTTGCGGCCATGGGAGCGATGATTCGAGAAATCGGGCCGAAGTTCGGTGTACTGGCCATAGTTTATCTCACAATACTGGCATGGAGCGTTGCCACACTTTTTTACCAGATAGCCCGGGGACACAACATACTTCTGATGGCTCTTTCCATAGGCCTGGTACTGATATTCATACCGGTATTCAACCTGGTGAGCGGAAGGAAGAATTTTACCGGTTAAACAGCCCCGGACTTCACCCAAAACCCTCTCCGTGTTAGATTCCGATCTATGGAAAAGAACAGGCGAAACGTCAACTGCGGACAACTTACCCTCCGCGATGTCGGAAAAACCGTAACATTAAACGGATGGATACACAGAAACCGCGATCACGGCGGAGTCCACTTCATCAATCTCCGCGACCGATACGGTATTACTCAGGTTGTCATCGGCGAGGAAGCCTCTCAAGCACTGAAAGAGACCGCTGCAGAGTTGAAGATGGAGTACTGTGTTGCAGCCGTGGGAATCGTCCGGGCCCGGCCCGAGGGTATGATTAATAAAGATATGGCCACCGGTGAGGTGGAACTGACGGTTTCTGAACTGGAAGTACTCAACAGCTGCCTGCCCCTGCCCTTCATGGTTGATAGTGAAGATGAGGCCAATGAAAATCTGCGCCTGAAATACCGCTACCTCTACCTGCGGACTCAAGGGATGCAGAACAGAATAAAAATGCGCCACGATGCCACCTGGGCCGTTCGAAACTACCTGACAGAAAATGGTTTCTGGGAGGTGGAAACTCCCACCCTCATTAAATCCACTCCCGAGGGCGCCCGGGACTATCTGGTTCCCTCCAGAGTGAACCCGGGACGTTTCTATGCCCTCCCCCAGTCCCCTCAACTCTACAAGCAGATACTCATGGCCGGGGGTACCGACCGCTACTACCAGATTGCCCGATGCTACCGGGATGAAGATGCCCGGGGCGACCGTCAACCGGAGTTTACCCAGATCGACCTGGAGATGAGTTTTGCCAGCCGGGATGATGTCCTTGAGATGGTTGAAGGGATGATGGTGAGAACCTTTAAAGATGTTCTCGATGTTGAAATACCGACTCCCTTCCCCAGACTCTCCTGGCAGGAAGCCATGGAGAAATACGGCTCTGATAAGCCCGATCTCCGTTTTGATATGAGTTTCCAGGACTTTGCGCCTTTTGTTCCCTCATCGGAATTCGGTGTATTCAAATCCGTACTCGAATCCGGAGGAGCTGTGAAAGCCATGGTTGTTCCCGGTGCAGCCGCAGCCTATTCCAGAAAGAAAATAAGTGAACTGGAAGAAACGGCAAAATCCCGGGGAGCGAAAGGCCTTGCGTGGATGAAGGTGTCATCTGAAGGACTGGACGGTGGAGTCTCAAAGTTCTACAGCGATCAGGCTTCAGCAATCAAAGAAACCCTCGGGGCCGAGGAAGGCGATCTCATCCTGCTTATGGGATCGGACTGGAAAACCGCCGTTACATCCCTGGGGGCTGTGCGGGTAAAACTCGGAGCCGATCTGGAACTCACCAACCCGAAAGATTTCAAGTTCTGCTGGGTGATTGATTTCCCCCTCTTTGAGAAAAATGAAGAGAGTGGAGAGTGGGAACCCGCCCATCACATGTTCTCCATGCCTCAGGAACGCTTCCTCGAAACCATGGAGGAGAATCCCGGCGAAGTACTCGGCGATCTTTATGACATGGTGCTCAATGGAAACGAACTGGCCTCGGGGTCTGTCCGTATCCACGATCCGGCCATACAGAGCCGGGTATTCAATATCGTGGGATTTCCTGAAGAGGAAGCCGAGGAACGTTTCGGTTTTCTCCTGGAAGCCTTCCGTTACGGAGCCCCGCCCCACGCCGGACTGGCAGTGGGATTCGACCGCATGGTAATGGTAATGACCGGAATGGAAACCATCAGGGATGTAATCGCTTTTCCAAAGAATACCCAGGGGATCAGTCCCATGGACAACAGCCCCTCAGCAGTCGATGCAGAACAACTGGCAGATTTGAATCTGGCTTTAATAAAAGAGGACGAAGAGGGAAAGGACTGAGGGGTAGTGGAATCCCCCGGTATCGCGGAAGTCCAATCAATTGCCATTCCGCAGCAGGTGTAAACAGCTGAAAGAACCTCAGACTTTCGGACTTTTCTCAGAAAATGCTTCACCCTGCCGATCCAGCTGAACATGGCAATACTGGATCCTGCGATAACAAAATCGAAGTCTTTCAGATTTCCATGAAATCTTTCCTTCCGGAGGTCAACAAGAGTAACATGTACATCTCAATTATTCAGAAAGGCAGAGATGTCTTCAGCGACAATCTGCGCCGAACCATATCGTGTACCATAAGCAATCAGTACTCTTTTATCCTTCATTTACAGACCCGTTTCCCGGGCAGCAGCCGTGTGCTCAGCAGCCACACTTTCGTTGGATCTCACAAGTTTCTGAGCCAATATCTTCGATAGGAAGATGGAATACTGGGGATAATTTTTAACGACTTCAATAAAAGATTTTCTGGGAATCTTGATTACCTGCCCCGGAGTATCGGCCACAACCGTTGCACTCCGGGCATTATTCAGAAGAAAAGCCATCTCTCCCATGAAGATATCTGCCGGCGTTATCCGACCCACCGGATTATCCCGGTGATACACCGTGTACTTTCCACTGGAAATGTAATAGATGCAGTCGCCGAATTCTCCGGCACGCATCAGGGTATCACCGGCCTTCACCCGGATAACTTCTTCATCAAGGAAACCTGCCGGTGCGGCATTCTCCACATCTTTGTGAAGGTTTATTATCAGGGACACCTGATTACCGGTTTTATTGTAAAGAAGCTTATTTGCAACCATTTGGGCCATGAGAATACCCCGGCCGTGGAGCCGATCCCTGGCATCGCTTTTAAGCTTGTCCCTGAAAGCCAGAACATCAAATCCCATACCCTCGTCCCGGACAGTAAACTTGCAGGTTTCATCATCAATATCCCAGTTCAATATCACTTTCTTCGCGGCAATCTTCGGATTCCTGCAGCGTTCGGAAATCAATTCGTAAATAGATTCCCCGTTAACCATCCATTCACTCTTTTCCAAATAACTGATACCGCAGTTTCCATGCTCAATCGAGTTGAGGATTAACTCACTTATAGCCATCTGTACTCCATGACGGTCTTCCAAAGGGATTTTTCCCATTCGAACCAGACTGATGGCCAGCAGTCCTCCGTAAACCGGGGCAACAAGATAATCATGGTTATCAATCTGAAAAGAGCCGGTCATCCGATTCACAAGCTTGTCGGCCAGAAAGCCCTGAAAAATCAGCTGGCGGTTGGTATTTATGATATGAAGGGACTTCCCCAGGTGACTTTCAATTCTCGTATAATCAATCAGAGTCAGAAGGTTGATGTCTTTATTGGCTTCAAGTACGGCCTCTTCATTATCCGCTTTTCTGTCGTACAGACCGACAATTCCGAAATTATGCAGCCAGGAATCCTGCAGAATCTGATCCCTGAGATAGTCGGAGCTCAAACCTTCATCTGAAAAGTTGATAATCACCAGTTCCGGCAGTTCAAAATTCAACCGTTCAAGTATGGCTTTCTCGGAAGCTGGAAACTGAAGCAGAAATTCATTAGGAAAATCCTCTTCCACAACCTTGCGTATCCGCTCGGTGATATTTTTATCAGAACATGAGGCAACGATATATTCCATAAATACCAGTATAACGGCAATGAAAGCCCAAAGCTCCATAAGTTAAAAAAAAACAGGTAATGTTGTTGACCATACAGCTCAGCTGTTGTACCCCTTTAACACAATACTTCGGCAATTGCCGTACCCGGAGGCCTGGAATGTTTAAAATCCAAACACGCAACAAGATTTCTCCCATCGGACTGAATCGGTTTAACCCCGACGAATATGAGGTTGCCGATACTGCATCGGCTGCGGATGCGCTGCTGCTCCGCAGCTATAAACTACCTGAAAATGAGATTGAAACCTCTGTTAAGACCATTGCCAGAGCCGGGGCCGGGGTTAATAACATCCCTGTAGATGCTTGTACAGACCGGGGTATCGTTGTTTTCAACACCCCCGGAGCCAATGCCAACAGTGTGAAAGAACTGGTAATTGCCGGAATGCTACTCTCAGCCAGACGTATCCACCAGGGCTTGAGCTGGATTGAAGGACAGGCTGCAGATGAGAATCTGGCCAAAACCGTTGAAAAAGAGAAATCAAAATTTGCCGGAACCGAAATCAGCGGTAAAAAGCTCGGCGTAATCGGCCTTGGTGCCATAGGCGGTATGGTGGCCAATGCGGCAGTCAGCCTTGGAATGGAAGTACATGGTTACGATCCCTACATATCCTGCTCCGGGGCATGGAACCTTTCCAGAACTGTCATTCCCAGTGAAAATCTTAACAAACTTCTGGAAATCTGCGATTTCGTCAGTGTCCATGTCCCACTGCTTCCGGCAACAAGAAATCTTATTAATGCAGAGAATCTTAAGAATGCCAAAGCCGGTCTGCGGGTTCTCAACTTTGCCCGAGGCGGCCTGGTAGAGGAAGCGGCAATCAAAAAAGCTCTTGAAGAGGGTATTGTATCCCACTACATCACAGACTTCCCCTCTCCTGAGCTTCTGGGAGTTGAAGGTGTACTCTCCATTCCCCACCTGGGTGCATCAACCGCCGAAGCCGAAGAGAACTGTGCCGTAATGGCGGCCAACCAGCTGATGGATTTCCTGAAAAACGGGAATATCAAGAACTCGGTGAATTTCCCCGCTTGCACACTGGAATCCGCCGGCGGACCGAGACTGATTGCTGCCTGTAAGAGCAATCCTGAGTTCTTAAAACAGGTTCTTGCCATCCTCTCCGAAAATGGTGCCGGAACAGGGGATATGATGAGTAAGGAGCGGGGTGATATTTCCTACATCATCATCAATCTTTCAGGTTCCCCACTCAGTGATAGCGTTATGGATAAAATCGGCGCTCTTGAGGGAAGCATCCTGACCCGGCAGCTCTAAAGAGCGGCAGTTTTAACGGTTCCTGCAACAGAATATACTTGCCCCGGTACACTCCGCCCCTTATGATTCAACCATGAGTATTCATATTGGTGCCCCTGAGGGCGCGATTGCACCCAGGGTGCTTCTCCCCGGGGACCCGTTAAGAGCCCGGTTCATTGCCGAAAAGTATCTTGATAATGCCGTTTGCTACAACGAGGTTCGGGGCATGTACGGCTATACAGGAACATACAAAGGTGTTGCGGTTTCCGTACAGGGAACCGGAATGGGTATGCCGTCCCACTCCATATATGTCCATGAGCTGATTAACTCCTATGGGGCAAAAACTCTCATCCGTGTCGGCTCCTGCGGGGCAATACAACCTGAAGTAAAACTGCGGGATCTCATCCTTGCACTGAGCGCCTCGACAAACTCTTCGATGGTCAGCAGGCGTTTCGAGGGGATGAATTTCGCCCCTACAGCAGACTGGGAACTCATTGCAAAAGCCAGTGCTTCAGCGTCTGAACTCGGCATGGATATCAAGGCCGGCAACATTCTCTCTTCGGATGAGTTTTACGGAGATAAGCCTGAATCCTGGAAAATCTGGGCGAAATACGGGGTTCTGGCCATTGAAATGGAAGCGGCCGCCCTCTACACACTGGCCTCCCGCTTCGGAGTTAAAGCCCTCTGCCTGCTCACCGTCAGTGACAGTCTGGTTTCCCGGGAGGAAACCACTTCACAAGAACGGGAAAAGACTTTTACCCGTATGATGGAACTGGCTCTGGAAACAGCTATTGGAACCGGAATTTAAGTTCAACTCTCCTGCTCATCGGGTCGACGATGAGGCCGTCCCTTGGGTATACTGTCGCCCAGAAGGCGGTAAACCCGCCATTTGTCTACAACAGGAGGATGCACATGAGCCTTTCGAGTTACCGGCGGGGACTTCTTTTCTCTGCACTCGCGCTCATATTTGCCATTATGACAACTTCATGCAACGAAAATGGACCGGATCTGAAAGACGGTTTATATGCGGATTTTGAAACAGACCGGGGAAATATCATCGTGGAACTTTATCCCGATAAAGCACCACTGACAGTGATGAACTTTGTCGGCCTGGCCGAGGGTCATCTTGATTTTGCCAACAAAAAGGGCCATTTCTACGATGGCCTGAACTTTCACCGGGTTATTCCGGATTTCATGGTCCAGGGTGGAGATCCCCAGGGCAATGGAACCGGCGGACCGGGTTACAAGTTCCCCGATGAAGCCGACAACGGACTGGTGTTTGATAAATCGGGAATACTGGCTATGGCCAATTCAGGACCGGACACCAACGGAAGTCAGTTTTTCATAACTCATGTTCCCACCGACTGGCTGAACGGAAAACATACTATTTTCGGTTCAGTTGTCCAGGGTATGGATGTGGTGAATGCCATTGAACAGGGAGACACATTAAAAAAACTCACCATCCTCAGAGTTGGCTCAGAAGCCAACACCTATAAAGCCGACAGTGAAGCTTTCAAAGAAATTGAAAAGGGCCTGACGGCCCGGAGCACCGCTGCTGAAGCAGACATGGATAAAGCGATTATGAATGATATTGCCAAGCGCTGGCCGGATGCCGTCCTGGATGAAGAAACCGGAATCTACTATGAGATTAAAACCGAGGGAACCGGTAGTAAACCGGCTCAGGGAACAAAAATCACCGTCCACTACACCGGAACCATGATGGATGGTAACAAGTTCGACAGCTCCCGGGACCGGGATGAACCTTTCCAGTTCAACGTCGGCGGCGGACAGGTGATACCCGGCTGGGATGTCTCTCTTCTGGATATGAAGAAGGGCGAACGGCGGATTATCATCCTTCCCCCGGAAATGGCCTACGGCAGCCGGGGCATCGGTCCCATTCCCCCTGATTCATGGCTGGTATTTGATGTTGAGCTCCTTGATTTCTAGGAGAGCCGCTTAATGAAACGCATCATTTTCATGATTCTGATAATTCTTCCTTACATGCTCTGGGCTTCGGGTTCAGATGATGAACTGGGACCTGGGCTGTATGCGGAATTTTCAACAAGCCGCGGGAATATGATTTTCCGCCTTGATCCCGATAGAACACCCCTCACTGTCACCAATTTCTGCGGTCTGGCGGAAGGAACTCTGCCCAACGATTTCAAGAAACCCGGTGAGCCCTATTTTGACGGTCTTGATTTCTACCGTGAAGCAGCAGGATACGCATTTTTTTCTGGTGATCCCGAAGGAGACGGAACCGGAGGGCCGGGGTACACCTTCCCCAGGGAAACCGGCGCCCTGATCAGTACCGGTGCAGCCGGAATACTGGTGATGGATGGTTTCGCTACTGAATCCGCCGGAAGCCGCTTCTTCATCCTTCTGGAAGGCGACGCCTACCTGGATTCGAAGTACACCGCCTTCGGAAGAATTGTCGCCGGCAGCCGGACACTTAAAAAGATCCGGCGAGGTGATACGATTGAGTCTGTCCGGATAATCAGAGTCGGAGGCGAGGCCAGACGGCTTAAGTTCAACCCCGCATCGTTTGCCGAATTGCTGGAAAGAGCCAATCTTGCCGAAATAGAGAATTTGCGCATTATCAGTCCGGATCTGGCTGATGCTGTTCTGGGCCTGGGAGATGAGAGGCAGAAGACTCCTACGGGAATTTACTATGAAGTATTAAAAACAGGTGAAGGCGGAAAACCCGGCCCCGGTGCCCGGGTATCCATGCATTACACCGGCACACTCCTGGATGGAACCGTTTTTGACAGTTCCCGGGACAGGGACCAAACCTTTGATTTCACCCTGGGCAAGGATGGTGTTATCCCGGGTTGGATCGAAATGGTAATGGATATGCAGCCCGGAGAGGTCCGGAAAGTTGTTATTCCGCCCTTCCTGGCCTACGGGGATCAGGGCTACGGCCCCATTGAACCGAACAGCTGGCTGATATTTGAAATGGAGCTTGTCAGCTTCACCGAAGGTTAGAAATGGCAAAGGGCAGATCCAGCGCCTACGTTTGTGACTCCTGTGGTCATGATGAGCCCAAGTGGCTCGGCCGCTGCCCTTCCTGCGGTGAATGGAACAGCTTCAAGGAAATCCACCTGGGGAGCACTGGCACGGCCCGCAGATCGGTGCACCCCATTAAAAGGGCTGCCGCCACACTTCTCTCCGACATCGATCCCACCCCGCCTGAACGCTACCCCACGGGGAATGAAGAACTCGACCGGGTACTCGGCGGCGGACTTTCTCCGGGAACCTCAGTACTCCTGGGGGGAGAACCGGGAATCGGAAAATCCACACTCATGCTCCAGGTGGCTGCCACCCTCCCGGGCCGGGGACTCTACGTCTCGGGAGAGGAATCCCCGGGTCAGATTAAAAACCGGGCCGACCGCCTCAAACTCCCGCAGGACAGTCTGGAAATAATCTGCGAAACCGATCTGGAAATCCTTTTAGACATTCTTGGCGAAAACAAGCCTGCCTATCTTGTGGTGGATTCCATACAAACCCTGATTTCAGGAGAAGCCGGTTCGGTGCCCGGAACCCCCAACCAGCTGAAAATCGCCGGTCATCGTCTCACCACCTGGGCAAAAACAACGGGAATACCCCTCTTTCTCATCGCCCATGTCACCAAAGAGGGCACCATTGCCGGCCCCAAAGTGATTGAACACCTGGTGGATACGGTACTTTACTTCGACCAGTCCTCCAGCGATCTACGTATACTCAGAGCCTCGAAAAACCGCATGGGTTCGGTGGATGAGCTGGGCCTCTTTCGAATGGGGGCATCAGGACTCAGCCCCATACCCGATCCCGCGGGAATGTTTCTGGAACACCGGAAAAGCAGTAATCCCCCCGCCGGGAGTGCCGTGGCCGCCGTGTATGAAGGGTCCCGCATCCTCATGGTGGAGATTCAGGCACTCACCGTCCAGGCCAAAGGCGGTATGGGCCGGGTTTACTCCGACCGCATCGACAATGCCCGGGTGAGCCGCATCGCCGCTGTCCTGGAACGTCATGCCGGTCTGAAACTCTCGGATCAGGATATTTACGTCAACGTTGCCGGGGGCCTGCGTATCAGTGATACCGGAGCCGAGCTGGCCCTGGCCCTGGCCCTCTTTTCCGCCCGGTCGGAGCAGGCCCTTCCCCCGGATCTGGCAGCTGTTGGTGAGATATCACTAGCCGGTGAGGTGCGCCCGGTACCCCATCTGCGCCGCCGGATTAAAACGGCATCGGATACCGGTCTGAAGCGTTACTTCGCCGCTGCAGGCTCGGATGAGGGAGGTGCGTTTTCCGGGAAAGGGAAAGTGGTTCACAACATCCGTGATGCCCTGGCGGCGGTTCTCTCCTAGGATACCTGCCAGGCGCAAAAGGGCCGGATCTGTCAGCTCGTAGTGGTCAATTATCGCTTCAAAGGAGCAATGACAAAGGTGAGACGTATTCCAGTTTTCACCCCGAGGCCTGCGAGAATCACCATAGAGAGCGGAATGAG
>Ga0164315_10001414_pt1 | contig 18028 bp, 31 predicted proteins | sample GuaBasSedimGuay6_FD_113737 | JGI IMG/M metagenome (GOLD analysis project Ga0164315, IMG submission 113737) | Subseafloor sediment microbial communities from Guaymas Basin, Gulf of California, Mexico - Guay6, Core 4569-2, 0-3 cm | ecosystem: Environmental > Aquatic > Marine > Hydrothermal vents...
AATGGAAAAAGAGCTCAGATTTGCAATCAGGGAAGGTGGACGTACTGTTGGTGCCGGTGTTATCGGTGAAATTGTAGAATAAGTTAGGAAGATCACTTCTATCATGTTGAAAACTAAAATAAGGATCAGGCTGAAAGCATATGATCATAAACTTCTTGATCAATCTTCAGTAGATATAGTTGATACCGCAAGGAAAACAGGTGCAAAAATTGTTGGGCCGGTACCCCTTCCGACACGGATAAATAAGTTTACTGTATTGCGTTCTCCCCATGTTAATAAAAAATCACGGGAACAATTTGAAATCAGAACGCATAAAAGAATGATGGATATTATAGAACCAACCCAGCAGACAGTTGATGCGCTGATGAAGCTTGATCTTTCGCCGGGAGTGGATGTGGAAATTAAATTATAGCTCAATAACAGGAACCAATTATGAGTGCATTACTTGGAAAAAAAATCGGAATGACCAACGTCTTTTCCGCAGATGGAAAGCTTGTTCCTGTTACAGTTTTGCAAGTCGGACCATGTGTTGTTACCCAGGTTAAAACCAAAGAAATCGATGGGTATAATGCCCTTCAACTGGGATTTGATGAAAAACCGATTGAAAAATTGAATAAACCCATGGCAGGACATTTAAAAAAAACTAGTGATAAGGGATTTGGTGTTTTACGAGAGTTCATAATCGATGGTTCTGAAAGTATTGAAGCGGGTGCTACCATCGGGATTGATATATTTGCTGTTGGTGATAAAGTGAATATATCCGGAATATCAAAAGGACGCGGTTTCCAGGGAACGATTAAACGGCATGGATTTAGCCGCGGTCCTGAAACACATGGTTGTAGAAATCATCGAAAACCAGGTTCGATCGGAAACAGCGCCTGGCCTGCAAGGGTTATTAAAGGAAAGAAAATGCCTGGTCACATGGGAACAGACAGAAAGACTGTAAAAAATCTCACAATTGTGGACATTAGGCATGAAGATAACCTCCTGTTGGTTAAAGGCCCAGTGCCTGGCTTTAAGACAGGAATATTGGAAGTGAAAAAGACTGATAAAAAGTAGTGGGATTTAATTGTTGAAATTTGAGAAGTAATGAGAAATTGTTTCTAAGATGTTTCTTACACTCAAATGGTCACATCTGACAACTTAATGTAAGATTTAAATGCGGCTATGGGTATTGCCACTTTATCGCAGTGATGCATAGCTGATCAAAATTTATGAGGAAGAATATGGCTACTGTAGATGTATTAAACAGTGCAGGTAAAAAAGTGTCTGAAACGCAGCTTTCGGACGAGATTTTTAATACACCCATCAAAAAAAGTGTTCTTCACCAGGTTGTTCATTCCCAGCTTGTTGCAAAACGAGAAGGGACTGCTGCGTGTAAGACCAGGGGGATGGTGAGTGGTAGTACTAGAAAGCTGTTTAGACAGAAAGGTACAGGTAATGCACGTGCCGGCAGTATCAAATCACCTTTGAGAAAAGGTGGTGGAGTGATTTTTGGGCCAAACCAGCGATCTTATGCCGTCAAGGTACCCAAAAAAGTAAAAAAACTTGCCCTGAAAATGGCGTTAAGCTCAAAGGTTGAGGATAATACCATTTATATAATTGATGATTTCAACCTTGAAACCATCAAAACCAGGGAATTTGTCAATGTGCTCAACGCATTAGACCTTTCTGACCTATTGATTGTTTCTGATGCAGAAGAAGCAAACCTTTTGCTTTCTTCCAGGAATATTCCAGATGTTAAAGTAATAAAAACAGAGGGTCTCAACGTGTATGATATTTTAAAATTTAAAAACCTTCTTTTAGTAGAATCCACCATTAAAAATATCGAAGGGAGGTTGAACTAAAATGGAACAGTATGATATTATTAGAGGTCCTGTAGTTACAGAAAAAACTACTCTTCAAAAAGAATCGAACAACCAGGTGACACTCAAAGTTAATAAACGCGCAAATCGGGTTGAAATTAAAAACGCTGTTGAGAAAAGCTTCAATACCAAGGTTAAGCAGGTCAGAACCATCCAGGTAAAAGGAAAAGTAAAACAGCGTGGCAGAATTATTGGCAAAAGAAAAGACTGGAAAAAAGCTATAGTTACGCTGATGCCAGGACAAAGAATTGATTTTTTTGAAGGTGTTTAAAGAGGTATATATATGTCAACAATAATTAAGACAAAACCGACATCTCCCGGACGACGCTCTCAGGAATACCTTTCTTTTGAAGAAATTACCAAAACCAATCCTGAAAGACAACTCACTAAAAAGTTAAATAAGCGATCCGGTCGAAATTCTAACGGAAGAATTACTGCTAGACATAGAGGTGGCGGAGCAAAAAAGAAGTATCGTATTATTGATTTCAAAAGAGATAAAGATGGTATTCCAGCAAAGGTATCAGCCATTGAGTATGATCCGAACAGAAGTGCGAGGATTGCCCTTCTAGTTTATGCAGATGGTGAGAAAAGATATATTTTGGCACCGTTGGAGGTCAAAGTCGGTGATATTCTGGAAACAGGATCAGAGGCAGACATTAAACCTGGTAATTGTATGGCCCTTGAAAATATACCTTTGGGTACAAGAATTCATAATATTGAATTGAAACAGGATAAAGGCGGGCAGATTGTTAGAAGTGCCGGTGCTTATGCACGGCTTATGGCAAAAGAAGGAACCTATGCTCAGGTTCTCTTGCCTTCAGGTGAGGTTAGAATGATTCATCTGAAATGTAAAGCCACCGTCGGTAGAGTGGGTAATGAGAAACATGGTGACGTAAAGATCGGTAAAGCGGGTCGATCCAGGTGGATGGGTCAAAGACCCTCAGTTCGTGGTGTGGCCATGAATCCGGTTGATCATCCTATGGGTGGTGGTGAAGGAAGATCATCAGGCGGCAGACAGCCTTGTTCACCCTGGGGTGTGCCGGCAAAAGGCAAGAGAACCAGAAATAATGCCAGAACCGATCAATATATTGTTAAAAGAAGAGCCAAGAGAAAATAGGTAAAAATAAATAGGTGATAAATTATGCCAAGATCATTGAAAAAAGGACCTTACATTGCACCCCATCTTTTTAAAAAAGTTTTGGAAGCAGGTAAGTCTACACGCAACAAAGTTATCAAAACCTGGTCACGTAGATCTACAATATTTCCTGAAATGGTAGGTGTGACATTTGCTGTACATAATGGTAAAAAATTTATACCCGTCTTTGTTTCAGAAAATATGGTCGGTCATAAGTTGGGTGAGTTTTCACCGACTAGAACATTTTGGGGTCATGCAGGAGATAAAAAATCCAAGAGATAATCTCTTGTTCGATTAAAGGATATTGATATGGAAGTTAAAGCAACTACAAGACATACAAGAATTTCGCCATTAAAACTTCGGTTGCCCATTGTTGAAGTAAAAGGTAAAAATGCCGAACAAGCTCTGACTCTTTTAAAATTTATGCCGCTCAAGGCTGCAGGAATTATTTATAAAACTTTGCAGTCGGCTGTAGCTAATGCTGAGCATAACAATGAGCTTGATGTGGATAAGCTGGTTGTTAAAAATATTTTTGTTGACCATGGCCCTACTATGAAACGGTTCAGACCGAGAGCCCGGGGAAGAGCAGCCAGAATTTTGAAAAGAAGTAGCCATTTAACAGTAATTGTTGAAGATATTGACAATAGGAGGAAATAAGCTTGGGCCAGAAAGTACATCCTACCAGTTTGAGATTAGGCATCATCAGGACCTGGGATTCCAGATGGTATGCAGACAAAGATTATGCCTCTTTTGTTGAAGAAGATTTTAAAGTTAGAAAATTTTTGAAAAAGAAGCTTTTTCATGCAGGTATTTCAAAAATTGAAATAGAACGATTTTCTAAACAAATTCGATTAAGAGTGTTTGCAGCAAGACCCGGTATTATTATTGGGAAAAAAGGATCAGAGATTGCTCTTCTCAAACAGGAACTTGAAAAAATGCTAACCTCTTCGGTGCTGATTGATATCAAAGAAGTCAGGCGGCCTGAAATAGATGCTCAACTGGTGGCAGAGAATATAGCACTTCAGCTGGAAAGAAGAATCGCTTTCAGGCGTGCAATGAAGCGAAGCGTGTCCTCTGCTATGCGGTTTGGTGCAAAGGGAATCAAAATTATTTGTGCCGGTCGCCTTGGTGGTGCTGAAATGGCTAGAACAGAGTGGTATAAAGAAGGTCGTATTCCTCTTCACACATTAAGGGCTGATGTTGATTACGGTTTTACTGAAGCAAGAACCACATACGGAGCCATTGGAATTAAAACCTTTATATTTAAAGGTGAAGTATTAAATCCTGGTGAACAAGCGTTGGCTAAATAGAGGCGACCAAGAAAGGTAAAGTTGGGAGAGATAAAAAATGCTTAGTCCAAAAAATGTAAAATTCCGGAAACAGTTTCGTGGCAGAACAAAGGGATCACCAGACAGAGGTAATACACTGAGTTTTGGTGACTTCGGTTTACAGGCAACTGAATGCGGTTATGTAAATGCAAGACAGATTGAAGCTGCAAGGGTTGCCTTAACTCGGCATGCAAAAAGAGCGGGTAAAAGTTGGATTAGATTTTTTCCTGACAGGCCCATTACCAAAAAACCAGCAGAAGTCAGAATGGGTAAAGGTAAAGGTGCAACAGATGCTTGGACTGCCAGAGTTAAACCTGGTAAAATTCTTTATGAGATGGAAGGTATCTCAAGAGAAGTTGCCAAAGCAGCTATGAAGCTTGCAGCCAGAAAACTTTCCATAAAAACCCGTTTTGTGGAAAGGAGTAAATAAACATGAAAGTTAGTGAAATTAGAGAGATGGGAGCGGATAAAATTAAAGAAAAGCTTTTTGAATTAAAGAAAGAGCTTTTTAATCTTCGCTTTCAAAACAATGTCGGCCAGCTTGAGAACACAGAGGCGCTTTCAAATGTCAAAAAGGATATTGCAAGGGTTTATACAATATCTAAGGAAATGAATGTAAACATTAGCTAATTTGCAAAGAAACTACTATGGAAAATATTGAAAAAAATAAAAGAGAGCTGATAGGTCTTATTGTATCAGACAAAATGGATAAATCGGTAGTCGTTCAAGTCGAAAGATTTGTTCAGCACAAGGTTTATAAAAAATTTATGAAACGGTATAAAAAATATCATGCTCATGATGAGAAAAATGTTTGCAGTATCGGTGATACAGTTAAAATTATCGAGACAAGACCTTTGAGCAAACTAAAACGTTTCAGAGTTAGTGGAATCGTTAAAAAAGCCGTTTGATTAAAGGAGTTGAGAAATGATTCAGAGTGAAAGCAGATTAACTGTGGCAGATAACTCCGGTGCAAAGGAATTGTACTGCATAAAGGTACTAGGTGGATCCAAAAGACGCTATGCCAGCATCGGTGATATCATCGTCTGCTCTGTTAAAGAGGCTATTCCCAATGCAAAGGTTAGTAAGGGAGACGTTGTTCAGGCAGTGATTGTTAGAACCAAGAAGGAAATACCCAGGATAGATGGCTCAATGATCAGGTTTGATGATAATTCAGCTGTTATTTTAACAAAATCAAATGAACCTATTGGTACACGTATCTTTGGCCCGGTGGCAAGAGAGTTAAGGGCAAAAAGGTTTATGAAAATTGTCTCTCTGGCTCCTGATGTGGTTTAATTATTTTGGTTTTGGAGAAAAAATCGTATGGAAACAATAAAAATTAGAATAAAAAAAGATGACAAGGTTAAAGTTCTGACTGGTAAAGATAAGGGCAAAATCGGTAAAGTGCTGAAAGTCGTTAAAAAGACCAATCGAGTTCTTGTTGAAAATATGAATGTGGTTAAAGTTCATCAGAGACCAACACAGGCGAATCCACAAGGTGGCATAGTGGATAAAACCATGCCAATTCAAATTTCCAACCTGATGGTTATGTGCAATACATGTGTTAAACCAACAAGAATTGGGATGAAATTATTGGACAATGGAAAACGGGTAAGAATCTGTAAACAATGCAATCAACAGATAGATTCTTAAGACCAAAGGTGGAGAGAATACATGTCAACCCTTAAGGAAAAGTATAATAACGAGGTTGTTCCGGAGCTTCAGAAAACCTTTCATTATAAAAATGAATTACAGGTGCCAAAGCTTGAGAAAATTGTTTTAAACATGGGACTTGGAGAAGCGGTAAGAAATCCGAAGATAATTGATTCAGCTGCATCTGAACTGGCATTAATTGCTGGTCAGAAAGCAGTTATTACAAGAGCTAAAAAGCCGATTGCAAATTTTAAGCTTCGCGCAGACCTGCCCATTGGATGCAAGGTTACATTGCGGCGTAAAAAAATGTTCGATTTTTTTAACAGACTTGTGAATATTGCTTTGCCACGTGTCAGGGATTTTCGAGGAATATCGGCAAAAGCGTTTGATGGCAGGGGCAATTATAGCCTTGGTATTACGGAGCATATCATATTCCCGGAAATAGATTATGATAAGACCGAAAGTATTAAAGGTCTTAATATTACTATTGTAACAACTGCTAAAACTGATGAGGAAGGTAAAGTATTCTTGAAGTTGCTGGGAATGCCTTTCAAAAATTAAGGATCTTAAGGAGGAAAGCTTGGCTAAAAAAGCTTTAATCAACAAGGCACAAGGGAAATCAAAGTTTTCAGTACGTGCATATAACAGATGTCCCTTATGCGGTAGACCAAGAGGATTTATTAGAAAAGCTGGTATTTGCAGAATTTGTTTTAGGACGCTTGCTTCCGAAGGCAAGCTGCCAGGTGTTACTAAATCAAGTTGGTAAGGCAAAAACTTTTTTAACAAAATTATATCAGCGGATTTTAAGGAGATTTCAAATGGCAAGTAGTGATCCAATTGCAGACATGCTGACAATCATTAGAAATGGTGGTAAAGCAGGGTTTGTTAAGGTGGATATCCCCGGATCAAAAATTAAGTTGGAAATGGTGCGGGTGCTAAAAGAACAAGGATATATCAAGGATTTCAAATTTCTTGAGAATGAGACACAAGGAAGTATTCGTGTTTACATAAAATATGTATCTGAGGGACAACCCACAATTTTTGGTATTGAAAGAGTGAGTAAACCATCATGCAGGGTTTACTATAAATCGAAACAATTAAAGCCGGTTTTAAATGGCTTGGGTATATCTATTGTCTCAACATCCAAAGGATTGATGACAGATAAACAGGCTAAAGAAGCAAATGTCGGTGGTGAAATTCTTTGTAACGTATGGTAGTTTTTAGGAGTAAGTTATGTCTAGAATAGGAAAAAAGCCGGTACAGCTTCCAGATAAGGTCCAAGTTGCCTTGAATGGTAATATGATTTCAGTTAAAGGACCCAAAGGGCATATTGAAAGACAACTGCATTCGGCTGTTGAAATAAGTATAAATGATGATATAGTAACGGTTAAAACAGATACAAGTGACAAGAAAAAAGTTGCTTTGCAAGGATTATTCAGATCCCTGATTTCCAATATGGTGACCGGTGTAACTACAGGATATGAGAAAAAACTTTTACTTTCCGGTATTGGTTATCGTGCAGAAGTAAAAGGAAAAAGTCTTATACTCAATGTAGGATATTCCAATCCGGTTGAATTTACACTTCCTGAGGGGATTTTGGCTGTTGTTGAAAATAATACTCAGATTGTTTTATCAGGAATTAATAAGGAAACGCTTGGTCAGGCAGCGGCAAATATAAGAGATATTAGGCCACCTGAGCCTTATAAAGGTAAAGGCATTATGTATGCAGATGAAAGAATTATGAGAAAAGCTGGTAAGACTGCAGGTAAGGACTAAAAGGCGGGAATATAAAGATTATGGGAAATACATCACCAAGGCTTAAGGCAAGGCTTAAAAGAAAAAAAAGAGTCAGAAAAAATATTTTTGGTAATCAGGATCGTCCAAGATTAAGTGTGTTCAGAAGTTCAAAGCATATTTACGCCCAGATTGTTGATGATACCAGCGGCAGCACACTTGTATCTGCATCTACCCTTGATAATGAGTTTAAGGAACAAAAGGTAGAGGGCAAAAAGGTTGAAATTGCAAAGGCAGTTGGAAACCTCATTGGCAAAAGAGCTATTGATAAAGGAATTAAAAAAATAGTCCTGGACAGGAACGGATTTTTATATCATGGGCGTATAAAAGCGCTTTCAGACGGAGCCCGCGAAGCCGGATTGAATTTTTAAATTTTGGAGGAAAAACCCTTGGCAAGACAGCAGATGGAAGATAGTGGATTAATTGATAAGGTTGTCAGGATCAATCGTGTTGCAAAAGTTGTAAAAGGCGGTAGGAATTTCAGATTCAGTGCACTTGTGGTTGTTGGTGATGGTGAAGGCAGCGTTGGTTACGGCTTAGGAAAGGCGACTGAAGTACCAGAAGCAATTAAAAAAGGCCTGGAAAAAGCCAAAAGAAATATGGTTAAAATTTCATTACTCAATGGAACTGTTCCTTTTGAAGTTGTTGGAAAGGCGGGTGCCGGTCGAGTCTTACTGAAACCTGCTTCGCCTGGTACCGGTCTGATTGCTGGTGGCGGAATCCGTGCAATTCTTGAGGCAGTCGGAGTAACTGATATCCTTACAAAATGTATCGGAACGCATAACACTCAAAATATTGTCCGAGCAACGATGGCAGGCCTTCAATCGCTTTGCACGAAGGAAGAAGTGGCTAAACGTCGTGGGCTTAGACCTGAAGAGATATAAGAGGTTGTATAAATGGCTGATAGAATAAGAATTACACAAGTTAAAAGCACAATTGGAAGATCTGCAAAGCATGGTCGGATTATTCGTTCTCTGGGCTTAAGAAAAATGCATTATACGGTAGAGCATAATGCTGATCCGGTTATCCTGGGACAGGTTAAAAAAGTGTCTCATCTCGTTAAAGTAGAGGAGGTGTAATATGCAGCTTCATGATCTAGCACCTGCACCTGGTTCCAGAAAAAACAGGAAAAAAATAGGTCGAGGTCCAGGGTCTGGTATGGGTAAGACCTCCACTAAAGGGCACAAAGGTCTGAAAGCAAGATCGGGCGGTAGTGTACGACCTGGTTTTGAAGGCGGTCAGATGCCTATTTATCGAAGACTTCCTAAAAGAGGTTTCTGTAATATATTTAAAACAAACAATGCAGTTTTAAATATAATAGATCTGGATAAATTTGAAGATGGTGCAATTATTGATATTGATGCCTTAAAAAAAGCCGGTATGGTAAAAGGCCGTGTTGATGGCGTTAAAATTCTGGGCTTGGGAGAAACAACTAAGAAATTCTTTTTAAAAAATATTCTTGTTTCCAGAATTGCCAAAGAAAAAATCCAATCTATTGGCGGAAGTATTGAATAACTATATATAGAAGTGATGTAAGGGACCTATAAATGATCGAGAACAGCTACCAGAATTTATTCAAACTTCCTGAACTTAAAAGAAAGATTTTTATTACACTAGCATTGTTGTTTGTTTACCGTGTCGGGATTCATGTCCCAACACCCGGGGTTAACGGTGCTGCACTCGCTTCTTTTTTTGCTTCAGCTCAAGGAACCTTATTTTCCATGTTTAATATGTTTTCAGGTGGCGCTTTGGAAAGATTTTCCATTTTTACATTGGGAATTATGCCATATATCAGCGCTTCTATTATTTTAGACCTGATGACGATAGTGGTACCACACCTTGAACAGCTTAAAAAAGAGGGTGACGCAGGTCGTAAAAGAAAAACGCAGTATACTCGGTATGGGACGGTTCTTTTGAGTATTATCCAGGGGTTGGGTATAAGTGTCGGGCTTGAATCCATGACATCTCCCGCTGGCGTGGCGATTGTTCCATATCCAGGATGGGAATTCAGACTGGTTACCATTATTACGCTTACCGCTGGTACTTCATTTATTATGTGGCTGGGTGAGCAGATTACGGAAAGAGGAATTGGAAACGGTATTTCCCTGATTATTTTTGCAGGTATTGTGGCAAGGATGCCATCTGCTATGGGTAACACAGCCAGGCTTCTGACAACCGGAGAGATGGGAATTTTTGCAATACTTATTCTTGTAGTTCTCATGGTTGCTGTTATTGCTGCTATCATTTATATGGAGCAGGCACAGCGACGGATACCCGTACACTATGCCAAACGGGTCGTGGGTCGAAAAATGTATGGAGGGCAAACATCTCATCTTCCATTAAAGATAAATACTGCCGGCGTTATACCGCCAATTTTTGCATCTTCTATCATCATGTTCCCGACTACTTTGGCACAATTCACTAATATACCGGTTATGACATCTGTGGCGGCAATGTTCAGCCCGGGAACGATCTTTTATTATCTTCTTTATATAGGATTTATTATTTTCTTTTGTTTTTTCTATACTGCTATACAGTTTAACCCTGAAGATGTTGCTGAAAATATGAAAAAGAATGGCGGATATATTCCTGGTATCAGGCCTGGTAAAAGAACGGCTGAGTATATTGATAAGGTGTTGACAAGAATTACTGTTGGCGGAGCCTTATACGTTTCTGCGGTCTGTGTTCTGCCAACCTTTTTGATGAGTAAGTTTAATATTCCGTTTTATTTTGGGGGCACTGCCCTTTTGATCGTTGTGGGTGTGTCCATTGATACCATCTCCCAAATAGAGTCTCACCTGATTACCGGTAATTATGAAGGCTTTTTGGGAAGATCAGGTAGTAAGAAAATTAAAGGCAGATCCTGAAACGGTCTAAATCGATAGGAGATTTTTAAACAATGGCAAAAGAAGAGCCTATTAAAGTTGACGGGAAAGTCCTTGAGACATTGCCTAACGCAATGTTTAAAGTTGAGCTTGAAAACAAGCATGTATTGTTAGCTCATATCTCAGGTAAAATGAGAATGCATTTTATCAAAATTCTACCCGGAGACAGGGTAACTATAGAAATTTCACCCTATGATTTAAGTCGGGGTAGAATTACATATAGATATAAATAATTATTTTAGTTTAAACGATATTAAAATATTAGGTTAGGAGTTAGTGGATGAAAGTCAGAGCATCTGTAAAAAAAATATGTAGAGATTGTAAAGTAATTAAAAGACGTGGTGTCCTAAGAGTTATTTGTATTAACAAACGCCATAAACAGAGGCAGGGATAGGGGGAAAGAAATTTGGCACGTATCGCAGGAGTAGATTTACCGAGAGATAAGCATGCATGGATAGCTTTGACGTATATCTATGGAATAGGTAGAAACAGATCAAAGTTAATACTTGAAAAAACCAGCATTAATCCTACTACAAAAGCAAATGATCTGACCGAGAAACAGGTTAACGAGATCAGAAAAGTCATTGATGCAGAGTATAAGGTTGAAGGTGAGCTGAGAAGCGAAGTTTCCATGAATATTAAGCGACTCATGGATCTTGGTTGTTACAGAGGATTACGCCATCGAAGAGGCCTTCCCTGTCATGGTCAGAGAACCAGTACCAATGCCAGGACTAGAAAAGGTCCAAGAAGGACAGCGGTTAAAAAGAAAAAGTAGGATAATACAAAAGGTATAATAATTATGGCAAAAAAGTCTAAAAAAGTTGTATCCAAAAAACGGGTACGAAAGAATATTTCTACCGGCATTGTGCACATTCAATCTACTTTTAATAATACAATCGTCACGATTGCCGATGAAAATGGAAACACTATTTCATGGTCCAGTGCCGGAGTGCAGGGATTTAAAGGTTCCAGAAAAAGTACGCCTTTTGCCGCTAAGCTGGTAGCAGAAGATGCCGGTGCAAAAGCAATGGAACACGGTATGAAAAATGTTGGTGTATTTGTTAAAGGTCCCGGACCTGGTCGAGAATCTGCTTTAAGGGCATTGCATGCGCTTGGATTTAATGTGTCCATGATCAAAGATGTTACCCCGGTTCCCCATAATGGATGCCGTCCACCAAAAAGACGAAGAGTGTAAGTTTACCGGTTTGATAAAGGAGAAAAACATTGTCACGTTATAGAGGTTCTGTTTGCCGACAATGCAGACGCGAAAATATGAAGCTGTTTTTAAAAGGCGATAGATGCTTTTCAGATAAATGCAGTTTTGATAGAAGAGGCTATCCCCCAGGACAGCATGGTCAGAGAAGAAGTAAATTGTCAGATTACGGAATTCAGCTCAGAGAAAAACAGAAAGTCAGAAGGCTTTATGGAATATCAGAAAAACAGTTCAGGCTTACTTTCAAAAAGGCGGATAGCCAAAAGGGGATTACAGGTACAAACCTTTTAAGCCTTTTGGAAACGCGTCTTGATAATACTGTCTTTCGAATGGGATTTGTTAATTCCAGAAATCAGGGTAGACATTTTGTAAGACATAATCATTTCATTATAAATGGTAAAAAAGTAGATATACCGTCTTACCAAGTTAAAAAAGGTGATTTGATTGAACTTCGAGAAAAATCGAAAAAAATTCAAGCTATTTCTGATTCGTTAGATGCCATTGTAAGACGCGGAATTCCTCAATGGCTTGAAATCAAAAAAGAGAATTATACAGGCCATGTTGTTGGTGTTCCGGTTCGTGAAGATATTACGCTTCCTATCCAGGAACAATTAATTGTTGAGCTTTATTCAAAATAGGTAATCCATTGATATGTTTTACCCAAATATTTATTCAGGAGATATAAATGTCATCTGAAAAACTTGCATATGTGAACTGGCGAGAGATGATCAAGCCGGAGACGCTTGATGTTACAACAACTTCAACATATGGTAAATTTGTATGTGAACCCCTAGGAAGGGGATTTGGTATCACTATCGGAAACTCTCTGCGCCGAATTATTCTTTCATCAATTTATGGCGCAGCTATTGTATCCGTTAAATTTGATGATGCGCTTCATGAATATAGTGTTATATCGGATATTAGAGAAGATGTTTCTGAGATCATATTAAACTTGAAAGAGTTAAAACTTAAGGTTACGGACATTGATGACAAAATATTAACATTGAATGTTAAAGGGGAATGTGAAGTCACTGGTGCCGATATTGTAAGCCCGGATGGCAGAGTTGAAGTTTTAAACATGGAACAGCATATCGCCACACTTTCCAAAAATGGTGTATTAAACATGACCATGGTGGTTAAAACCGGAAAAGGCTATGCTCTTGCTTCTGCTAACAAGGATGAGGATGCTCCCATTGGAACCATACCGATTGACAGTGTATTTTCCCCTATTAAACGTGTGAAATATGTTGTGGGAACATCTAGGATCGGACATAAAACCGACTATGATAAATTAACACTTGAAGTATGGACAGATGGTTCAGTTGCTCCAGATAACTCAGTCGCATATGCAGCAAAAATTCTTAAAGAGCAAATGAGCCCTTTTATCAATTTTGATGAGGAGATGGAACCTGATCATATAGATTATAATTCAAATGAAGTTGATAAAGGATTTAACGAGAATATTTACAGATCTGTGGACGAGCTGGAATTATCTGTCAGAAGTTCCAATTGTTTGAAAAACGCCAGGATCCACACCATTTACCAATTGGTTCAAAAAACTGACAGTGAAATGCTTAAAACGAAAAATTTCGGTCGAAAATCCTTAAACGAGATAAAGGAAGTGCTTACTTCTATGGATCTTTCACTTGGCATGGATCTTGAGGGTTTTGAGCCACCAGAAGATGAGGACAATCAGGAAGGAGAATACGTCCATGAAACATAGAAAATCCGTATTAAAATTAAACAGAACCTCAAGCCATAGAAAGGCTATGTTCAGAAACATGGTAACTTCTCTGTTCAAACATACTAAAATAAAAACTACCGAAGCAAAAGCAAAAGGGTTAAGAACGATAGCTGACAAAATGGTTACCCTTGCAAAAAGGGGTGATTTGCATGCCAGAAGACAAGCACTTGCCTTTATTCGGGAAAAAGATGTTGCTCATACATTGTTTAATGAAGTATCAGAGAAGTTTAATTCAAGACAGGGTGGTTATACAAGAATCATCAAACTTGGTCCAAGAAAGGGCGATGTCGCCCCAATGGTGCAGATCGAACTGATTTTCGATTGATATCTGCTACTTAACAATTGTTAACATATTAAAATCCCTGGCAAATAAGATGCGCCAGGGATTTTTGCGTTTATTTTTCAGGTTTTAAAACCTCTCAAAATTATTTGTAGTCGGGTTTTAAAACAAGGACATTCCACATTCCTTATAATTTTAAAAATTACTTATTTTTTTTGGCCATATAGAGCCGTTTGTCTGCTTCCTTTAAAAGAATTGCATAGGAATCCATCCCTTTTTCAAAAACTGAGGAAAGGCCATGGCTCAGTTTGATACAAAAGCTTGTATTATTGGCGGGGATCGGATTCTTTGCCAGCTTTTGCTTCACCCTTTTGATATAGGTCTCAGCTTGATTTTTATTTGTGGAAGGCAAAATAACCACAAATTCATCACCGGCAAATCGAGCAACAATATCAGAATCCCTTTTCAGGCTGTTCAGGCAGTCGGCAGTATGACGTAGGGCCTTATCTCCATTGTCGTGCCCAAAGGTGTCATTGATGGATTTAAAGTCATCCAGGTCCAGAAAAAGAAGGACCAGGTCAATGTGATACCTTTTCGACCGGTGAAATTCTCTTTCAAGAATTCGTTCCATGACATTTCGGTTTAAAAGTTTGGTCAATGGATCATGGAAGGCAAGAAATCTTAATTTTTCATGGGCTGTCACATTGGAAAGACACAGGGATGCCTTAATTGCCAGTTGTTCCAATAAGAATGTGTCAATACCCGGCTCAAACCGGTTAATGTTTTTATCCGCCTGGTTAATACTCCCTACAATGGTACCATCCAAGGTGATAGGCGCAATGGCAATGGAGGCGATTTCATATTCTGCTGTTTCGGGAATTAATGCATTGAATCTGTTTAGATTTTTATTGGACAGTAAGGGTTTTAATTGGTTTAGGGTGATATCTGAAAATTGTTTTTCAGATATAAATGCCGTGGATGTCTTTAAGAGTTCTGAATTACTGATATTATGAAGGTACTTTGTAATATTGCTTTCCTTAATAATTGCAAGCCATGTATATGGAACAGAAAATTTAGAATTGATTTCAAATAATAATTTTTCAATAAAATCCTGAAAATTTAAAATGCCTAAAATACTGATTTCAATTTCATGAAATTTTCTGGCAATGATTTCGTTTTGCTTTAGCCGGTCTATAAGTGTACTTGGGATTGTCATAGATTCCGTTGCATGTTGATTGTTTTAATAATCCTTTTTTAAAGAAAAATCTGAACAAGATAAAAGATGGATCATTATCCCCCAATGGAAGTCATATGACTGATGGGTATACCTTTGGTGATCTGATCAGTTAACCCGTGAAAGGAGGGTTTTTTAGTTAGTGTGTTAATGATAATTTGTTTTAATTCGTCATCAGAAGCACCATTTCGAAGCGGATTTAAAATATCTTTTTCATAGTTATTTAACAGGCAGGGTCGTAGTGTCCCTCTTGATGTCAGCCTCAATCTATTGCACTCACTACAGAAATGCGAACTGATCGGGGTAATAAAACCCACAATTCCTCTGGCGCCTTCAAGCTGGAATTTTTTTGCAGGGCCATCATTGATAGTGCGGGTTACAGGCACAAGTTTTCCGAATCTGGATTCAATTTTGGCCGAAATTTCCCGAGTTAATATCAGGTGCTGTTTTTTAACTGCAGAATCACCCATGGGCATGTATTCAATGAACCGGACGTGGAAGGGGTATTTTAATGTTAAGGCTGTGATATCCTCAATCTCGTCATCATTGATCCCTCGCAAAATCACGGTATTAATTTTTACGGGTGCCATTCCCAGTTCATGGGCAGTAAAAATGGCATCTTTGACCTGCTGGAATCTGTCCCGGCCGGTAATTCGGGCAAATTTAACCGGGTCCAGAGTGTCAAGGCTGAAATTAAGTCGTTTAATCCCAAGGGAGATGAGTTTTTTTATTTTTTCCCGGGTCAGCAATGCTCCATTGGTTGTAATGGAAATATCTTTGAGACTTTCAATGGTACACAAACGTTCCAGGAATGAAAAAATATTCTTTCTGACAAAAGCTTCTCCCCCGGTAATCCTGACTTTTGTTATGCCAAGTTCGCAGGCAAGTCTGGTAATCCTGAGGATTTCTTCATATCTGGCAATTTTGTCATGCTCAAGCACAGAGAAGGGTGAGGATGGAACACAGTACAGGCACCTGAAATTACATCTGTCAGTGACGGATATGCGAAGATAATTAATGGGGCGGTTGCCGGCAATCATTTTTTATTTTCCTTCATAGTATGCCAGTAATGACTTTACAAGCCCTTGAATGGTATACTCGGTAGCTTCAATGTCCGGTTCAATATCAAGGGATCTTGCTGTATCTGAGGTGATCGGCCCGATACTGGCGGTTACAACATTCTTTAATAATTTTCTGGTATCTTTTGATTCAAGCAGGGACATGAAATTGGACACAGTGGAAGAACTGGTAAAGGTTATAACGTCAATTTCATTGTTTTCCAGAAGTAAGATCAGATTTTCTTTTCCATCAGTATTGAGCCGGGTTTCATAGGCAGCAACATCATCAACATGAGCTCCCATTTTTGTTAATTCTTCGGGCAGGATGGTTCTGGCTTGCTTAGCCCTTGGCAGTAATACTTTTTGATCTTTTATTTCAACGGTTGAAAATGCCTCAATCACACTTTCTGCTCTATAGGTTTTTGGCAGGATATCACTTAAAATGCCGTAAGTTTTCAGCCGTTCCTTTGTCACAGGACCAATACATGCAAATTTAAGGTGTCCCAATACTCTCACGTCACGGCCCATATCAAACAAGGTGTCAAAAAAGAATTTCACACCATTGACACTGGTAAAGACAAGCCAGTCATAATCCTTTATATTTTTAATAGATTTTTTTAAAGGAGCTGTATCTTCAGGCGGGACGATTTGAATGGTGGGAATTTCAATGCATTGGGCTCCAAGTTTGGAAAGCTTTGACAAAAGATCACTTGCCTGAGCCCGGGCCCTTGTAATCACAATGCGTTGACCAAATAAGGGTTTCTTATCAAACCATGCCAGCTCTTTCCTTAAAGATACCACATGACCGATAACAATAATGGCCGGGGATTTGAGTTTGGCCTGTTTAACAAGCGCAACAATTGTTTCAAGGGTTCCTGTGACGGTTTTTTGCCTGGCTGTAGTTCCCCATCTGACAAGAGCAATGGGGGTGTCTGAAGGTTTGCCGTGTTTAACCAGATTCTTTACAATATTTTCAAGATTTTTGACCCCCATTAAAAACACAAGGGTTGCATTGGATTTTGCATATACATCCCATTGCATACGGGTATTTTTTTTTGTGGGATCTTCATGACCGGTAATAAATGATACAAAAGAGGTATGGTCCCTGTGGGTTACCGGAATTCCTGCATAGGCAGGTGCAGCAATTGCCGAGGTAACACCCGGCACCACTTCATAGGGCACTTTGTGGCTTAAAAGCATCTGGGCCTCTTCAGCGCCCCGACCAAATACAAAAGGATCACCACCTTTCAGCCTGGCCACATCAAACCCCTGTTTGGCCTTGCCCACCAGCAACAGGTTGATTTTATCCTGGGAAAGGGTATGGTCTCCGCCTTTTTTGCCCACATAAATAATCTGGGCATCGTTTCTGGCATAATTCAGTAAAAAAGAAGATGCCAGATAATCATAAACCACAACATCTGCTGTCTCTATGCATTCTTTTGCCTTGATTGTTAAAAGTCCTGGATCTCCCGGGCCTGCACCAATCAGATATACTGTGCCGGTTTTATCTGTCATTTAAATTCAATTGCTCCAATATTTTTCTTCCACCTTTTTCAAGGACCTGGTCAGCAAGAACCTGACCGGAATGTTCCACTTTATTAATAGGGGAAATGATTTGCTCTTTAATTAACGCTTTGCCATCCACCGAGGCAACAACGGCTGTCAATAGCACTTTGTTGTTTTGAATTTTTCCAAAACAGGCCACTGGAATATGGCAGGAGCCTTCTATCTGCTTTAAAAATGCCCGTTCGCCGGTTACACATATCCGAGTGTCATGATGATCAAGTTTTTCCATGATCTCTGCAATATCACCATCATTTTCTCTGGTCTCAATACAAAGAG
>Ga0164315_10001415_pt1 | contig 18020 bp, 15 predicted proteins | sample GuaBasSedimGuay6_FD_113737 | JGI IMG/M metagenome (GOLD analysis project Ga0164315, IMG submission 113737) | Subseafloor sediment microbial communities from Guaymas Basin, Gulf of California, Mexico - Guay6, Core 4569-2, 0-3 cm | ecosystem: Environmental > Aquatic > Marine > Hydrothermal vents...
ACATCAAAAAGCGAGGCAACTGCTGTATTTAACTGAGCTCTTGTTTCAATAAACTGATCATTATCACATACTGGACAGACCAGTTTTCTGTCCTTTACGATAACGGTATCCGGTTTTCTCTTGCTGAAGCGTGCCATGGTTCATTTGATTTGATCACTACAAGTTACATTTCATGCACCAAAGATTTACGATGAGAGATGAATTTATCCATGTCAAAAAGCATGAAAAAAATCGTGACGAATCATTTTTATTGTGTATATTTAACACATTAAATAAATTTAATAACTTAGATTATGAAAAACAACATGCTTAGAAACTTTGCTCTGATGCTTGCCGTAGCGCTTGCATTTTCCTCCTGTGCTTCAACAAAAGTGGCCAAAGATCCTCATGCCCCCTATCTGGGAGAATGGGATTATCAGGTTTTGGAACTCCCGGTTGATATCGATGGAACCTTTGTGATTTCCAAAGAAGAAGGTGTCTTGAAGGCAACTATGGTTAATCCTATGGGAGATATACCATTAGAAGAAATAACCATTGTAGAGAACGTTTTGAAATCCGAATTCGAAGTTGAAGGGAATTTCATCGAGCTGGAAGGTACCTTTGATGGGAATGTATACTCTGGTTTTCTTTTTGTGCAGGGTGGTGAATTCGAGATGAAGATGACAAAAAAAGAATAGGATCATTCTTCCATGAAAAGACGCACGTTCCTAAGAAGTTGTGCTGCTGCTGCTGCGGGAGTCTCCCTGCTCAACACAGGTTTTATCTCCCGTAGGGCAGCTATTTCAAGAGATATCGGCATACAGCTCTACGCTGTAGCCAAACCCCTCTCAGAGGATTTCACCGGCACCATTAAGAAGCTGGCAGCCTTTGGATATAAGAATCTGGAATTCGCAGGACCCTACTATTTCAGTCCTGAAGAGGAGATCAAAAACAATCCGCTGGTGACCTTTATGGGCCTGAGTGGCTACGGCTATCATGGGCATACTCCCAAGGAAATCCGGATGATGCTTGATGACCTGGATTTAGTCTCAACTTCGGCACATATTTCAGACAATTCTCTGAAATATAATATTGACGAAGCCATTGAGGCAGCCAATATCATTGGTCAGAAGTATATCCTGAGTCCCGCGTTCATGGGACAAACACCAGAGGAATACAAAGCGGCAGCAGAACTCTACAATGGCTTTGGAGAGCTTTGCAAAGCCGGAGGGATCCGCTATGGCTACCATACCCACAACGGGGAGTTTGCTGTTTATGATGGAGTCACCTTATTCGACATCCTGGTAAAAGAGACCGATCCAGAATTGGTTTGTTTTGAATTGGATCTATTCTGGGCCGCTGTTGCCGGTGCGGATGTGGTAAAACTGGTAAAGCAGAATCCGGGACGTGTAAAACTCCTTCATATCAAGGATATAGACCAGGAGATGGAAGAGCCCTACACTACTTTCGATCCTGCTACCGGCATGGATATGCTTATGCAGCTAATGAAAAAACAGACCATTATCGGTGAAGGCGCAATCGATTTCAAATCCATCCTCAGCCAGGTGGACGATGCGGGTATCGAGCAAGTGTTTATTGAGGCTGACTTCCCACCTGAACCAATGAAGTTTGCTGAGCAAAGCGCTCTCAACCTGAAGAAGATCGTCTCTTCAATTTAACATATCTTATATCTCCGGGGCAATCTTTTGCCCCGGAGTTAAAACATACTTCCCATTTCTCCGTTTAAGACAGGTATGTGCAACCTTTTTGCACCAAATCTGTATTGAAAGAGTGAGAAAAAAGACTTTCATCCTGTTTATCCTTTTGGGTCTGGTATATGCGGGGACCAGTCATGCCCAGCAATCCGGATTTTTAAACCAGCTTAGAATCGGTTTTGGAGGTGGGGCCAACATGGCCCAGATTGTTGTTCTGGAATCCTATAATATTTATGAGGACCTGAGCGGGGAAAGCTACGAAAACAGCTATTCAAACATGTTTCAAAATATTGGAAATCAATATTTTGTGCAGGTCGAATGGTTTAGCAAGTTTGTTATTGTCGTCCTGAAGCCAGGGACCTATACCTACCGTTTTACCAAGCACAACGAAATAGTTTTCACAAACGAAACGGTAGAACAGGAGACCCCCTATCTCCTTCGCTACTTCAGTGTTCCTTTAGAAGCCAGGTACAGTTTTGACTTTCAGCGCTTCCGTCCTTACGCAGGTGGTTCTGTTGCTTATAGTCACCTGCTGGGTTCACTTGACGCATCCAATGAGACCTTTATCAGATCCAAGTTTACTGCCGGAGCAGTTGGGGGGACCTATATAGATCTTAGGTATGTTATTCTAGACCTGAATATTGCTTATAATTTCGGACTGCATAACATTGCCAACAAAGCTGATCGCTTTGGAACCGGAAGCGGTGAAACCTTTGCTCAGGATGATATCATGCTGAATGACCTTCAGATCAACCTTTCGATCCTCTTCTCGCTTCAGAAACAGAAGCACTACAGCAATGTTGAATGCTTTTATTGATGCCATGAGAATAAACTTGAATCATACAAGCTATATAGCTATCCTGCTTCTGATTCTATCAGGATGTGAGATCAATCAGAATGAGATCATGCCTGAGGATGGATTTATGAAGATCTATAACCATCCGGATGAGCAGTTGGCACTCTATCCTGAAAGTGTGTTGGAACTGCCTGAGGGGGGCTACATTTTTATTTCGGCGGTTAAAGATGAAAATGCCGAAATTGAATATCCCTACGCTTCTCTGGTGCGCACTTCTAAATCAGGAGAGCTTATCTGGACCATGGACTACGCCTGGCTTGCCCCCACCTCCAAACTAATCCTTCAGAATGGCTCAGTATCATTTGTAGCCATGAACCAGCAGTTCAATGCTTATGTTATTAGCATTGACCTGAGCAACGGAATGGAAACAGCTCAACATGCTCTGGATATGACCATGCCGCTAGCCGCCTACAGTGATGCAGGAGGAAACCTGGTGGTCCTGGGTTATGATTTTGTGACACGCTCCTCATGGATTTCAAAGTACAACAGCAATTTTCAGCTGCAGCGTAGCAACAAATTACCGGTAAATACAGACCTTGAGTATCTGGTTCAGCGCCACCTGAACAAGACAGGACAGGACTATCCCTTCTTTATAGGGGCCTACAGCAACACATCTGGCACCGGTTACTTTGTGAATTGTTTCTACAATTATACCCTGCGTACCGTGTTCCTCGATGTCTCTTCCCTGGGGGCCACGGGCGATATCTACTCCTTCCAGACAGAGGAAGGAATCTCTTCCATCATCCAGAAAAGTGGTAGTCTTTTTGGACTCACCAGCTATTACGAGGGGAATAACTATATCATTGCTGGCGCCGAAGTTGATGTGCTGAGCAGTGGAAATATCAAAGATCTTCCTGCTGAGCCCTTGTATGAGCTCACCTACCGGGCGGCAATTATGGCAGGCTCCCTTATCACAGATGAGGATCAGTTTGCCCTGTATATTAGCCAGACTAACGATAACTCACTTGTCGTCTATCAATATGCCCTTGAAACGGATAGCCTTATAAACACCTTTTCCAGGAAGTTTGACGAAGGAGTCGAAGTGCGGGATTTTGTCCAGACCGCTGATCAGGGCATTGCCATTCTTGCGAATATCTATACCCTGGGGAAATATAAACGTCCCCTGCTCCTTAAGCTGGACCCGGGTGCCTTTGTCCCGGAGGAGTAAATCAGAGCTTTAAAAAACTACTGTGCATCCGCTTTCCGCGATGAATCATCTGAAGGTGGTACATCCCCTCTTTCAGGTCCGACACATCCAGGGTAGTGGCATTGGGACCAAAAACTCCCTCCTGCTGCACTGATTTAAGTCTTCGCCCGGCACCATCAATGATATGCAGGCTGGTAGCTCCTCTGAACTCCAGGTTGTACTGGATATGAAGCATGTCCTTTACCGGATTTGGATAGAGTTGCAGGGAAGTCGGATTTTTCCCCGGACTATAAGCATGGGTCCCGCCGATATCGACAATGGGCAATCGCGTATCAACCCAATCGCTAAAACCTGTATCGATAAGGGCCTGATCATCCCCCTCAAACCAGTCCTGGATGATAGACGTATAGATCTGCCTGTAATCGATGTTGTAGACCAGGTTGTAATTGTTAAGGTCTTCAGGCTTCAGGGAGGGGTTGACCCCGTATATTCCATTGTTCAATTGAGTCCCAAAAACAAAGACCGGAGTGGCTGTTCCATGATCGGTTCCGTAACTATCATTGGATTTGGCCCTGCGACCAAACTCAGTAAAAGTGAGTGAGAGTACCTTTTCATCGATCCCAAGCTGGTTCAGATCATCGTAAAAGGCCTTCACTGCACCGGACATATTATAAAGCAATGCGGCATGAGTGCCCAGACTGGGATCATTTTCATCCACCTGCTCTCCATGCGTATCAAAGCCCCCTATTCGACATAGAAATATCTTGGTTTTTATCCCCCCCTCGATCAGCCTGGCAATGAGCCTCAGCTGACTGCTCAGGCCATTGGCCCTGATGGGTGAAGCATAGGGGTAGGACTCCGGGTACTCAACCGTGCTGTTGCTTCCGGCGTCATATACCTCTTTCAGTCGACCGGCATACTCGTTGGATTTTTTTTCAAACTCCATGATGTAACGGAGTTCATCTCCCGCATGACTCTCGGGGATAGCGATGGGCGGATTAACACCCACACTGGAAATCAGCTCATAAAACTGGTCCGGGTTTCCAATGTTGAGCCCGATGGGAATGCCTTGCTCCCGGTGAAAGGCCAGAGAAAGGGTTCCACTTAACTCAATCCCGATGGGATCTTCCATTGTTTCGCTGGGAAAGTCGTCGGGGTAGCCGGGATAGATATTGTTCAGATAGCGACCCATCCATCCTGAACTGTACTGGTTATTCTCCCCTTCATCACCTCCCATAAATACCACATCTCTGCCCCTGAAGTGAGAGAGGTTCATATCAGGATAACCAACGTTCTGAATGATGGCTACCTTCTCCTGGTCATACATCTCTTTAAAAGCCAGCATATCAGGATGCAATCCCACCTGTGCATTCTCGTCCACGGTTTCATCCACATTCAGGTAACTTCGGGTTCCGGTATGCCGGATGGCAATGTTTGGCCTCAAATTATAATAATCGTCATACTGGGAGATGGGAATCAGGGTATTCAGCCCATCATTCCCCCCATGTAACTGGATAAATACCAGCACCTTATCATTTGCACTGTCCGCGGCAAGCCTTGCCATTGGACTGTTCGCAGCCAGCAGGTTCATTGGAACCCCGCCCAGTGTTATCCCCGCAGCGCTTCCATAGGCCACGTTCCGTATAAAATGTCTTCTTTTCATAGCCTTTAGTATATTTGAAATTCAGGTGTTTCGATTAACGCAGAGAAAAGTCGTTCCAGCAAACTTCGAACCACGGTATCATCGCTTGAGCTCTGGTATGCGTTCCATTCCTGGGTCCATAACCCACGCGCATAGGCCTGGTCCTCTGGATAATCGAGAAAAACAGTATAGAGAAAATAGTCATAGCGTTCCTGAGTCAGTTCTATGGCATACAGGTTGTTCACCAGAACATCCATAATCTCCACAGCGTCGGATGGATCTGTAATATGTCCCGAGTTCTCCACCCAGTCAACAATATCCAGGACGAAAGTCCGCTCAGTAGCCTGGTCCAGAGTCTTCATCAGGATCCCCCCCATCTGGTACCTGAATGCCAGGGCATAAGTGGTAATCCAGTTCCTGTTATAGCCTGGCATCTGGTGATAGGCCGGGTAGCCAGCCACCTCAAAGGGTTCATAGAAATTCAGTCCCTGGTCCACCAGCTTAGAGACCACATAGGCCATATCCCCATAGAAAGGATCTGTACTGGTTTCACGATCTTGGTACTGTATCTCAAACATCCTGCTTAGTCCGGTAAAAATATCCACAGGCGATTTAATCAGAGCCCCCACATTATCGTTTTCAGTCACAGCATCGTCTGCGTCATAAAAATGCTCGCTCTTTAGAAGCACTGTCAACAGCTCCTGTATGCTAAAATCATTATCTATCAGTGTCTGAGCAAGGGGTCCAATAATATCAGTCTCGGCGTCCTCCGTAATAAAATGGTAGACAAAGAAGCGATAGAGCTTTCTTGCAATAAAGCGACCTGTTTCCTGCTGAGAAAAGATCATTTCGATCATCTCATCCAGCTCACCGTAAGCAGCTTCAACCGTCGCAAAATCCTCCACAATGGAAGAAGTCTGTATGACTGTCCCCCCAAATTTGGAAGAGAAAGTCTTGGGCTCTGTATCATGCTCGGTGGCCAGTTCTGTTGTTCCATCTCCGGCCATTTGAGAATCCATCTTACCAGCCGGCAATCCTGTATCAGGATCAATGAAACTGAAAGTTTCATTCAGGTTCCAGCCTGTCAACACACGGGTAGCAGCCTTGATATCCTCCTCGGTATAATTGGTATAGTCCCCTTCAACCACCTGCTCACCTCTGCCTATGCTATAGAGCTCAAACATCTCCCTGGCAAAATTCTCGTTGGGGGAATTCTTCTTGTTGGAATAGCCATCCAGATACCTGAGCATGGCATTGTCCACACAGATCTTTTTAAACAGCTCCTTGAAACTGCCATAAGCGTAATGCCTGTAGAGACAATTCTGATAATAGATCGACTCGCTCTGGTTTATCTCGGTCCATCGTGCGGGCAAATGTGTATGCAGGAACCAGGTAATGCGTTCTTTGAGAGTAAGCGGAGCCTTGCGCATCACATCCATGTGCCAGGCCTGAAAATATTCAAAGAGCTGGTCCTGTTCACTGTTTCCGCTTCCAGCAAAGGGGGGACCGCTTACTCCGGTAGGATCCACCCATGTGGAGCCGGTCAGGAGATCGATTGGTGGAAGTGGATTTTCAGCTGCATCATCAAGCAAGAGTGCCATTGCCTGAGTAGCTGTTAGCGCTGCAAACTGATCAATTTCTGGGATAGTGGGCCCAAAGGTGGCCCTGCGTAACAAGTGGGCCGCACGATTACGTCCCAATACGCCGGTGATTTCTGTCAGAGAAGCCATACGGTCAGGTTTTGTATTATTACAAAACGCTTACAATGCTGAATGGTTGCATTCAGAATGTTAAAAAAATCCTTATATAGATTTGGTATAAACAGTGACTCAGGTCACCTGATCCCTGGTTTGGGAATAATTTCCATAAAGCTCTCCAGCAATAATCTCCTTCATCTGCATCATTGCCCGGAAAATATCCTCGTATGAAGTATATAAGGGGGTAATTCCCAGTCGAATATTATCGGGTTCACGAAAATCTGGTATCACCACCCCATCTCCCACACCCGGATCAGCCAAGGCACTACAAATGCGGTAGGCCTCGGTGTGCTTTATGGAGATATGAGATCCCCTCTTTTCTGCGATTTCGGGTGATCCTATCCGGACTCCCATGCCTGATAAGCATTGACGTACCAGGGAGAGTAAGTAATCGCTTTGTGCCACACTTTTTTGCCTGATGGCTTCCATACCAGCCTCAAGGATCATATCCAGGGCAGGTTCCAGACCCGACAGGGAGATCACAGGTGGAGTTCCAGCAAGGAACTTTCTGATCCCTTCAGATTCCCTGTAGTTGAGATGAAAATCAAATTGATTTTGCTCCCCGAACCATCCCTGAATGGGATTTTCCAGTTGTTCCTGCAGTTCCCTCCTCACAAAAAGAAAAGCAGGCGAACCTGGTCCCCCATTCAAATACTTATAGGTACAACCCACTGCAAGATCAACCTTGTCCCTGTTCAGGTTCACAGGGACCGCCCCCACCGAATGACTCAGGTCCCACAGGACCAGCACATCATGCTGGTGAGCCAGCTCGGTAATATGCTCCATATCATATAAATAGGAGCTTTTATAAGCCACATGTGAGAGGGTAATCAGAGCCGTATTGCGATTAAGCATCCGGCCCAGTTCACTTATATCTGATGAGATTCCATCGGGCGAATTTACCAGCCTCAGGGTATGTAAGCCTCCAAGCTGTTTTATCAAGCCCTGCATGATATAGAGATCGGACGGAAAGTTCATATCGTCCGATATGATTTCCGTTCTGCCCTCCCTGGCTTTTAATGCTCCATAGGCCAGCTTATAGAGATTTACAGAAGTGGAATCTGAGATAATCACCTCATCGGGGTGTGCCCCGATTAGTTGGGCAATCTTCATTCCCAGCCGGGCTGACTGCTCATACCATCCTTCATTCCAGCTCCGAATCAAATCCTCCCCCCATTGCTTCCGGATGGCATGCTCCATATGTTCTGCCGTTCTCAGAGGCAAGCGTCCCAAAGAATTACCATCCAGATAGATCAGAGAGGGATCTTTGATCATAAATTCCTCTCTGAAACGGGCCAGGGAATCATCCCGGTCCAGCGCTCTGGCGTGAGCGATAGTATATAGATTTCCCATTTTTACAAAAGCCTGGCGGCATCCTGGTCAAGATACCACTCCAGATCACTCATGGCCGGATTCACATAAAAGGCTGGATACTCCATATGGCGCCCCTCTTTAAAGAATATCTCTCTGATGATTGTGGCTTTCTCCTTGCCCGAGACAATGAATGAGACCCGCTTTGCATTATTGATCACACCCCCTGTAATTGAAATTCTTGACTGAGCCGTGTCCGGGTGATTGGAGACGACGCAGGGCGATCCGGCGGTCCAGAACTCAATCTGGTGGGGAAAGATAGAGGCAGTATGTCCATCTGTGCCCAGGCCCAGCCATATCCAGTCAAATACGGGAAATCCATTCTCCATGGGGAGAAACTTCATCAGCAGACCCCCATACCGGGCGGCCTCCCCCTCTGCTTCCTCCTCTCCCCTGATACGGTGAATACGGTTCTTCTCCATGCCCAGTGGCTTAAGCAATACTTCCAGGGCACTGCCATAGTTACTCTCAGGATCATTTGGTGGAACACATCTTTCATCTCCCCAGAATAGGCTAACATTCAACCAATCGTCGGGAGTAGTCTGCTCCGCCAGCTGCTCAAATATTGCCAGTGGAGTCGATCCCCCGGAAAAGGCTAGATGCAATTGCCTTCCCTCATCCGAATACTCTTTCAGGGTGCGTATGAACTCACAAACAAAGGCAGCTGTCAGGCTATCCTTATCAGGATAAATATAATTTCTCTTTCTTTCCATTACAATTCACAATAAAGGCCGTCATCGGCCAGGTTTTTACTTGGACAGCGCCAGCTATACTCCTCCCCCTCGATCATCTGATCTGCTATTTCTGGTCCCCAGGTACCACAGGGGTAGCCATGCAAGGGGATGCTCTTATCATCCTTCCATACGGCCAGGACCGGATCCAAAAAGCGCCAGGCTGCTTCCACCGCATCACCCCGGGTGTACAGGGTACTGTCGCCCTGCATACAATCCAGCAACAAACGCTGATACGCGCCAGGAATCCTACTATTACTCAGATCCTTGTAATAAAAATCTAAATTGGCATCCTGGACCTTAAAGCCCGCACCCTGGACTTTCATACCGAATTTCAATAGAATTCCTTCATCTGGCTGGATTCTGATCACCAGCTGGTTTCCTTCCCTGGTACCCCCTTCGTGATCGCTAAAAAGCCTGTGAGGAGAGGGTTTAAAATGAACCACGATCTCACTTACCTTGGTGGGTAGTCTTTTTCCACTACGTATATAGAAAGGGACTCCGCCCCAGCGCCAGTTATCTATAAACAATTTCATGGCCACATACGTCTCGGTCCGACTATCATCCGGAACCCCCTCCTCGGACCTATAGGCATTCAATGATTCTCCACGAACATGAGAGGCCATGTACTGTCCCCTGATAACCTGCGTGTGCATGTTCTCAACAGAAATGGGCCGAAAGGACTGAAACACCTTCAGTACTTCATTTCTGATCGCATCCGAACTAATCACTGTGGGAGGCTCCATGGCCACAAGTCCCACCAGCTGAAGCAGATGGTTTTGCAACATATCTCTTAAGGCTCCCGAGTTATCATAATATCCACCCCTGGTTCCAAGCCCCAGGCTCTCTGCCGAAGTAATCTCCACATGGCGAATAAAATTCCTGTTCCACAGGGGCTCAAATATTCCATTGGAGAAGCGGGTCACCAGTAAATTCTGCACTGTTTCCTTCCCCAGGTAATGATCGATCCTGTATATCTGGTGTTCCTGCAGGTGAGAAAGCAGGGCCCGGTTTAGTTCCACTGCTGAGCGGTAGTCCATCCCGAAGGGCTTTTCAATGATAATTCTCCTGAATATACCCTCCCTCTCCCTGGTAAGTCCGACCCCGGACAAAAGCCGCGGTACAATTTCATAGAGTGATGGTGGCGTGGCCAGGTAAAAAAGGTAACTGGGGTCTATCTGCAGCTCTGAGCCCATCTGATCCAGTCGTTTCGCCAGTGCTCCATAATCCTCCTCTGCCTGTGTATCCATGGAGTGATAATAAAGCAAAGGAAGCATCTCCTCCGCGTTCTCCATGTGGCTGGATATCATCTCCCTGTAGCTGGTATCATCAAACTTGCTTCTTCCCACACCCAGCACCGCAAAGCTGTCAGGCAGAAGTCCTAATTTTTGCAATTCCCCCAGAGCGGGAATCAATTTTCGCCTGGTCAGATCGCCTGAAGCTCCAAAAATGACCAGGATATGATTAGCAGGTTTATACATGTTTTATTCCATAGTTATCCTATATACAGTGGACCTTGCTGTAATAAATATTTCTTTCTCTCTGGGTCCAAAAGCCAGGTTGGTGGCCGGGATGGGTACTGAAATGGTTCCCAGGTGTATGCCGGTGCTGTCCAGTACCAGAATGCCACCCGGACCGGTCACAAAAAGGTTTCCGTTCCGATCCACTTTCATTCCATCAGGTCCGCCCGGAAGGGTGGTATCGGGGGCCCTGTAAAACACTTGTTTATCCACGACTTCTCCATTTTCACCAAGCGTGTACCTCATCCAGAACACATCATACTGATCTTCTCCATTCTCCTGAATGATCTCCATATTGGCTACATACAGATACCTTTCATCGGGCGACAGGGCGATCCCGTTTGGCCAGGAGAGGGTACTGTCGATCAGAGAAACCTCGCCCCGATCCCACCTGAAAACCCCGTTGAAAGGCAAGTCCTTCTCCGGATCTTCGTTCAGTCCGGCAAGTCCCCAGGGCGGATCGGTAAAATAGATGGCACCGTAAGTGGATCTGCATAGATCGTTAGGACTGTTCAGTCTACTACCCTTGTATGCATCCACAACCGTGGTCAGCTTTCCTTCGGGCGAGGAGCGGGTAATGCTCCTGGATGCATGCTCGCAGGCAAGCAGGTCTCCCCCCTGCATAAAAAGTAAGCCATTTGCCTGCATGGAGGAGTCACGAAAGCTTACAAACTTCTTACCGGTCCACTGGTAAATAGTGTTCCCGGGGATATCTGAAAAAACCAGGAATCCCTTGGGGTGCCATGCAGGTCCCTCTGTAAATTCGAAGTTTATTCCAATGCGCTCCATCACCGAACTCCGTGGAAGTACAGTCCAGAATTTGTCACTTTCAGGCAGGAATTCACCGACAGGGTAAACATCCTTTTTGGCTTTACAAGCAATGAGGAATACCCCCACCATCATCATAAGAGCTACAATCTTGAATCGTCCAGGTTTTCTCATATCCTTATTCTACTAACAACGAAGGCAGCTCCCTGTTCACCATATTACGGTGGTGCCCATTGGCTGTCATCTCAACAGTATGACAAACCATACACTGTCCGTGGGTTCCGATAGTCCCTGCAAGGCCCTGGTACTGAAGTGGCTGCTGGTTATCCCGTTGTAAACCGTATTTATTATATGCTCCATAGATGGCATGGGTCGATCCGTGACAAGCTGCGCACATTACCCCATGATTATCGGTCCTGTTCCGGTAGAGCGCCTCAAATCCGGGGACCCAGCGATTAAATGCAGTTCCATCAAAGCCATCTACAAATATATTGAAATTGGTATGGCACGAACGACAATCAGGTTCCATCAGCCAGGGCATTCGCGGTATGATCTCCTCCTTTGAAGCGGCATACACCGGCTCCAATCCCCTGGCCAGCCTGGCTGAAGCTTTATTGTCCGACTGAATGGCCAGCAATCCAAGAGCATGATCCTCCAGGGTGCCATGACACTCGGTACATCCCACTCCCACCTCACTGTGTCTGCCGCGAAAGCAAGAAGTGCTGCCTTCAACACTTGAAGGGTGACACATGTTGCATGCTTCCTGGTCCATTCCTGACAGGTAGTTGGCGTGGAAGCCATGAATAGCTGATGAAAAGTTCAAAACTTCTGGCTTTCCGGGTGCCATTAATGCAGGATCGGCATGACAGGACTGGCACAGTTTGGGTTCGCCCTTTTCCGCATCTTCCAGCAGGGTGGTCCCGTTCATCCGGTCATGGGCAGCCAGAATATTGATGGCTGTAAGATCTGCCATTCCTGAGACATCGTTCCAGGCCTATCCTCCTTCATGGCAGTTCCGGCATCCCATCTCTGTGGAGGTGGGAGCCACGGCTTTGGTAATTGCAAGCAGTTCACCGCTTGATTCATCCTTTGCCGTGATGGTAAATACAGGGTAGGGATTATAAGTCTTGTTATCCATATAGGGTACCACAGGTATCATGTGCGCTGCATAAACAGCACCATGTGACTCCATGGTCCCAAAGACCCCCTTGCCCATCAGGCCTGTTCCCTCAGGAAGGTCCACACCAAAAATTGCTTCCTCATATTCCCAGAAACTGGAGTGATATTCCGGATGCTCAAAACCAGCTTCCACCGCATATTCCATGGTAACTCCACTGGTGACCAGCTCCGGAAGCGGGCCCCTTTTAAATAGCTGTGCATTTAGGGTGTTTCCAGGAGGCTGAAATGAAAAATACTTTTCATTATCTGAGATAGAGTGCATCCCCAGGTCGTTCCATACCAGTAGTACGTATTCATTTGAATCGGGATTGAAGGGTGGGATTTCAAGGGGGAGTTCTTCAGGTTCATGAGCCACATCAGCCTGTGTGGTCTTCTCTTGAAGCACTCTGTAGATGTAAGCCGCCACAGCCCGTTTCTCCTCTTCCGTTCCTGCAAAGGGTGGCATGTAAGAGTTCACCTTTCCCATGCCCGTCAGCAGAGCCACCAAACCCCGCTCAGTCAGCTGATCCGATTTATTCAGCACCCCATTATAGCCATCCACAGTATGGCAGGCCATACACTGCAGCCTGAAAATCTCTGCACCGGCTTCCAATATATTCTCATCTGTAAGCTCTTTCACCTCGGTCCATTTAGCAAGCTTAAGGAAGCCTTCGGTATTTACTGAATCCATCTGCATAGGTGTAATGCCGGTGGAATACATATGACCATAGAGTACAAAAGGTTTCCTGGCTATCTCACGCATATATTCAAATCCTGCCATCCAGGCAAAACAGATCACCACCACAGTCAATGCCCCAAGCTTTTGAGTGATCTGAGAGGACTTAACAAGGGTAAAAAGACCAAGGCCAAAAAGCAGAATGGAGCTCACAATGATCAGGGTAATGAAGGGGGTACTCTCCCGGTTGAAGTGGAATAGGTTTTCAAAGGACTCGGCACTGATCACCCGGGTATAATAAATTCCCGTAAACACCAGGATCAATAGGGGGGCATACATCCACTGAGCGCACAATCGAAATACGGTCCGCCGCATTTCCTTATCCTTCAGCCAGGCTCCGGTGACCAGTCCGAATACACCTGCAAAAATCAGTGAAATGCAGGTACGGAAGAGCAACGACGGCATAAAGCTTGGATTAAATAAGCCCTGCCAGAAGCTGCCGGTCTCGATCCATTTTCCGGGAGTCAGCATAAAACCCAGAATACCGTTAATGGTAAAGAGACTGAGCCATGCAAATATAAAATAGAGCCAGCCCAGTTTCATATGGGACTTATCATCCATCTTCCCAAAACGGTAATGATAGATCAATAGCGCCACAATCTCCCCGATAAAGAAAACCCATTCAATGGCCCATCCAAACACAAATGTGTGTATAAGGCTGGAAGTGGCAGCCGGGTTAACCAGTGCTATGATAAACCAGATTCCCACGCCGCTCATTCCTCCAAATACCATGGTAAGAAGGAGGAAGAACCAGGTATGCTTTCTTACATATTCAAGCAGTGCAGAATTTTTTGTTAATACCGCCTTTCTTTCAGTGAGTACAAGAAACAGACCTCCACCTACAGCAAGGTGAGAAATAACCACATGCAGAACCGCAATGATTGCGATTAACAACCCTCCTCCCACTTGGGGAAGATACCAGACCGGATAGTTCATGATTGGGGAGTTTTTGATTTGCTTATTAGACGGATCATATAGTAGATTGCCAGAAGGCCCACCGCGAAAATCAGTAGAAATACGATCAGCGCTGATGGTTCACCCATATTCTCAAGCTGTGATGGCTTGAAGATATCCTTCAGATAAGCTCCCCGGGCCAGGTCCCGGACAATCACCATATTCAGTACTTCCAGTCCGCCCAGAATCATGGCTGATTTCAATCTTCCTGTAAAAGCACTATGTAAAATCAGCAAGGCCAGCAGCCAGCCGGTCACCATCATAAAAGTTGCAAAGAATGATTCGCCCATAAAGGTCTTCCAGACTGTCTCGGGCATGGTCAGCCAGAACCAGCTACCTACAGCGAACTGAACCACGGTGATCCAGGCAAAGATCTTAAGGTTGCGTCTAATCTGAATCTCCTTCTCCTTTTTTGCAGTCTTGGAGAAGTGGTAGGCAATGGCCCTGCCCAGGGCTCCAATGGCCAGCGCAGCCAGCAGGAAGTGCAGGTACCTTGACCAGAGGGTGGGTTCTCCCAGATTCAGGTTCCATCCACCCGGATCTTCAAAATAGATCCCCCAGCGACCGGGCTGGAGGGCCAGGGTGTTATTGTTCACAAAAATGAAAGCAATATATAGCAGGGATACTGAAGTAAAGATCAGTGCCCCCTTGGATAAAACCGGTGCTTTATCGGACTTTTTAATGAAAATATAGGCCCCGTAGTAGGCCAGTATCAGAATGGGAACCACCAGGATCCATGGTACCGCCAGCATTACCGAACTGGAATAGAAAAGGTGACCGTACAGTAACTGCACAAAAAGAAGGGGTGGAACACCGAAATTAACGGTCAGTGCCACCAGGGTGGGAATGCTGCCCGAAGTCCTCTTCTCCAATTTCCCTGTAAAAAGATCCCAAAGAGTAAGCAGGCTCCCCCCAAGAAGCAAGTTCATCAGGATCATATGGATGAAGAAGGTGGCGATTAGTAAGACCTGGAACCATAGCCAGTGCACCGGTATGGTATCCGCTGTTGGAATGATTGAATCGTACATAATATGGAATTAGGGTTTACCGAATATACTAAAAAATAGGAAGGAAGCTGATCCTAGTCTTCCTCTTTAAGGGGTTTGAATATGGATGTATCAGAGAGTACTTTCATCTTCTTCATGCCCATGATGTAAAGTACGATTACATAAGGGACAAAGAGCAGCAATAACCAACCGATCTCTACCATCAGGATAAAATCGTAGATACCATGTAAAAGGATGGGAACCAGGAGAGCCCTGGCCAGGTATTTACCTTTCAATTCCTTGTACATATGAGCGATTCCCAGGTAATAGCCCATGGTAATTCCGAAGATAGCATGAGCAGGTACTGCGGTAATCGCCCTGGTAAGGGCAGTCTGCATCCCTCCATCCAATACATACAATACATTTTCGACCCCGGCAAAACCCAGTGAAACAAATACAGCATAGACAATCCCATCGAATTTCTCATTGAAATTGGGATTCTTCCAGACCAGGAGGTAAAGGACCAGAAATTTAAATAGCTCCTCTGTGCTTCCTGCCACTACAAAGGCATGATAAGCAGCTGCTGCCACCTTACTGAATTGTGGCATCATAGTCATCAGCATCCGTTCCACAAAAATCACAGGAACCACAATGGCAATACCCAGCAGCAAAGCTTTGATTAATAAGCCCAGCGGTTCCTTGTCATATTTGTCCCTGAAGTAGATATAGAATAGAATGATGAAGACCGGAGCCAGGGAGGCGAGCAGAATGGCCATAGCTACCAACCAAATGGTGATGGATAAAATGGACTCCTAAAGGGCGTTGTGTGATATCCGTTGTACCCGTTGTACCCATTGTACCCATTGTACCCCGGGCCATTCCTCATATGAACCGAGGCGCCGATGGTCATGTTGTCCCCAATCCTGAAGGTAGCTCCCAGGGAGAGGTCATCCATGGGATAGCCCATAACAGTCGTACCCGGGCCTGCAAGCAACTGTTTCGTACCTGTCCCATGCAGCACAAGTCGATCGCTCATGCGATAGGAGGCAGAAACAAAAAGAGCAAGACTGGAAAATGAAGCAGGTATGAGGCTCTCGCCCATAGGCATGTAGTTCAGACCCTGATAGTAGGAAGCCATAACACCTCCATGGAGCGCCCAGCGATCATTTAGAGCCAGGGTGTAAGTTGGAGCCGTATAGAACATCATCCCCGAACCATAGCCTTTCATATACGAGTAACTGGTCCCAACCGAAAAATTCCAGTGTCCCGGCTTCTTTTCTTCCCCTTCTGCTTGCTCCACCTCAGGCTCTTCTAATACAACGCTATTAGCCTCCTGCTTTAAGCGGATCATCTCCTCTTCGGCCGACTGGGCCATCAATGAAGAGAAAGAGTATATTAGTGTGCCTATGAAAATTAGTACTCGCATACAGCGCTCTTACATCCTATGCAACAAATATAACAAACTATATCCAATCGAATTATTCAGGCTAGAAAATGTATTATTGTTGGCAGTAGTTGGTTATTTGATTTTTAAATCAGTAGGGTTTTGCTGACAATCCCAGAATCTCTGTTAGCTTAATCTTCGCTCTATGAGACCAGATTATTTTGCGCTTAGCCATCCTTGAATTTCTATATCAAGATCTTCATTATGAATAAAAAGTCCTTGTGCGATCTCCTTCTTAGATTCAATAATCTCCTGTTTCTGCTCCTCAGTCAAAACTATAGATGAATCCTCTGCTTTTTCATCTAAAATAGTCTTGATTGCCTCTAAGAATCTAACGTCGTTTATCTCAGATATCCGGTGAATCAACAAACTTTTCAACTCTATCATTGTCATAACACGAGCATTTTATCCAAAGTTAAGAAAAAGACTTGATTGGGCTAGAAAATGCTGATTGGTAATCAACTCAATTATTGCTAAATCACGAGTAAGATTTAATTATAAAAGCAAATAGCATTCTTCGTGCCCCCCAACTTGATGTCATAAATTGTGACTTCAGGATTACAGAATCTTATTATTAGTTAGCTTGTATTACTAAAATATAATTTAACTACTTACCTTTCTTTTCTAAATTATTATTACTATTTTTACCTTGTAATAATTAATTCGAGATGGAAAGATACGTATATAAAGAGTTGGAAAACTGGGCAATTAGAAGCAGGCGAAAGCCTTTAATCATTAGGGGTGCCAGGCAGGTTGGCAAAACCTGGCTGGTTGAAAATCTTGCACGTGTTGAATTTGATTATTTGATGAAAGTGGATTTTGAAGAAAGTCCGGAACTGATTTCATTATTCGAGGGCGATTTGAATACGCAAAGTATATGTGCTGAGCTCGAGCTAAGGACGGGTGTTGATATGGAGGAAGGAATGTCCCTGCTCTTTTTAGATGAAATCCAATTATGCCCTAGAGCCATTATATCCCTCCGGTACTTTTATGAGCAAATTCCAGGACTGCACGTTATTGCCGCAGGTTCTTTGCTGGAATTTGCCTTTGGAGAAATCTCTTTCCCGGTAGGTCGCATTCAGTCACTGGAAGTAAATCCCATGAATTTCTCTGAATTCTTGCTGGCTACCGGTCACGCCAAAGCAGCTGAAATATGCAGTAATCCCGTGGTAGAAGTTTCAGTAGCCATACATAACTTTCTTTTAGGACTGCTAAGGGAGTATTGGATGGTGGGTGGTATGCCAGAATCTATTCAG
>Ga0164315_10001418_pt1 | contig 18005 bp, 15 predicted proteins | sample GuaBasSedimGuay6_FD_113737 | JGI IMG/M metagenome (GOLD analysis project Ga0164315, IMG submission 113737) | Subseafloor sediment microbial communities from Guaymas Basin, Gulf of California, Mexico - Guay6, Core 4569-2, 0-3 cm | ecosystem: Environmental > Aquatic > Marine > Hydrothermal vents...
TTATAACACTAGCATTGTTCATCCTGAATTCCTGCAATGCCCCTCAGAACGAATCCCAAGAGGAAAAACTACCGAATGTAATATTGATCTATGCCGACGACCTGGGGTATGGCGATGTGGGAGCCTATGGAGCCACTGAGATCAGAACACCGAATATTGACAGACTGGCTGAAGGGGGTGTTCGTTTTACCAACGGATATGCTTCTTCCGCAACCTGCTCACCCAGCAGGTATGCTCTGTTAACCGGTGTCTATCCCTGGCGCAATAAGAATGCAAAGATCCTTCCGGGTACGGCGCCACTTATTATTGACACCAAACAGGTGACCCTGCCGAAAATGTTTAAAGCAGAAGGGTACCATACAGGAATTGTGGGGAAATGGCACCTGGGTCTGGGAGATGGTCATGTGGACTGGAATCAGCGAATATCTCCGGGACCCAATGAAGTAGGATTTGATTATGCATATATCATGGCAGCTACCCAGGATCGTGTACCCACGGTCTATATCGAGAATGGCCATGTGGTCAGGCTCGATCCCAACGATCCCATTGAGATCGATTACAATCAGAATTTTCCCGGTGAACCCACTGGAAAAGACAATCCGGAAATGCTCAAGATGAAGTATCACCATGGACACTTCAACACCATAGTGAACGGCATATCGCGCATCGGCTTTATGAAAGGTGGAGAAGACGCCAGGTGGGTGGATGAAAACATGGCCGATACGTTCCTGGTAAGGGCCCAGAATTACATCATGGAACATAAGCAGGAGCCATTCTTTCTATACTATGCCTTACAGCAACCCCATGTACCACGTACACCCCATCCCCGGTTTGTGGGGAAAACTCAACTGGGTGCCAGGGGGGATGTGATAGTGGAAGCTGACTGGTGTATTGGAGAACTGATAAAAACAGTTGAAAAAGAGGGGCTTCTGGAGAATACCATGATCATTCTAACCAGTGACAATGGTCCGGTACTTAACGACGGATATTATGATGATGCGGATACAAAGGTGGGCAGTCATACCCAGGCTGGTCCGCTCAGGGGAGGAAAATACAGCCTGTTTGAGGCGGGAACCCGGGTGCCTTTTATTACCTACTGGAAGGGCCAGATCAAGCCTTTGGTGTCGGATGCCATGGTATCCCAGGTAGACCTGCTTTCGTCTCTGGCCTCATTAACCGGAAGCCAGCTAAGAAGTGAAGATGGGGTTGAGCTGCTAAGTGAGTTTATGGGACAGGAAGATCAGGGCAGGACGAATCTGATTCTGGAGGCCACCAGCCGTACAGCATTCAGGCAGGGGGACTGGGTAATGATTCCCCCTTTCGATGGGCCAGCTATAGCAAAGAATGTGAATATTGAACTGGGGAATGCAGATGAATATCAACTCTATAACCTGAAAGATGATCTTGGGGAGCAGCATAACCTGGCTGAATCCAATAAGGAAAAATTGGAGGAGATGGTTTCCGCGTTCGAGGAGATTCGGGGAACAGACTACGGACAAATCCAGCAGCTGGAGTTGAAGTAGATTAGTAGAGCAGTCCAAGCATCCATATGGGAATGATTCCAGTTGCGCCAAACTCGATGTCATCTTTGATAAGATAAGCATCTTTGATTTCAGCAATTTGCTTTTTTGTTTTCGATTTGCCACCTACTTCGAGGGTAATTCTACCATCTACTAAAAAGTCGCCTATCCCTGGGTATGTTATATTATGATTAACTGATAGTTGATTTAGAACAAAGGTCTCTCTGACTGCCCCTATATTTGCAGAGTGCTCAGCAAGTGCATAAATCAGATTGGTATTCTGGAGGTATAGTTTTTCGGGTTTGTTCAAATAATTTATTCCATGTGTATCTCTCCCTACCCATTTAAATACATGGGCTTTCTCCAGATAAAAGAGGTATCTGAGTAGTGTTTCTCTCGTAACTCCTATCTGATCTGCAAGTTTTTTTATGTTTGGTTTATATGGGACGATTCTTGCAATGATAGATATGAGTTTTTTCAAATTTAACACGGAATTGAAATCGATATTGAAAATAATTGGTAAATCATTCTCCAGGATGAGGTTCAAGGTGTTAAGCAATCTTTCATGATAGGTATCTATATTGTCATTAAAAAAAGGGAAATATCCATATTGCTGATACTCCTTAAATAATTTAATGGGCCGCAAATCTTTTGGTAAACCAAAACTTATATCCCTTGAATCTGTGATTAACTGTTCAAAGGATATTTTCGGCAACTCAATTCCATACCTGAAATTAGCATACTCTCTCAAAGATAATCCAGGCAGATTATACATGATTAAGCGTCGGCTCAAATCATGTGATCCCTTGTAAAGCTCCAGGGCTGAAGAGCTTGTAAACACTACTTTTAAGGAATCATACCGATCATAAATTAATTTCAGATCATGAGACCATCCTTTATACTTGTGAATCTCATCCAACACAAGCAGACTTCCACCCTCTTTATAGAATATATCAGCGAAATCTATCAAAGAGTTTTCAGCAAAATAAAGGTCATCCAACTCAAGGTAGATAGCCTTTTCAGAACTACTGAAATTCTCTTTTAAATACTGTAAAATAAGCGTTGTTTTGCCTGCTCCCCTGGCTCCACTAATACCAATTAAGCGATTATTCCAATCAATATTTTCCAGTAAAAATCTGAAAAACTTATCGGGTGATTGACTGATTCTTCTATCCGAATTCTCTCGCAATCTTTTCATTAGTCATTACATATGATTGTAAATATATATATTATTGCACTACAGACAAAGCATTTTATTTCATTTTTTGCATTATTTATAATACATATAGCAAAATATCGAGAGAACTGCAATATCAACTTGAGGGTATCAGATTGTTTAGAAACTATTCTTATTCCTTATTATAGATCACCGGCATCTGCCCCTTCCACCTCTCCCATGTGACATCATTGGTGATCAGGTCGGCCATAAAAGTACCGGGAGCGTTAATATGACTTTTCTTCTCATATTACTAGTTTAACATTTGTGAATCTACTTTCTCAAAGAAAAACAGTTCGGCTGTAAAGAGCCAATCTAATGAAAGGGTTTGATTAGCCAGATGCAGGTGATGATCCTGGTCCAGGATATAGTCATCAGGTTTAGTCAGAATACGGGTCTGGCCATAGACCTGCTCCACGTCCTTCCGAAGGAGCTCAAACTCCTCTTCCAGATTTTGAACCTTTTTTAGAGCTTCTGAAGCTTCAGCATCGTCCAGTGCGGTATCATAAAGTTGCAAGGTAAGGAGTGCCTGGGCCGAAAACCTGACCAGCTGGTTGGCCTGTTCATAGACCTCTAACCTGTAGTGGTTCCGGATGGCTTTTGATTTCATGGCTTCAAGGGTTGAAGCGACCTTGTCACTGTCTTCTACCACCTTGGCAGCCATTTCCAGACGACCTTCATTATTCTTTGTCCATCTTCCTTTCTCACCTTTAAGTGGAAGTTCAATAATTCTCTGGTTTAATGGATCCGCATGGCTTCTTACGTCGTTTCTTTGCCCCCCCTGTAACAATGCACCGTTCCACCAGCCTGCCATATGCTCCAGCCGCTCTATGACTGCATACTCCTCACCGGCCAGGGTGTGGGAATATTCCCTTTGCCGGTAAGCAGTTTTAATCTCTGTTTTAGATCGAACATCGCCCGACCAGCTGTACTCTGCAAATGCCAGAATTCCCCGGATATAGAGTTCAAAATGTGGAGAATCATCATCCCAGAGGGTGAGCAACAGGCCATCGAGCCCCTTATCAATGGAGGTTACAGCAAAGGAGCGGATGTTCTCCATATTGCTCTCATTCTGTGGCATCAATTTCCATCGGGTTTGTCCGGCTGTTGCACCCATCACAGGTAGTCCATGTTCAGAGAACCACTCCATGGCCTTGATATTTCCCTCAGCGTGGGGATCGCTATAGTTCCATCTCATGTAGATGCAGTTTTTCGGAAACATATCCAGGTACTCCACCAGTTTATGCTCTTTTTCAGCCCAAAGCTGATCCACCTCTTTGCGGCTCACTGAAGTGTCGAACATGGGTCTGTAGAGTCCGGCATATTTAATGGGCATATCATCCCAGAAGATGGGGATGCGTCCATGATCCTCCGCGAAACTGCATACTTTGCTTAACCAGGATAATTGCAATTCAAGTTCAGTTTTTCCACTGCCCCGACCGGTTGTATGTACTTCATCGCCACCCACATGGAGGTAACGGCCATGGGGCAGGGCTTCAAACGCATCCAGGTAGAGGTCAAACTGCAGCTTGTAAGTTTCCGGATCCAGTGGATTAAAAGCCCAGTCACTGTCCGGGTCATCCCGCAACTCCTTGTAGAGATCATGTTTCAAAATAAAGGAGGCATGGCCCAGTCCCTGAACCAGTGGACTGATCTCAATATTTCTTTCCATGGCATAGTCGCTCAGCCTCTTCCACTCCTCAATGCTCAATGCATCCTCAGAACCAACCAGGGGCTGACGTTTATAAGCCAGTTTATCTTCCACCTCGGCAATTACAGCATTTATCTTATATGCAGCCAGTTTATCCATCAGCTGATAATAGTACTCTGTCTTCTCCAAATGGTGCTTCACATCCAGGTGAATGGCACGGTAGGCAAGCAGGGGATAATCTTTGATGCTACATTCCGGCAGGCGTACATCCTGCTCCGTGGCATCTTCCATGAGCTGCTCCAGGGTCATAAATCCATACAGCAGTCCTGCCCTGTCTTTTCCTGCAATGGAGATGATTTTTCCTTCTATCTCCAGGGTATATCCTTCAGCCCTCACATCCAGTGAATTATCTACACTGAAAATCACCTGTGCATCAGAGGCTACATGGACCGGTTCCAGTTTAGCAAGAAGATCACCACATACCGGAAGGCTCACCCCGTCTATGCCATGGCAGTTCACCACCTCTTTTGCATAAAGAGAGCTGGCTCCGTCAATCACAAAAATCTGAGGTTGGGGTAGCAGTTTGAACTCACCGGAAGAATCATTGGCATTCTGACAGGCGGAGACCACCATCAGGGTTCCAATTACAAATAGCAGTTTTAGTACTTTCATATGGATTGTAGTTGATTAGTCTCTGGTCTTTTGCCGATAGTATTTTAGGGCATTCCGCTTCACTTCGGAGGTGGTGTACTTCACATGCCTGCTGAGAAAATTCAATACAAACTCTTCATCCGATTTGGAATACTCCCGTAATACCCATCCCACAGCAGTTTTGGCAAATCTCTCTGGACGGCGGATAAGTATATCAGCACAGCGTTCAATCACTGCTGAATGCTCCTCCAAATGTCTGCACTGTGCAAAGGGAACAAGAGAGGCCCTGGCTTTCCAAAGGTATCCATCCAAACTCCAGCGCTTAAGATACCAGAGAACCTTTTCATCACCCGAATCAACCATGGGTGTAATCAATTTTACACAGAGCCAATCGGTGGTGTTCCAATCATAAATATAACGATGGTCGAACCAGTCTGTAATCATGCTAAGCAGGAATATATTCTTTTTTTTGCCCAGCCAGAACAGCTGAACATAGAGGATCGCCGCCAGTTTTTGCTCTGCAAAATGTCCTTTCATTAATCCGTTCACAATTCCAACCTGCTGATTCATAGGTAACTGATCCAGTCCCTGTGTACGATTCAGGTCCACCAGAATCTTACGGATTTCGGGAATACCCAGGCCCATAAAGGCTATTTTGCCCTTCAGGTAGCTATTCCACCAGTCAGCCTTCCTGGTTACGGAATTCTCTTTTAACTCTTCAACAACGATCTGACCAAACTGATTCATCCGGGATTTCTATACAATACAAAATTAGCAATTTTTCTACTTGAATGTACGATTCTTTTCTACAGAACCAAGACACAGAGGGGAAGTGAGAAGGATTAAATCAATGGATCATTAGAGATCTGCTCGAATCATCTGTTCCCATATCACTTCCTGGAAAACAATCCCCTGGTAAGGATTTGAATCTCCTGCTTCATAAAAGCATCCCAGGTTCCCATTGGAGAGTCGGGTCAGATCTGAGTAGGCGGAAGGGCCCCGATGCAGTACAACTGATCCTGGCCAGGTGACTCCTTCGTCCCGGCTGATTCGCAAGGTCATATTTTCCCTCTTCTCCTCATGGGCAGGATTTAAAAAGAGAAGGGTGTGATTCTCCTTTTCTGCACTAAAAATGCTCAGCAGGCTGGCCTGACAAATGGGCTCGATAAGTGTTTTGTCAGCCACAATATCACTCCATGTCAATCCACCATCATCACTGAAAGCAACTTTCCTGCTCTTCTGGGAGCGGTCATAATTCCTCATATTTAACATCACCTTTCCATCAGGTAGTTCAGCCACCGTACATTCATTCACCTGGTCCTGGGGCGTTGTCCCACCCAACTCCCAGGTTCCCCCCCCATCATCGGAATAGATGGTGTGGGAATAATATTCTTTGGATACGGCCTCTATATGGTCACACGGAATGATAAGTCTGTCCCTGTGTGGCCCTTCCTTCAACTGGATTCCGTGGCACGGACCAGTGGCATACCAGGTCCAGTGGTCCTGTTTTACCGAGCTTGTTATTTCAAGGGGAGATGACCAGCTTTTCCCATCATCGCCCGATTCCATCACAAAGACACGCCTGGTATCTTTACTATTTCCCTCAATAATCTTCTTTTCTGGGTCCTCTCCCAGGTTCCAGGTGGAGAGCAGATGGATGGTTCCGGTACTTTCATCCACCACAGGAGCCGGATTTCCACAAACGTTCTCCCCGTCATCTCTGATAACCAAAAGATTGCTCCATGTTTTCCCGTTGTCCTCAGATCGTTTCATCACCAGGTCGATATCACCTGTATCCGAACACCCTTTTTTGCGTCCTTCAGCAAACGCCAGGATGGTACCTTTTGAAGTAGTGACAATGGCCGGAATGCGAAAACATTGATAACCCTCTGTTCCGCTTTTAAACAGGTAATCTAAAGGTTCCTGCGAATATGTGAAATTTGCACAGCCTACGCTTAGAATGGAGATGACCAGAACAAAGCGTTGACGCCATCCAGTAGTTCTTATTGTCTTCATGGAGCGATGCGTTTGAAAAAATCTAACTGGACCAGATCATTTCGAAGATGCTGTATCTCCCTATCGGAAAGGGTTTGTAATGGGACCCGGCAGGGACCACATTCAATACCACATAGCGATTGAATGGCCTTGCCAGCCACAACCCCTCCACGGAATTTTAAAACTTGCTCAACTACCTTTACAGAAAACCTTTGCAATTGCCTTGCTTTCTCTAAATTACCCGCTTCAAAAAATGAAATTATCTCATTGTAAATTGGTGCCATGTAGTTATAGGTGCTTCCAATGGCCGCTTTGATGCCCAGCGCCAGCCCTCCCAGCAAAACTTCATCATATCCAAGTATGATCTCGTATTTTCCATTTTCGAACATCATACATTGCTGCATCTCCATCAGATTGTTATGGGTAAACTTGATCCCCTGAAGGTTTGGTATAAGGTCTGAAGCCACTGTTAAGAAAGCTATCATAGAGACATTAACGCCCGACATGGAGGGCAGATGATAGTAATAGAAAGGGAGGTCGGGAGCTTCCTGAGCAATCCTTGCGCAATAAGCCACCAGTTCTTCAGCCCTGGTGGGTTGAAAGAATGAAGGTCCCATGGCCCCAATAGCAAAGGCGCCGGAGTCCGCAGCATGCCTGGCCAGTTCAGCCGACTGAAGATAAGAGGTCGTACCCACATGGGCAAGAACTTTAAAATCAACGTCCTGGTATCTTAACCACTCCTTAAGGACCTGTTTCCGTTCATCGAGAGTAAGGGAATACCCTTCGCCGGTGGTCCCGCAAACAAATACTCCTTTCACCCCATCGACTTTTAACTTGGATGCATAAGCTTCAATTCCCGAAAGTCTCAGGCTACCATCCTGATTCATAGGTGTAAAAGGTGCTGCAAAAAGTCCATTCAGTCGCATGGTGTCCCTTTTAGTTAAAATACCAACCGCTAATCAGGTTTAAACTGTGCATCGCTTAAATATCCAGCTCCCGGGTTGCTGAGATGGCTGCAATGGTCCCATCCGCTACTGCGGTGGTAATCTGGCGGTACTTCTTGCTTCTCAGATCACCCACCGCATACACACCTTCGATGCTGGTCATCATATCTTCATTGGTCTTTATGTAGCCCCACTGGTCCTTTTCAATTTCATCCTGAATCAGATCGGTGTTGGGTTTCATCCCCACGAAAATAAATGCCCCATCTGCCTCCTGAATCGTTTTCTCTCCGGTCTTCAGGTTTTCTGTGGAGACCCTGATCCGGTTTCCATTCTTCTCGAATCCCCTGGGTTCTGTATCGAAAATGAATTTTATTCTCGGATTGGAAAAAGCCTTCTCCTGAGCTTCCTTATTGGCCTGCAGATGATCAAACTGGTGAATAATGGTTACACTTTCGGCAAACTTGGAAATGAACTCAGCCTCTTCAATAGCCGAGTTTCCACCACCCACTACAATCACTTCCTTATCGTGAAAGTACTTGGCGTCGCAGGTGGCACAATAGGAGATCCCATTTCCCTTTAGCTCCTTTTCACCAGGAACATCCAAATAGCGGGGAGAGGCTCCTGTAGCCAGGATGATCTTCTTTGCCTTGATGGTCTCATAGGCATCCACCACAATGGTCTTATTGACCAGATCAACATTGGTTACATCCACTGCAACCTTATATTTCGTTCCGCAAAGCTTGGTCTGCTCCGACATGTAGTGTGCCAGCATAAAACCAGGTTGCGGGTCCACGAAACCAGGATAGTTACTCACTTTATGGGTGGTGGAGACCTGTCCTCCTGGCAACATGGTATCCACCAGGACTGCATTAATCTTTGCCTGACAGAGATATAATCCAGCCGTAAGTCCCCCGGGGCCACCTCCAATAATTAAAGTATCGTATTCAGAAACTTGTGGTTTAATACTCTTTTGGATCTCCTCTACCCTCTCTTCGGGTATCAATGAGTTAAGATTACGTATAAGATCAGATCGCTTAATGCCACCTGTGAGCTTTTCGCCCACCAGTTCCCCATTTTTGTAAAACAGAACCGTTGGAGAACCATTCACCTTCAGGCTCTCAGCAAGGTCTCGACTCTCCTGCCTGAAAATCTTGAAAAATTTTATGTCTTCGCCATAGAGCTCCGACATCGATTCAAATTTGGGTGCAAGGGCGTCACAGGGGGGACACTCAGTGGAGTAGAAATCCAGGGCTACATTGCCACCCTGTAGTACTTCCTTTTTAAACTCTTTTGCTGTGATCTTTTTCATGGTACTAAAGGTAATATATTGGGATTTTCTAAACAATTTTAAGCTGGCTATATAGCCCGACCCCCAGCTCGAGAAGGTCTTTTACGGGTCTGCAATCGGGAGAATGCAACTTGCCGGTCCTGGTTTTTGCAATGGCTGCACAGCCTCCTCCGCATGCCAGTCGAACCGGACAGTTGTTACACTCGCTAATGGCTATCACATCCCTCTCCTCCCACTCTTCAATCAACTCCTCGTTCAGTTTCACCTGGGGGTAAAAAGTGCCCAGCTCATCACCCACATTTCCCACTGTGGCTGTACAGGAGTATATACGTCCCGAATAATCAAATGCCCACTCGGTTTTTGTCCCCGAACAGGAATCAAACAGGGGTTCTGGCATCTCTCCATTTTCAAAAATGAATTTGGCTATGGAAAAAGAGGGTTTGTGAAACTCCAGTACTTCCGGATGTTCCTGCACGATCTTGTAGATCTCCTGGTACATCTCGATCCTGGAGAAAAGTTTCGTCTGGTTGGTCTGGCAATGGTGGAGCTCATAATTCCTTCCCAGGGCTGTCTTGAACAAGGGATCCCTGGTCCAACCTTTGCTGATGGCAAATCTGGCCAGTTCAGGAAGGTTGTGAACATTATCCTTATCCACAATCATCCTCATATTCACCGGAATTCGGTTTTCAAGCAGTGCATCCACTCCTTCAACAATTCGGTCAAAACTGCCCTTCCCTCCCCTCAACATCCGGCGCGAATCATGAACCGTTTGGGTCCCATCCACAGTCACCTGGATCTCCCTGATCGGGGCACTCTTTAAAAGGTCCAGATATTCTACAAGATGGTAGCCATTTGTAACCACTGCCACATCGAGGTTGCGATGAGTAGCTCCTTCCAGCACCTTTTTTATGGTCTCTTTCTTGTTGGGTGAGTTTAAGAGTGGCTCTCCACCAAACAGGGTAATGTACTTTCTTCTGTGGGAAAACTTTTCATCCACATACCTGAAAAAGGCATTAATCACCTCCTCTTCCACATGATCATGGGGATTGGTGTACTCATCCTGGAAACAGTAAGAACAGTTAAAGTTGCAGCTGTACCAGGGTGTAAAAAAGAGCTGTACCTCATCGCTATCCCTTTCATCAATAAAGTTGAGATAGCTCTTCCTGAATAACTTCTCTTCCTCAGCAGGCTCCACCAGGTAGCCTTTCTGAATGTACTCTTCCCTGCTCAAAAGGTTGTGATTCATGTAATCCTGCGCCTCATCCCGGTCCAGAATATCTGCCTGCCTGGAGAGGGGGTTCACAAGAAAATACCCTTCCGAATCTGCAATCTTAGAGAATATATTGTGCTTCGAGTATTCCATTTCTTCCAAATAGGAATGATGGAACCCGGGCTGCCGTAGCTTTCCGGGTTCCTCCATAATTAATCATGACATCCCATGACGGCCTTTGAATTCTTGGCACAGCACTGTGCCACTTTGCCATCTCCCTTCTTGGTTACTTTAATTAACGATTTCATTTTATATTTGAATTATTAAATGGAAATTAACTGCAACATCTTTTTTTACCGGCGATGGTAAAACTCACAACCTCTACCTCACCTTTCCCATAGGGCTTACTCTCCTCAATGATCTCGATGGAGGTGAAACCGACCCTGTTGAGAGTATCCAGATATTCTTGCTTTGTGACTGCACCGGCCCAACACTCGGCCACTGCCTGAGGATCGTTCCTGTACTCCTCGGGAACCTCAGTTATTGCATAGATATCACTCACCACAAACCTCCCGCTCTTTTTCAGGATTCGTTCGATTTCACTCCATACCCTGAATTTATCGGATGCGTGATTAATGGTACAATTGGAAATAACCAGGTGAACAGAGTCAGATTCAATCTGAATCTGTTCCAATTCAGAACGTACGAACTCCACATTGGCGATCCCAAGCTTCTCTGCACTTTTCCGGGCTTTCTTCAGCATCCCTTCCGATACATCAATTCCATAGACAAAACCATTCTCTCCCACCTCGTCTGCAAGGCGCAACACATCTGAACCCTTTCCACTTCCGAGATCGACACAGACTTCCCCTTCATGGGCATTTGAATAATTTATTGCGCCCCCACAGGAGAGACAACAGTTGTCATCCGCTGCCAGTAAGGTATATCGGATTTGTATTTGATCTGTATTCATTCTTGACATTTGAAATGATTAATATCAGCCTCGCTCACCCGGTTTATCTTTGGCAAAGAGACCTCCCATAAAGGAGAACAGAATCACTGTTTTATAAGGATTGGATGTTAGTGGACAGGTGCCACTTTGGCACCCCACAAACTTCCAGTACAACAAACCTGCCAACGCACCGACAATTATACCTGCACCGAGTCGGAAGAACCTGTGGTTTACCAATCTCTTCCATGGAAAAGTGTAATTCGTATTGGTATTCGAAGTTACATATTTTTCGAATTTGAATTGTGGCAATTTACTGGATTTTGTCATTCGGTTCGAAAATTTTCATTAGCTGAATGGAAGCGCGAAAATAATCAGAACACCATGATGTAACAACCTATTGGAGGGGAAGCTTGTTTGCATTTGAAATGCAATTTGACAGGAAAAATCCTGTCAAATGATACCTTTGCACCCAATGATGAATCAGCTTTCGGACAGAGATCAGGAATTTTTGAAGCATAAGAAGAAGCAACTGCTTTATTCCAAGGGAGAAAACCTGTTTAAGCAGGGAGCCTTTGCCACCTACGTAATGTATGTCCAATCAGGACTGGTGAAGGTCTACCTTCAAACGGCTCCCAATAAAAACATCAATATACGTATAGCCAAACCGGGTGATTTTCTGGCTTTTTCCTCTGTGTTTGGTGAAGATTTTTACACTTTCTCCACAGTTGCGATTAAAGATGCCGAGATCTGTATGATCGATAAGGAGGGTTTAAAAGATCTGGTGCACAACAACAATGAATTTGCCATGCGCATCACAACCAACAACTTTAAATGTGAAGCACATCTATTCAACCTTATCGTTTCCATTTCACAGAAACAGATGAGAGGTAAGCTGGCCACTGCCCTACTCTACCTCTCGGCACCTGAATTTCTGGAGGATGAGATATTCAACTACCTGACCCGACAGGATATCGCAGAATTTGCAGCCATTACCACAGAAAGCGCAATAAGGTTCTTAAAAGAGTTTGAAAAAGAGAATATGGTTAAGCTCAAGGGGAAGGACATTGAGATCATCGATTATCCCAGACTGGAAGAGATTGCTCAAAAAGGGTGATCAGGCCCGAATCTTTGTCTATAAAATTAGCATTTCCATGTTAATTCTGATACATATTGAAACATCTGATAAACTATCCTCGTTTGTAAATAAGTGAAAAAGCCAAAGTCCATTCTCCTGGTTGTAGGATTTATCCTCTCGACCTTGAACATTTCGGCTCAGAGAGGCAGCTTCCTGGATCACCTGAGAATTGGTTTCGGTGGGGGTGCCAACAGTAGCCATATTGTAGTTAAGGAGTCCTATAATGTTTTTGAGGATCTGACTGGAAGCACATACAAAAACGGCTACACAGGAATGCTTAAGAATATAGGCAACCAATATTTTGTACAGGTCGAATGGTTTAATGATTATATCATTTTGTCGGTTAAGCCAGGCACCTATACCTACAGGTTCAGCAAATTCAATGAGGTCATTTTCACCCATGAAACTGCGGAGCAGGAGGTTCCCTACCTGCTAAGGTACATATCCATACCCCTGGAAGCCCGGTATAGCTTCGATCTGAACAGGTTTCGTCCCTACGCAGGAATCACCGCTGCCTACAGCAACTTGCTGGGTTCACACGATGCCACCAACCAGACTTTTATCAGGCCCAAATTTACAGCGGGTGCAGTAGCCGGAACTTACATCGACCTAAGGTATGTGATCCTCGACCTGAATGTGGGGTACCTGGTGGGACTTCACAACATTACCAGTAAATCAAATCGTTTTGAGACAGGAAACGGAAGCACCTTTGCTCAGGATGACATTCTGCTCAATGACCTGCAGATCAGTCTCTCTGTCCTCTTCTCGCTCCAAAAACAGAAACACTATAGCAACGTGGAATGCTTTTATTAAACCGATGAACATAACAAAGCCATATTATATCTCCCTGTTAAAGCATATGACCATGCTTTTTATACTAGGCTCCCTGATCCAGGGTTGCGAAATCAAACAGAAAGAGATTTTGCCCGAAGATGGCTTCACAAAAATATACAATCACCCCGAAGAGGTGCTCTCCTACTATCCTGAAAGCGTAGTTGAACTCACCGGTGGCGGGTATCTTTTCGTTTCTGCAGTGAAGGATGAAAATGCCGAGATTGAATACCCTACCACCTACCTGGTTCGAACCAGTGCCTCCGGTGAGGTGGAATGGACCATGTCTTATGATTGGCTGGCCCCCTCCTCCAGGTTAATCAAGCATGGAAATTCCATCGGATTTGTGGCCATGAATCAGCAATTTGAGGCACATGTGGTACTGGTGGATCCCAACAATGGAAATGTACAATCAGAACATGACCTGGAGATGACCATGCCCCTCTATGCCTATACCGATACGCAGGGATATCTGGTGGTACTTGGTTACGATTTTATTTCCAGATCCTCCTGGATTTCCAAGTACAGTGCAGATTTCACCCTTCAAAGGAGCAACAAACTTTCCATTAATACCGATCTGGAATATTTAATTCAGCGGCATCTAAATAAAACCGGACAGGATTTCCATTTTTTTATTGGGGAGTACAGCAACGAGGCTGGAACCGGATACTACGTTAACTGTTTTTATAACTATACCCTTCGAACGGTATTTATGGATGTATCCTCTCTCAGTGCCACAGGGGATATTTACTCCTTCCAGATTGAGGAAGGAATCAGTTCATTCCTTCCCATTTCCGGTCCTGTTTTTGGGCTCACCAGCTACTATGAAGGAAACAACTACATCATTCCAGAAGCTGAGATTGATGTGAACTCCAGTCAGAACATCAAGGACCTGCCAGGGAATCCCCTGTACGAACTGACCTTTAAGGCTTCTGTAGTGGCCAGTGAACTGACTACCGACACAGAGAGTTATGCTCTCTATACCTCACAGACCAATTCCAATTCCATCGTTATTTACCAGCATCAGATAGAGCCAGACAGCCTGGTGGCGACACATCACCACTACTTCGATCAGAGGGTAATGGTCACTGATGTGATTCAAACCTCCGACGGTGGGGTGGCCATTTTGGCGGGTATCTATATCCTTGGAAAATACCCACGTCCCCTGCTAATAAAAATGCCGGCTGATCCTTTTATTTTACCTTAGATTTTCAGGAACCTGGTATGAATCTGATTTCCCTTGTGATTCATCTGCACGTGGTAGAGGCCTTCCTTCAGCTCTGAGACATTCAAAGTGATCCTGTTGGATCCAAATCTTCCTTCTTCACGTAGCGACCTGATTTTTCGACCGGAGCTGTCAATGATGTGAATGGTTACCTCTCCCCTGAATTCAAGGTTGTACTGTATATGAACCATATCTTTTACCGGGTTGGGATAGAGTTGGATGGAGGTTAGGTTCTTCCCTGGAGCGTATGAATCCACCCCTGTGGTGGCCACAAGTGGGATCTTTGTATCCACCCAATCAGTGAATCCGGTTTTGATCAGGGCCTCATTGTCTCCCTCAAACCAGTCCTGGATCACCGAAGTGTAGATCTGTCTGTAATCAATGTTGTAGACCAGGTTTCCATGGTGAAGGTCCTCTGGTTTAAGACCGGGATTTACCCCATAGATGCCACTGTTGAGCTGGGTTCCAAATACAAATACCGGTGTGGCTGTTCCATGGTCGGTTCCATAGCTGTCGTTGGAATAGGCCCTGCGTCCAAACTCCGTGAATGTAGTGGATAACACCCTGTTATCGATGCCTCTGCTCTTGAGATCGGAGTAGAAGTCCTGAACAGCAGTAGACATGTTATAGAGAAGTGATGCATGCATACCCAAACTAGAATCATTGGGATCCACCTGCTCGCCATGGGTATCAAAGCCTCCGATGCGGCAGAGGAATATTTTGGTCTTTACCCCGCCGGCCAGAAGCCTTGCAATCAGTTTAAGCTGACTGGCCAGGTTATTAGCCCGGCCGGGAGAGGCATAGGGATAACCGTTTCGATATTCCACACTGGATTCGCTGACTGCTTCATAAACTTCCTTCAACCGACCCGCATACTGATTGGACTTTTTCTCAAACTCCATGATGTATTTGAGCTCATCGCCGGCGTGACTCTCCGGAAACTGAATGGGAGGATTTACCCCAACGCTGGAGATCAGCTCGTGGAACTGCTCCGGACTCCCAATATTCAGTCCAATGGGAATCCCAGCTTCCCGGTGAAATGCCAGGGAGAGAGTTCCACTTAACTCAATTCCGATGGGATCTTTCATGCCATCGCTGGGATAACTATCCGGATAGCCCGGGTAGAGGTTGTCCAGGTAACGTCCCATCCACCCCGAATGGTAATCATGTTCACCCGATTCATCGCCTCCCATAAAGACCACATCCCTTCCCCTGAAGTGGGAGAGGTTCATATCGGGATAGCCCACATTCTGTACAATGGCCACCTTGCCTTCGTCATACATCTGCTTAAACGAGAGCATATCGGGATGGAGCCCTATGCGGGCACCTTCATCCACTGTATCGTCTACCTCTATGTAACTCCTGGTTCCGGTATGCCTGATAGCAATATTGGGCCTGAGGTTGTAGTAGTCGCTATATTGCGAAATAGGGATCAGGGTATTTAAACCATCATTACCTCCATGCATCTGAATAAAAACCAAAACCTTATCGTTACTGCTCTCGGCTGCCAGCTGCTTCAAGCCTGGATTGGCTGCCAGCAGGTTCAGGGGAACTCCACCCAGGGTAATCCCTGCGGCGCTTCCATAGGCCATATTCCTGATAAAATGTCTTCTCTTCATAGCTTTAGTATAATTGGAATTCAGGAGTCTCAATCAAAGCAGAAAGCAATCTCTCCAGGCGGGTTCTGACTGCAAAATCGTCGCCTGAACTCATGTAAGAGTTCCACTCGCTTCTCCACACTCCACGTGCATAAACCTGATCTTCACTTACATTCTCAAGGAGCACTGTATAGAGGAAATAGTTATATCGTTCTGAGGTAATATTTACGGCATAGAGGTTTTGAACCAGAACATCCATCAGTTCTGCTGCATCTGCAGGATCAGACAGGTGACCCGAGGTCTCCACCCAGTCCACCACATCCAGCCAGAATCCGCGTTCTGTACTGTTCTCAAAAGTTTTCATCAGGATCCCGGCAGTCTGGTACCTGTGCGCCAGGGCATAGGTGGTAATCCAGTTCCTGTTATATCCCGGAATTTGGTGATAAGCCGGGTATCCTGCCACCTCAAAGGGTTCGTAAAAGTTTAATCCCTGGTCTTCCAGTTTACCAACCACAAAGCTCATATCCTTATAGAAATTCAAAGCATCAGAGTTGCGATCAGCAAAATCCATTTCAAACATCCTGAACAGTCCTGTGAATATATCCACAGGTGATTTGATCAACGCGCCCTTGTTGTCATTTTCTGACACAGCATCGTCTGCGTCATAGAAGTGCTCACTTTTCAACAGAATCTTCAGAAGTTCAACCAGGCTGTAATCCTGATCAATCAGCACTTGTGCCAATGGCTCAATTACATCCTGCTCCACCTCCTCCGAAATAAAATGATAGACAAAAAAACGATACAGCTTGCGGGCAATGAACCTGCCAGTCTCCTTCTGGGCAAAGATCATTTCGATCATCTGGTCGAGCTCTCCATAAGCAGCCTCTACCGTAGGGTATCCATCAATCAGCTGTTCGGGTTCAATAACCTGGCCCCCAAATTTTGATGAGAATACTTTCTGTCCCGGGTCATGTTCTGTGGCTAACTCTGTGGTATCCCCGCTGGCAAGGTGCAAATCCATTTTACCAATGGGCAAGGCTGTGTCTGCATCCAGATGGGTGAAAGTCTCATCCATGATCCAGCCTGTCAGTACTTTGGTGGCCGCCTTGATATCATCCTCCGTGTAGTTGGTGTAATCACCTTCCTCTAATTGGGGCCCCTTCCCTATTCCGTAGAGTTCAAACATCTCCCTGGCAAAGTTCTCGTTGGGCGAATTTTTCTTATTGGAATAGCCATCCAGATACCTCAACATGGCATTGTCCACACAAATCTTCTTAAACAGTTCTTTAAAACTGCTATAGGCATAGTGCCTGTACAAGCAATTCTGGTAGTAGATGGCTTCGCTGGAGTTTATTTCGGTCCAGCGTGCCGGTATATGGGTGTGAAAAAACCAGGTCAAACGCTCCTTTAAGGTAAGCGGGGCCTGTCTCATCACATCCATGTGCCAGGATTGAAAATAGCTGAACAAGTCGTCCTGCTCACTGTTTTCCGATCCGGCCTTTGCCGGCCCTGTTGCGCCTGTGGGATCCACCCAGGTTTTACCCTTCACTGTATCCAGGGGTGGCAATGGATTCGGGGCAGAATCATCGAGTAATTGATTCAGAGCCTCATCGGCCGTATAGCCGGCAAACTGATCAATCTGGGGAATGGTGGGACCAAATGTGGTCCTTCGGAGCAGGTGTGCGGCGTGCTTGCGTCCAAGTACTCCGGAAATTTTAGTTAAAGAAGCCATCTCTATTGCTTTTTTACAGAAACGATACTGGCATCAATTGGTTGCACGAACCAATAA
>Ga0164315_10001419_pt1 | contig 18004 bp, 15 predicted proteins | sample GuaBasSedimGuay6_FD_113737 | JGI IMG/M metagenome (GOLD analysis project Ga0164315, IMG submission 113737) | Subseafloor sediment microbial communities from Guaymas Basin, Gulf of California, Mexico - Guay6, Core 4569-2, 0-3 cm | ecosystem: Environmental > Aquatic > Marine > Hydrothermal vents...
ATTGGGCCTTCCTCCAGGAACCTGATGAACTCATGACCCTGCGTCGGGATTGTAAAATGATTGGGAGCGAGGAGCTTTCCATGAGTAGGATGAATCCCGAAATAATTAACAGCTGGTCCATGTTTCAGTATATGATAGGAAATGGGGATTACTCCGTGACTGGTAGACATAACCTGAAGATCCTGGGTTTGAATTCGGGAAACCCGCCGGGATTTTTGCCGGTCCCCTATGATTTTGACTTCTCGGGCCTGGTGAATACCCATTACGCCGTTCCCAGTGAGGCCCTGGGCACCACCTCGATCCGGGAACGCTATTACCTGGGTCTTTGCCGTCCGAAACAGGTTCATGAAGAGACCATTCAGGAGCTGGCACAGTTTGAGGATGAGATCATGGAGTATATCAAAGACTTTGAATACCTGGACGAAACGGAAAAAGTGGATATGATAGAGTATCTTGACAGCTATTTCAAAGAATCCAAGGAATCGTGGTTTATTGATCGCAAGATTGCCCCTACCTGCCGATAATCTTAGATTCAGTGCGTCTTCACTCATAGTTGATCTTCCAGTTATTTGGTTACGGCTTCAATACGAGACTACCGCATAGGGCAACATCACATATATTCTACAGCCAACAGTACCCACCATTATGCCACCAATGTCTTTGGAGGAGCCCCTGCAAACCAACCGCGTCTATTCAGTTTCATGACTTTCAGGATTCCCCTGAATAATAAAACTGTACAGGTATTGACTGGCATGGATGGACTTTTGTATATTAGTCAGTTACATCAATACCCTAAACTCAATGAAAAATATTGTTTGGATTGTCGTGGCGGCGCTCTTTCTGGCTGCCTGTAACCTTAGTGACTCAATTGAATTCTCCGGCGATTTGAAAGTAGGAGAAGTTGTGGAAGGCGAGCTGGAGCTGGAGAGTCCAGATACATTCTATGTCGATTTTGGTGCCAATACCTTTATCTATGGGGTATGCAATCAGGTGACAGTCGATGTGCAGGTCTCGCTCTACGATTCTGCCGGAACTTCCCTGGGGAAATTTGACGGCCCGGCGGCGGGACCGGAGACCTTCAATTTCACCATAAGTGAAGCGGGTAAATACATGCTCGAAGTAGCTCCATTTGAGAAGAAGACGGGTAACTACACCCTGGAGTTGAAGGTGGTGGAAGCTGTGGCCACTGAACCCGCCAAGCGGGCCGACCAGCTCTTCATTGCATACAGTGAAAAGGGTGTGCCGGGAGGCGTGGTTGGCGTAATTAAAAATGGAGAGGTGGTCTTTTCAAAGGCCTACGGGATGGCAAACCTAAGCCATGGGATCCCCTATGAAGTTAATACACCAAGCAACATCGGATCGGTATCCAAACAGTTTACTGCCACGGCCATCCTGCTGCTGGAACAGCAGGGAAAGTTGTCGCTGGAGGACGATGTGCGCAAGCATATTCCCGAACTGCCCGACCTGGGCCAGGTGATTAAACTCAAAAACATGCTCAACCATACCAACGGATTCAGGGAGGTGTATAACCTCATGCCCATGACTGGCTGGAAGAGCGAAGATAAGCTTCGGCGCGGGGAGATCATCGAAATGCTGAAGCGTCAGGAGGAGTTGCAGGCTGCCCCGGGAGCGGAGTACAACTACAACAACTCGGCCTTTATCCTGTTGGCCGAAATTGTGGAGCGGATCAGCGGACAAACTTTCCCTGAGTTTATGGAAGAGAATGTGTTTGGTCCCCTGGGAATGACCTCCTCTCTTGTAAGGCCAAATCCAACTGTAATTATCCCGGGTGCCTCTCAGGGGTATGTGGCCGATTCTGCTGGGTATCATGAAGCGGGCGATCTTTATGCCGCATACGGGGCCGGGGGAATCTATACAACTGTTGAGGATTTCAGTAAATGGATGGGTAATTTCGCTAATCCGGTGCTGGGCGGAGAAGAGCTGGTAACCAGGTTAGTGACTGTCGATACCTTGAATAATGGCGATACCATGAGCTATGCCCTGGGCATTTCGGTGGACGAGTTCAGGGGATTGACCTCCTACTCCCATGGAGGCGCCGATATAGCCCATAGGGCCTTCCTGGTTTACTTCCCTGAAATTGATGCCGGTGTGGTGGCCATGAGCAACAATGGGAGCTTTAATTCCGGCGGTATCGCGTATGATATGGCCGAGTTGTACTTTGGAGATGAGATGGAAGCCGAAGAAGGGGAGAAAGTGGAGACCGGTGAAGAGGCTGAAATCAAGGAGATTCTTGTGCCGGACGAACTTCTTCAGGCCTATGCAGGGAAGTATCTGCTGGCAGGCATGGGAGTTGAACTGAGCTACGAAGTGGTGGATGGCAGACTGAAAATGAGCACGGAGGGACAACCCGAAGTCTATTTGAACCCGCTCTCCAAAGCCGAATTCAAATATGAAGGCGTAGAAGCCACCATCGTGTTTAATACAAACGACAGCGGTGAGGTGACCGGGGCGGTGCATTCCCAGGGTGGACAAAAGTTCGAGCTGGAGCGGGTAGCTCCCTATGCGCCCACAGTTGATGAACTCCAGGCACTCGCAGGAAAGTACTTTAGCAAGGAGTTGGAGACATTCTACACCATAGAGCTTCACGATACCACCCTGGTGCTCCTGATCCGGAACACAAAGGAGATCGAGCTTTCAGCTCTGAAAAAAGACCACTATAAAGGAGATATATATTTTATCGGCGAACTGGCCTTCCAGCGCGACAATACCGGTCAGGTCACCGGGTTTACGGCAGCAAACGGACGCACCAAAGGAATCGGGTTCGAGATGTATTAAAGTTAATTCGGTCAGCCTATGTGCAGGATGAAGATAGTGGTGGAAGCCAGCTACCAAGGCTACTTATGTATCGAATTCGATTCTCTTCGACCAGCCAGGAATGTGGGAAAGCTCACTGAAATTGAGGGCATCAAGCTTACTAAGAAGCTATTAGAGAAAGTCCGCGATGACCTATCCTGAGAACGCACCCTGAATACCTAGTCAATTTTTGCCCCTGATACAGGAGCTTCTCCCCCATCGGTACCAATGGTTCCTTTATATTTTTTGCCATCAATGGTTATGTTCGCCTCAAGGAGGGTATAATCCACTTCCAGTTCGAAATAGAGCACATTGTTTTCTCTGATCTCGACTTTGGTAAAGGAGACGGTTTGTCCGTCATCTGTATAAACATTACCGGTGAGCTCCTTTCCGTCCTTCTCAAACTTCATAGTACCGGTTAGGGTTTCCATGTCAGTTACGATCTCATAGCTCCAGGTTCCTGCCACATCCTTTACCTTAAGTCCTGCAAATGTGGGAAGTGCAATCACCAAAACGAATAATGTGATTAATAGTTTTTTCATAATTGTGAGTTTTACTTTACAACCGTTGGTTTACGGACTGCAATATAACAAATAATGGGCCTGAAGTGAGAGGCTGGCTTTAAGGCCTCCAAGGGACGTATCGAGGGGAACTTCGCTCCTTCATCAAGTTTGGTTCGAAAGAAATAATTCAGAAAATACTGTTATAACATTAAAAATGTAACTATTTTTATAACGAGAATTATCTCATAATGGAACTTTTTTATTTATCGGATAAAAACCAGGTCATTAATGAAAAACAGATGGGAAAATGAGCAGGATATCATTCATCGCGCCCTTGAAAAAGTGGATAGTGAAAAAAAAGTAAGAAACGCCATTCAACAGGGAATGAGTACCTGTGAAGCATTTGAAAAATATGGAGTCATGTAAAGTGACCCATAGAATAATCATATCCTTAAACAAACCTACAAAGATTTACAGATGGATTTACAGGGAAAAAACATTCTAGTAACAGGAGGAGCAGGTGATGGTATGGGAAGTGGAATCTGTGAAGCAATTGATCACTCGGGTGGCAGGATCATTGTTAATGACCTCGATCTGGAAATAGCCCGGGAAGTGGCCGAAAAGTACAACAATGCGGTGGCCTATAAGGCTGATATAAGTAATGCCGATGAAGTCAGACAGATGTTTGATAAGATCAATAAAGATGTGGGGATCCTTCACGGAGTGGTTAACAATGCAGGAATTGGTTTAGCAAAGTATGCACATGAAGCTGAAGAAGAAGAGGTTAATCGTTTATTTGATGTGGATGTAAAAGGTATCTGGATGGTCTCAAAGGAATTTGTTAAACAGTTATTGAAAGCCAAACAGAGTGGAAATATTGTCAATATCTCCTCAGTTCATGCATTTGCAACCATGCACAGGATGGCCATATATTCCAGTGCAAAATCAGCTGTAAACGGACTTACCCGGGGACTGGCCATTGACTTCGGTAAACACAACATCAGGTGTAATGCAGTTGCACCGGGGATGATCTACTCAGAACAAAGTGTAAGTATTATATCGAGGTGGGCACATGATCCCATCAAATGGATGAAAGATCATAAAACCGACCACCAGTGCCTGAACTCTTTTACAACTGCCAGAGATTGTGGCAATGTAGTGGTGTTTTTGCTTTCAGACCTGAGCAGAAGCATCACAGGCCAGACGATATATGTGGACGGTGGCGCAACCAACTTGCTTTATAATAACGAATACACCTCTCAGAAATAAATTAAAGAACACCTCTAAATAGATACAACGAATATGAAAATTCTTACAATTACCGCACATGAAGTAATAGTTCCTGCACATCCGGGAGCTATAGAAAGTAAAGGAATGAATAAACCCCTCCACAAACTTGCTGTTGGAACAAAAGACGCATGGACCATACAATTTGATGAACTTTCCAAGATCATTCTGAAAATGGAGCTTGAGGATGGGATCATTGGTTGGGGAGAACTCTACAGAGATGCTAACTGGAATACTGTTGACAGCATTGCTGAATCAATGATCGGACAAGATATTAATTCATTCACCCTGCAATCTCTTCCATTTCACTCTTGCAGGGAATATGACGGATTTGAGTGTGCAATCTGGGATGCCTATGCAAAAGCACATGGGCTCCGGGTGGTGGACCTGCTTGGAGGCCCGGTCAGGGAACAGGTAAAAGTAGGAGCATGGAGCGGACACAGGCGCCTGGATGATGTGGGCGGTTTAGCTGCGAAATATTTTGAGCAGGGATTTGATTGTTTAAAGCTTAAATGTGATCTGGAGGATGATGTGGTCGGCTGGTGCCGGGAGATTAAACTTGCAGCACCATCCATGTCCGTTATTCTGGATCCCAATGAAAGGTGGAAAACTGCCGGGGAAGCAAGAAAGCGTATCTATGGGTTACAGGAAATAGGCAATATGTTATGTCTGGAAGATCCTATACCGAGATGGAAACTGAATGAATTTTCACAATTACGCAGATTCGGGGCTGTCCCGATTGTACTGCATGTTTCCCTTTCAAATATGGCACATGGCCAGCGAATTGACAATGCCATTGATGCCCTGCAGGCTGAAGCTGTGGATGGTTTCAATTTTAACTGTGGACTGGCAGATTTCCAAAGGTTGGACCACCTGGCAGCAGCAGCAGGGCTTCCCTGCTGGCATGGTTCTGAGATGGATCTTGGGATTTTAGAAGCCATGTACGTGCATTCAGCCGCAGCCGCAAAATCCTGTATCTGGCCCAGTGACATTTTTGGCCGGTTGATACGAAGTCATGATCTGTTGAAAGTGCCTTTGAAAATCACCCCGCCGTTCGTAGAGTTACCTACAGGCCTGGGTTTAGGTATTGAGCCGGATGAAGATGCAATAAACCAATTTCAGGTGAATCAAAAATCCTATCGATAATGAGTCGGTTTACCAATCCGTTTAATCAACATGATCCCGACCGCTATGCAATATGGGAAATGTTGGTAAAAAGAGATATCGAAGCATTTATAAAAAATAAATGGGAAAAGGTAGCTGGTGATTTTATTGAAGAAGGTTTTATGGGAACCGATGCACACTTTTCAGGCAACCCTGATTCATGGGATTTATCCTTTCCTAACTTGAAATCATACCAACAGTTTTGGTGTGATCAGGCTGCCAGTTTCAGCGAAACCGATTGGGAAGATGACCCTCAGAAAAAGCTTTACGAAGTTACTACACTACGGGATATTGATATTTCGGAAGATAGTGCCCTGGTACATAAAAAATTCGATGGGGCAATCAAGAAAAAGAATGGCCCCACCGAGTTGCTAAACTGGCAGACCTTATACCGGTGCAGAAAAGTAAACGGGCATTGGAAAATCGCTGGATTTACAGGTTTTTTACCTCACCCGGGGAGTGGTTCTACTCAACAACCTGCGGTAGAATTACCTGAAACAGCTTCACAACATGCCACCGCAGGACCATATTCACCGGTATTAAAAGTAAATCCCGGCCAACTGATTGTAATCTCCGGACAGGCTGCCCTTAATCCAGCCGGAGAAACCATCGGCGATACCATTGAGGAACAGACAAAATTCACACTGGAAAATTGCAGGAAACAATTGGAAAGCGCAGGAAGTTCACTGAATGAGGTATTCAAGGTCACCGTATATCTAAGTGACCTGGACAACTGGACTCGTTTTAATACCATCTATAAAGAATTCTTCTCATCACCTATGCCGGTAAGAACAGCTGTTCAGACCGGACTTTTAAACAAATTTTTAGTTGAAATAGAACTTTGGGCCATAAAAAAATGATTTGGGAACAATTAACATCACCGGAAATAGATGCCCTGGATAGAGGCATACCAGTAATACTCCCCACTGCCGCCATAGAGCAGCACGGAGCACATCTACCCCTGGCCACCGACAGGATGATCGGCGAATATTTTTGTCAGCAGCTAAACGGAGAAATTCCGGATAACATACTCATATTACCCGCCATGAGTGTAGGATGCTCTGAGCATCATCTCGATTTTCGGGGTTCACTCACCCTTCAACATGATACTTTTTTACGACAGGCCGAAGATATTCTTGGCTCAGTTGTACATCACGGATTTAAGAATCTCATCATTTTTAACAGTCATGGTGGAAACGCTGGAATCGATCAGGTGATCGTTGAACATTTTGGGAACCGGCATCCGGAATGCAGGATTGTTTTAGCCACCTGGTGGAAAATTACCGGCGAGGCCCTGTATGAGTTGAATGAGACCGGTGCAGGAGGCGTAGGACATGCTGGTGAGTTTGAGACCTCACTGATGATGAGCATTGCACCTGAATTGGTGCGTCACGAAAAAATTGAGGGTAAGAAAAACCATCAAAATTTTGAATGGGCTACTGGTGATCTGCTTCGGGGACCTAAAGCTTCACTGTATAAAAGCATGAAAGGCTTAACTCCAAACGGTGTGTTTGGAGATCCGCAAAAGGTCTCTGCAGAAAAAGGGAAACAAATAACGAACATCGTCATCGATGCCTTTAAGAAAATAGTACTCGACCTTTACCACAGCTAATCAATACCTTGACATATAGCCTTTATTGTATTCCCTACTGATGTCGTTACTGCCTTACGACGATACTTCAGGGGAAGAACAATATGATACATCAATAGATTCTTATTGTGCCTTTTACTATGTGCTCGCTCATGCATCAAAAACATGCATTTTCATGCATGCGAAAACCTTAGGTTTTCTTAACTTTCCTCTGACCCCGAAGCAGAGCCTCGAGGAATTCTATGATTAGAATAAGAGACATGAAAAATATATTAGTTGCCATTGATTTTATTAATAACGAAGAGCTATTAGTTGATACAGCGTTTCAATTGGCTGAGAAATTCGATTCAAAAATATGGCTCACACATATTACTGCTCCAGATCCCGATTTTGTGAGTTATGAAGTCGGTCCCCAGTACATAAGAGAATTCCGTGCAATAGAACTTAGAAAAGAACATAAACTCCTGCAAGAATACACCAATGTACTCAAGAAAAAAGGAGTTAAATGTGGATCTAATTATTGCTGGACATCAGGAACATAATTTTCTTTACAAAGCATTTGTCGGAAGTGTTTCCGGGCCAATCATAAGAAAATCAAAAATACCAGTACTTATAGTTCCTTTAGAATGAAGGGAATTTATAAATTTGAGGCTCTTCTTTAAAGCGCACGCATATGTTATTAGGTCTGTTATTTGCTTTGATATTTGGTTCCGGTGGTGAATCTGAATTTGTCTCGTCCGTCCCAAACCTTCAGAAGGAGGTGAAGCGAACTGTAACGGACAAAGCCAGGAAAGACAGCATCCTGGTACTTATTGACAGGTACGAGGCAGCCATAAAAGACTATGAGAAGGAGAAAGATCGCCTTCAGGAGAAAGTAAATAACGTGAGCGCGGACAGAAGTATATCCACCGAAGAATTTCTCAGTCATTACGATGAGTACTACCATGCAAGAGTCAGACTGATCTCCTCATTGATCGATTACCGTCTTATGTTTCAACAACAGATCACCGAAGATGAGTTGTTACTGGTCATCGAGGATGCCATTGTCTCCTCAGCCGATAAGAGGCGTGAAAAACAGATCCGGGAAGAAGAAACAGAGGATAATCTGAATGAGGCATTCAGCGAGATCCATGATATTATCGTAAGGAACATTGCGGATCCCGACAAATCTGAAACGGTCACCCAGAGCTTTTATGATTTCGAGCGAACCATGTACGACTATGTGGATACCTCACGAGATACCAAAGCTGACAGAACGGCCTCTCTCCTCATTACTAACCCCACCAGGGAAGAGCTTAAGGCGATGTATGAACAATCGAGCCAATTGAAGTACCAGGCAGCGCAAGACTTTGCAATCCTCAGGGAAAAAGTGATCCAGAACACAACCGGACGTGAATGGAAGCAGATCAATAAAGAGTTGAAAGCATTTTTTAATTCATAAATTGCCCTGAAATGCCTGATCAGGTTTATCAAACCCATTAAAACTCAATCATATGTTGATCGGTCTTATAATTGCCATTCTCTTTGGCACCAGTGGAGGTCCCGAATCAGAATTTGTCTCTTCTATTCCACATCTGCAGAGAGAAATCAGGAAAAATGTAACAGATGATGCCAGGAAAGAAGAACTTCTGGCACTGGTAAAAGCGTATGAGAAAACCATAAAGAAGTCCCAAAAAGAGGCGAGAAAGCTGAAAAAGAGAGCGGATAAGGCAGCCGCGGACAAAAATGTAAGCAGAAATGAATTTCTACGCGAGTACGATTACTATTATAATTCCAGGGAGAGGCTGCTGGCCTCATTAATCGGTTACCGTATGCTGTTCCAGGAGCAGATCACCGAGGAGGAGGTATTACTAATTTATGAGAGTGCCATATTCACCTCAAAGAAAGAGCGGCGAAAGGACAACAAACAAAATGAGAAAGCTGAAGAAAAACTCCACAAGTTTTTTGAAGACATCAATGATATTGTGGTCAAACACATCGATGATCCAAAGAAGACAGAGTTGATTGTAGGATATCTTAATGATTTTAAAAATACCGTCTTCGCTTTTGTAGATGACGCACATGACCTGAATATCCAAAGGCAAATCATGCTGGATAATAAAAATGCCACCAGGAAAGAGCTTGAAGCATTGTATGAACGGTCCAGTCAATTGAGATACCGGGCATCCAGGGAATATGCCAAAATGAGGGAGGAAATTATCAGGAACACCAATGAACGAGAATGGAAGGCTATTAACAAAGAGTTGAAAGTATTTCTAAAATCTTAATCTAAAGAAACTTCCTGTACAGTGATAAAAACCGGAATCATCATCGTTATTTCTGCATTCGCACTCCTTACCTTATCGGCCCAGGATAAGGATACCACTACAAAAAGGGAGATCCGGAAGGCGAAAAAGGCGCGGAAGATGAAACAGGGCAAGCTGCTGTTTACACCCCTGGCCAGACCGGCCTATACTCCTGAAATGTACTTCATAGTGGCCGGTGGTTTAATTTTATACAATCAATCATGACTGACAATTCACAAAAAAGAATCAAAAAAATCACTTTGTGGGTAGTATCTGCCCTTCTTTCCGTGGCTCTCCTCTCCTGCCAGTCCGGAATCAAAGAACGGGAACTATCCGATCTGAAGACCAAAAATGCAGAACTGGTCAGGCAAAGCATGCTCCTGCAAAGTCAGATCCATCTTCAACAGATCACCGTTGACAGCCTTCATACGGAGATCAATCATCTGGAGGCGGGCGTGGCAAATAAAAACAATAAGGCTTCGAAACGCAGTAAAGATGAACTGGCCCTGCGTCAGATGGTTGCAAATATGCATGTTTCCTGGAAAGAGCTTCCCGAGGATAAAGACCCACAACAAATCCTAAAATACTTCATGCCCAATTTTATGACCAACATGATCGGTATAGATGTGGACAACCAGGGACATGTGGCCGTATATACCCACGAGGATTATATTATATACCTGGAGGAGATCGCATCAAGAAAAAGGTTCGGTGTGGAATTTGGGGATGTCTCCTTCCTGGATATTGAGGTGAAGAACCGGGAGTTCTTCAATATAGCCTATAAGTGTCTTCTGAGAAGTTACAATAAGGACAAACTGACTAATACCAGTTCAGTAATCGTGAACATCACCGGACGAAAAATGGAGGGTGAATGGAAGATCGCTAACTACTCGGTGGTCTCTTTCAGTTATTAGGACGTTGGCTAGTGGGGTTAAAATCGATAGAGTTAAAGTATTTCTAAAATCTTAATCAAAAGCGCTTTATTCAAAGGGTAATAGTACTTAATTATTGGACACCCCTGACTTTGTTACAATCTTATCGTATTTTTACCCTTACTTTGTTACATACATTATCTTAAAAACAGAATCTTGATATTTAAAAGAGAAGCTGAGAGGAATCTTGAGGCATGGAAGAAAAGTCTAAATCGCAAGCCGCTTATACTAAGGGGGGCCAGACAAGTAGGTAAAACTACCCTGGTTAAAGAGTTTGCCAGATCTTACAAGTTCAGCATCTTACTAAATCTGGAGAAACCCTCGGATATAGCTTACTTTAACAATTATGATGAGGTAAAATCCATTTTAGAATCTCTGTTACTGTCCAGAAATATATCCATAACCTCCATTGGTGAAACATTGCTTTTTCTTGATGAAATTCAGGAATCTCCGAAGGCAATTCATATGCTCCGATTCTTTTATGAAGAATTTCCAGACCTTAATGTGATCGCAGCCGGATCACTACTTGAGTTTGCGATGAAAAAAGTAAAAAGCTTTCCAGTTGGAAGGGTAGAGTATCTATACCTGCATCCTATGAATTTCAGAGAGTACCTGGAGGCCACAGATCATCAAGCTGCACTTGATCAACTTGATAAAATACCTCACGATGCATTTGCACATTCCGTATTACTCAATCTGTTTAATCAATATGCCATAATTGGAGGGATGCCTGAGGTAGTCAGCAACTACTTAGAACTGAAGAGTATGACGGAACTACCAAAAGTCTATGAGAGTATTTGGGGTAGTTACAGGAACGATGTGGAAAAATATGCTGATAATGAGACTGCACGAAAAGTAATTAAGCACATCATGTCCACGGCACATAGTTACATTGATCAACGCATTAAATTTCAAAATTTCGGAAAATCAAATTACAAGTCCCGGGAGGTTGGAGAAGCCTTCAGGAGTTTAAATGACGCGAAAGCTATTCAGCTAATTTATCCCACCACAGATGTTGAGGCTCCCCTGGGCTCGGATTTAAGAAAATCACCCCGGTTGCAATTCCTGGATACCGGACTACTAAATAATGAGTTGGGAATCCAGGCTGAAATGCTCTCTTTCACAGATTTAAATAGTTCCTATAGAGGAGCTATTATTCCTCATTTAATTATTCAAGAGTTAATTTCATTAAATACTCTGAATTCCAATCCACCTCATTTCTGGGTCCGGGAGAAAAAACAATCATCCGCAAAAGTAGATATAGTAATCTCATATCAATATAAAGCAATTCCCATTGAAGTTAAATCAGGTAAAGAGGGAACATTAAGATCGCTGCATCAGTTTGTGGAACACACCAATCATCCCTTTGCAATAAGAGTATATGGTGGGGAATTTAATGTTGTAGAGACAAAAACTCCTCAAGGCACGCCCTACTTGTTAATGAATTTGCCCTACTACCTGGGAACTCAGATTTACAAATATATTGAGTTTCTTATTGAGAACTACGCCTAAACCAGGTTCTGGCTATGATCTGAATATCTTTTGGCTTAAGCCCCTTTGTATCATAACCCTGAATTCTAGTCAATCAAAAGCTTGGTATGCTGCCGGTAATTATTGGTGGAAAAACCTACGATGTATACGCCCCGGGGAAGCATGCCCACATCGATGGTGGACCTGTAATCCAGTTCCATGTAATTAAGTTCCTGGCTTATATATCTTTTACCACTCAGATCGGTGATGGTCACCACTACCTCAGAGATATCGGGACCAGCATAGGTTAAATTGATCTGGTTGCTGGCGGGATTTGGATAGAGGGTAAAGCGATCTTCCATGGTAATGGCCTGAAACGGGATGGGTCCCGAAGTCTCCGTATCACCACAAGAACCAAAACGTTGCACCGGTGCCCACCCCTTGTTGTTATCCAGTTTATTCTCTGCCAGCTTTTCACCGGGATCAATCATAGCATAGATCCGGTCGTCTCTTTTAAAATCCGCCACCCATTCAAATTCCACAATGGCATAGGCCTGGTCTTCAATGGTGGTAAGTGTGGAGAAAAGGGTATTCCCGTCCACATCAGAGATCAGGGTGCCACCATGATCAGGATCACCCAGGTAGAACGACAGCTCTACCACATCACTGGTGGTGGAAAGGCTCAGGTTATGCACAATGGTAGAAACTTTAACCGTTTCTCCATTCACAGGGATGGCAGGATCGAGAAGAATGGACGGAGTTTTAATGTACTCATCCAGATCGGTGATCTTGTCGATCTCATTCTTTGCTTTCAGCGAGTCGAGCCGGTTGGGCAAAATAAAACCAGGATCCTGCAGGCTGTAGTTCTGCTGCCAGAAGGATCCTGCGCTCAGGTCAATCATATAATCCACCACCAGTGCACCACTTATGGACCAGTAGAAGTAAGGCTTTACCTTAAACTCATAACTGTTCGCGGCAAGCGAGCTTCCAAAGACCTCTATGCCCAGGTTCTTTCCCACTTTGTAAACATGGGAGGTGATGACCTCCTCTTCTGCCACCGAACTGTCTTCTCCCCTTAATTGAAAGCCAAGCAGATTAAACCCGGCGCTGGGATAGGTTTCCACCGTATTTTCGACACTTACATCCTGGTTTTCAAAATCTTTTCCCCAGGTGATAGTTTCCGTATAGTTGGAGCTCAGATCCAGCTCATGCTCATTAGCAATGGAAATGAGCTCTTTTATATCGGGGTTGGCCTTTATCAGTTCTTCCGGGGTATTACTGAATTTCCTGTAGGAGAGAAGGTTTCCGGGTTCATGCAGTTGCACCATCCCAGCCACCTCAAGTACCTGCCTGCCTCGCAACCAGTTCTCCTGGTTGGTGGTTTGTGGGATCAGGATTACAATCTCCCCCAGCAATACATCATGCTCATTGTAGACCGGATACTCCCACCGTTCGTAATCACTTACAATGGTAAGCAGGGCATCGTCCCGGCTGAAGCGTTTATCCATGGAGGCAGTCTGAAAGTATGAAGTACTGGTGCTCTTGCCTATGCTGGTGGTGGTTACATCGGCAACGATCTCCTCCAGATCTCCCCCTAAAAAGGAGGATATTTCAATGGGTGACATGTAAACACCTCCCACTCCACCTAGATCCTGATCGATCCCCAACGTGTATTTCGCATCAAACCCCCAGTCGCCGGTGCTGGAGGTTTCAATGGAAAACTCATCCTGGGTAAATTGCTCGGTGGATTTCTGTACACTGCTGGCACAATCGTTCCCTCCAAAACACTCATTCACATCGTGGATCACTCCATCGATGTAGTCGATGTGCACCGGAGGGGTGTTAAGGACCGTCATAGGTCTGATCACTTCACTAAAGCACCCAAAACTGGTGTACTCCCCGATACGGTATAGATCGCCGTCAAAATCGCTCAAAGAGACCGCAAAGTGGGTCCGGTGCATGCCCCCTCCCCCTCCATTGCTTATTTCATTATACTGGTTTAAGGAGGAAATTTTTGTATTATTAAAAAGGCTGTCGTACTGGTAGAGCTGAACTCCGAATCCCTGGTCTCCTACAGGTTCACCACTAAAATAGTGGTAAACGGCCACGATATCTTCCAGGTCATCACCTGTTACATCGGCCACATCAAAATAGTTGACCGATGGAAGGTCCGAATCAAACCCGTTTACCCCGGAAGATTTCCCCACATACTCAAGCTGCATACCAGAGGATTGGTTAAAAATCCGCACCCCACTCTGGCAACCCAGCAACACCTCCGGAACTCCATCCCCGTTCAGATCTCCCGACTTAAGAATGATCTTCCAGCTGCCGTTGTAATTGTAGCTACCTGTGGCATAGTCCTCCTTGTAAAATGCAATCTTCTCCAGGGGATCAATAGTACCGGTGGATGGATCGTCCATCAGCTCGGCTGTGTAGATATAAGTATCCGGATTGTTGGGTGAATCGTGCTCATTTTTGGTGAATGCCACCACCACCTCATCCACTCCGTCCCCGTCAAAATCGATGCCTGAAAGGGCCCGACCCCCAAATGCATTTGCACCAAAATGCAGGTCCAGCTTTTGTGGAGCTTTTTCTATGGCATTATAATCCTTGTCAAAATCATAGACTTTGAGGTAGTAGTCCGTTGCATCATTGGTGAGGATATACCCGATGATTAACTCATCATCCCCGTCGCCATCCAGGTCACTTAAATCAAGTACAAAATGTGTTGTGGATACCCCCTCCTCCAACTCACTGAGAAGACTGATTTTAAAACTCTGGTCAAATCCAAAGAGCGCCACATGGGCCAGCTCTTCATCAAATGGACGATATCCCACCACAAACTCCGTGATGCCATCGCCATTCACATCGCCCGATATCAGATTCCTGCCCTTCAATACCCTGCCATCAAATTTGTATATGTTCTTGCCGGTGTAGTTGAGGGTTTTGCCCCGGTTGGCCAGCACCAGGTGCAGTGAGTCGTTATCTCCGGTAATGGAATAGAGATAGTCGGCCATGTTATCGCCGTTAAAATCGCCTGAAATCAGATCGATCTGCCTCTGATCAAAGCTCAGGGTGGTATCACTGATCACCCGATCTCCCCCTGTTAACCGCTCCTTCAATTCAAATCCCTGGTAATTGAATTTCAACTTCAGGTTCTTTTCATGGATATGGGCCCCGTTGGTGGTTCCCTCATCCCAAACCAGGATGATTTCCGAACGGTCAAAATACCCTGTGGGTTGAAGCGGTGGGGTTTGTGCGATTAGTTCATTACTCACCCCAGAAAGCAGAAGGGCTCCTGCAAGTAGAACAAACACGAATAATAACTGACATTTTTGAGTGGCTACCATGTGGCTTATTTTTAATCATTCTAGATAAATGTATAGAAATTAAGCCAACAGGACCACTTCTTAAGTTTAATTAGGTTTCATTTAACAATACCTCGTTGAGATCGTTAAAAGAAGAGAATGAAAGACAAGAAAATCCGTCAGCTGGCCGCTGTGATGTTTACCGACATTGTTGGATACACCTCTTTAATGGAAGGAGATGAAGAGGTTGCCATAAAAATCAGGACGCGACACCGCCAGGTGTTCACTGAACAACATGAAGCACACCAGGGTGAAATCATACAATATTACGGAGATGGCGCACTAAGTATTTTTAAGAGCGCTATTGAAGCTGTTCAATGTGCCATCGGGATACAGAGACTCTTAAAGGAAGGAGAACCGGTTGTGCCTGTGAGAGTGGGCCTGCACATGGGCGATATTGTATATAGCAAAACAGAAGTATATGGAGATGGTGTGAATTTTGCCTCCCGAATTGAAAGCATGGGCGTGTCGGGTGCAATTCTGCTATCGGGAAAATTAAATGATGAGCTTAAAAATCATAAGCAAATTTCAACCCGGTCACTGGGAATCTTTGAGCTCAAGAACATCACCAATCCCGTTGAAGTATTTTCGGTCACCAATACCGGGATAACAGTTCCTGCTCCTTCAGAGCTCCAGGGGAAACTCAAAAAACCAATGAAATCCATTGCCGTTTTACCCCTGGTAAATATGAGTTCCAGTGAGGAAAATGAATACTTCAGTGATGGGATGACCGAGGAGATCATCAATGCGCTGGCTAAAATCAAGGAACTAAAGGTCACCTCCAGAACCTCAGCTTTCCATTTTAAGAATAAAAACATCCCTGTTCCCCAAATCGGTAAGGAACTGAATGTTTCTACCATCCTGGAAGGAAGTATTCGACTGGCCGGCAACCGCATGCGAATCACCGCTCAGTTGATCGATGTGGCAGATGATTTTCATTTCTGGTCAGAAACCTTTGACCGGTCCATGGAAGATATTTTCGCCGTTCAGGATGAGATCAGCCTGATCATTGCTGATAAATTGCGGGAGCACCTCGGGCATTTTGATATTGAAGACCACCTGGTGGATGCACCTGAAGTTTCTGTTGAGATCTATAAGAAATACTTAAAGAGCCGATATCTGATGCTAAAGATGACTAAGCCTGATATTGATACAGGAATTTCGGTTTTAAAGCAAGTGGTCAGTGCCTATCCTCACTTTCCCCTGGCCCACCTGGGAATACACCTGGGATATTCCTTGCTTGGCACCATTGGACTGATGCCTGCTGGTGAGGCATTTGCCAAAGGAAAGCCCTTTCTGGACAAAGCCATCGAATTGGACGAAACCCTGCCCGAAAGTCAGCTTCACCTCTCCTGGATTAGTTTTTTACAAAAATGGGACCTGCCGGAAACATACAGACATTTAAATAAAGTCCTCGAAAAACGTCCGGTGATTGATTTCTACCAGTCCATGGCGTCCACACTGGTAGCGGAAGGGAAATATAAGGCGGCGCTGAATTATATGGAGACTGCATTTCAGCTCGATCCTTTCTCACATATCAATTACCACCTGAAAGGATTTATACTCTATGCCCAGGAGAATTATAAAGAGGCCATTGAACAGTTTGAAAAGAGCATGAGCCTGAACCCCGATGCACAGGTCTCCGTATTGTACTGGGGACAGGCACTTCTTTTGCAGGGTCGTAGCGCTGAATGCCTGGCTTTCTTTCAAAACCTTCCCGAGAAACCCAATGATCTGTTGAAACTGGGGGGAACCACACTGGCCCTGGCAGCCATGGGTGATATGGATCAGGCGAAATTGGGGATTGCAGAACTGGAATCCGCATTAAATACAGATTTAGCGGAGAGGGCCATGTACCTGCTTATCCTTTGCCGGACCATGATGGGTGAGCACGATACGGCCATGGATCTGATTGAGCAAGGGATCGGTTACCGGCTTCCCATGCTCGTCTATCTCTCCACAGAACCCGTTCTTAAACCACTTTTTTCAAATTCGCGTTTTCAGGCATTGATGTTTCAGGTGTTGGGAGAGAAGACCTCTTTTGAGGGGCCAAATAGCAGGTACAAAAAATCACTGTTAAACAAAGATCTTCTCAAACAGTACCAGGATCAGCTGACCCAATTGATGTCAACCGACAAACCCTACCTTGATGAGAATTTGACGCTTCGCGATCTGGCTGAGATGCTCAGGATCCAGCCCAATCAACTGTCGCAGGTACTCAATGAGGGATTTGATCAGAACTTTGCCGAATTTGTCAATACCTACCGGCTTGAAATGTTCAAATCAAAAGTGGCCGATCCGGATCAACGGCACCTCACCATACTCGCGCTGGCATATGATAGTGGTTTTAATTCCAAGACTGTGTTCAACACCTTTTTTAAAAAGATGATGGGACAAACCCCAAAAGCATACTGGAAAGAGGTGGTACAGTAATTGGTTCCGATTTCAAAACCCGAACGACTCGCGTCTCCCCTCCTTTTACCTTTGTGACATACAAAAAAAGAAAATCATGAAAACAGAAAAAATGAAAAAGGTAGAGTACACGAAATACGGACAGCCCGAGGTTCTTCAACTCAAAGAAGCAGATAAA
>Ga0164315_10001421_pt1 | contig 18001 bp, 14 predicted proteins | sample GuaBasSedimGuay6_FD_113737 | JGI IMG/M metagenome (GOLD analysis project Ga0164315, IMG submission 113737) | Subseafloor sediment microbial communities from Guaymas Basin, Gulf of California, Mexico - Guay6, Core 4569-2, 0-3 cm | ecosystem: Environmental > Aquatic > Marine > Hydrothermal vents...
AATTATCGCGTTCCATCAGTATAACATGCTCCAATAGTTACCACAACCAAGCATACTAACTAACAACCCATTTATCGACCAGAGCCATAGCGGAGGTGGACAAGATTATAAATAGCAGATTATTATAAAGTATAATTTTATATATTTACTAAATGATTGAATGAATTGTAAACTGTGAAAGAGTTAATTTAGCTAAGTTTATGGTTTGCAACGCGATAGTAAGAACATAGCAGCGTAGGTTTCCATGTATAAGCTATTGAATTTCATACAAAAAACTTCGAACTATATTGCGTCTTCAATAAATAATAGACCATAACTTAATATTTTCAACTAAAGTAAATTAAAAATATCTATCTTTACGTTTTATTGAGGATAATTGCTCTTCAGTTAAAATAAGAGAGATAAAATAAATAATTTTACAATTAAACATACAAACCATGGGAAAAGGAAAAGACGCGAAGAAGGCCGTAAAAAAAGAGCCTACAAAAACTCCAAAGGAAAGAAAAGCAGAAAAAAGACTCAAAAAAGCTAATAAAGAGTAGTCTTAGTTTAGGTATAGCTTTTTTATGCTGATAAAACCAAACCTGCCCATAGAAATATAAATTTTCTTTGGGCAGGTTTTGTTATTTAAAGCTTTTGGCAAAATAGCTATATTATAAAATTAGGGTATTAATACTGGTATCACTTCATCTTTTTTACATCAATTCTTTTGGAGTATTCGCTACCATCTTCTTCTGGATTATCAGCCAAATATTGCAAATCGCGGACAAAACGCTCAATATCTTCTACTTTAAAATTTTTCTCCTCAGCGGCTTCTTCAAGGCTTCCCCATATTGGTTCTCCGCATACTATACAGCGAATTCCCTCTTCCATTAAATATTTTACCGATGATGGTACTTCTTCTATTAAATCCTCTATCGTAGTTTCTTTTGTTATCTTCACTTTTATATATTTTATTCTGTTAATACTTTTGTTATAATAATACTAATTATGGAAACTAAAAACATCCCATTATTTGCAAAAATAACAAATAATGGGATGCATATATTCAAAATGAAATCTTATTTATTTCTTTTCAGTAGTGCCCTCAATATCTATACCTGGCACCTCATCTTCTGCCTTGGCTCCATCAACTACCATATTATAAAGGTTGCTTAGGTCTGGCATAAGAATAATCTCTGTACGACGGTTTTTAGCTCTCCCTTCACTTGTAGCATTACTTGCAATTGGGTTAAATTCGCCTCTACCTGCTGCTGTAATTTTCTTAGAATCTAGTTTTCCTCCTTCGGTAAGAATTCTTACTATAGAAGTTGCTCGTTTGGCACTCAAATCCCAATTATCGCTTATTTTACCACCACCATTATAAGGAATGCTATCGGTATGTCCTTCCACAAGAATATTTATATCCTTATTGTCCTCCAATACTACTGCTAGCTTATTAAGAGCTTGTTTACCATTATTATTTACCTCAAAACTACCACTGGCAAACATTAGTTTATTATCCATAGAAACATAAACTCTTCCATTGCGTGTTGTAACAGTAAGTCCTTGGTTTTCGTAGCCAACTAACGCATCGGCAACACTATTCCTTAATGCCATCATTGCACTATCCTTACGTTTTACTTCATCATTAAGTGCATTATAAGCCAATTCTTTCTGGTATAGTTGCTCTTGCATAAATGCCATTTTCTCACTTAAAGCATCAAGCTCGCTTTTTCGTTTATTAAACTTTGACTCTAATACTGCTAAGGAATCCTCACGCTTTATTAGGTCTGCCTGAGATTTCTGCAATTGAGCAAGAATTTTTTTTGTTTCGCGTTGGTTACCCTTTATTAAATCCTGATTTTGAGCCAATAAATCTTGATAATTCTTATTAAGGCTACCATATCTATTTTGCATACTTCGGTAATCTCTACCTAGCTTTGTAGTATCTCTCTTAAGATTACTAATTTGCTTTTCTTGCTTAGCTATCATCGACGACTTTTCGTTATTGGAAGTCCTAAGGTGACGATTTTCATCCTTCAAATCGCTATTTTTTTGCTCCGTAGCATCCCTATTACCTAATAAATCATTATACTTCTTGCTGGAAACACAACTCGAAAATCCAATAATACTAATAAGTAAAACCGCTACTAAATTTGTTTTTTTATTTCTCATATCCTCTTTGTTGTTAAATATTATACAATAGAATCTATAATAATTCATTCTTATAACGCATAAGAATCCCATTATTGTTACTATTTAACAAAAATAATTTATTGAAAATGATTTATGGATTATTTATTATAGAAATACTAACATGATGATGTTAATAGGAAATTCAAAACGCTAAGCGTAATATACTTTTATACAGGGGTTTATATTTCTCTAAGCTTCTAATTCTTCTAACTTAATATTATTATCCTCCCAAAGTTCTTCTTCGTCGCTCAAATCTTGCTTAAGCTTATTATACTCCTTATAAAACTCCACATCACTAATTAAGCTCTGTGCCTGATCTGGCGAAGCTAGTTTAGCATCCATTTCGGCGATCTTGTTTTCCAAAGTCTCCATATTTGCTTCACTTTGACTTATCAACCTATTTACTTTTCGCAATTTTTTATCATGCTCCTTTCGTCTTGCATACTCTTCCTTATTAGAAGAAGTTGTAGGTTTTTCTTTGGCTTCCTTCTTTCTTATCTCTAGCTCTCGAAGCCCTGCAAGACGACGTTTTTCAATAAACTCAGTTATATCACCCAAATGTTCTTTTATTTTACGATTCCTAAATTCGTAAACCTTATTGGATAAGCCTTTCAAGAAATCCCTGTCGTGGGAAACAAGAATTAACGTGCCATCAAACTTAAGAAGTGCTTGTTTCAGAATATCCTTGGACTGCATATCGAGGTGATTGGTAGGCTCATCAAGAATAAGTAGGTTTACTGGCTCAAGGAGTAATTTTGCCAATGCTAATCTAGAACGTTCACCACCACTAAGTACTTTTACTTTTTTATCAATATCCTCTCCCGAGAAAAGAAAACTGCCCAAAATTCCTTTTACCTGCTTACGAATTTCACCAACAGCAACATTATCAATAACTTCAAATACAGTGTCGTTATCATCAAGTAGTTCCGCCTGATTCTGAGCATAATAACCTACTTTCACATTATGACCAAGTTTTACTTCTCCATCAAAATTAATATGATTAAGAATAGACTTTGCAAGTGTAGATTTTCCTTCTCCATTACGCCCAACAAAAGCTATAAACTCATTTCTCAAAATAGTGATATCAATATCCTCTAATACAATCTTATCGCCATAAGATTTTCCGTAGTTTTTAATTTCAACAGCAACTTTGCCAGAAGAAGGCGCCGGAGGAAATTTAAAATGAATGCTCTTTTTATCAATCAAATCCAAGCCATGCAAATCAATTTTTTCCAACATCTTTATTCTCGATTGTACCTGCTTTGCTTTTGTGGCTTTATACCTAAATTTTTCTATAAAATCTTTAATCTCCTTAATCTCTTTTTGCTGATTTTCATAACGGCTCTTCTGTTGATTTAAAAGTTCCTCACGCTGCACTACATAGTTGGAATAATTACACTTATAATCATAAATTCTTCCTTTTGTAATTTCCACAGTACGATTTGTAACAGCATCGAGGAATGCTCTATCGTGAGAAACCAAAATTACAGCACCATTATAGGTTTTTAAGAAATCTTCTAACCATTGTATTGATTCTATATCTAAATGATTGGTTGGCTCATCCAGCAATATTAAATCTGGAAGTTGCAAAAGTATTTTTGCCAACTCAACTCTCATTTTCCAACCTCCACTAAGTGCAGAAACAGCCTTTGTAAAGTCCTTCCTATCAAAACCCAAACCCAGTAGAACTTTCTCGGTATTACCTTCAATACTTATACCATCAATCATTGCATATTCATCATTGGCATCTTGCAAATCATTAATAAGATTTAGGTAAATATCGCTTTCGTAATCAGTTCTGTTTTCAAGTTGTTTAGTAATTTTTGCAATATTGTCCTCAATAGCATGATGTGCCTCAAAGGCTGTCATAGCCTCATCCATTACATTTAACTTACTAGACACATCGATATGCTGAGGAAGGTAGCGTACCTTTTTATTATTTGGAATGGTTATTTTGCCCTCATTAGGATTTAATGTTCCTGACAATAATTTTAGCAAGGTGGATTTTCCAGCACCATTTTTTCCCGTAAGACCTATTCTGTCTTTCTGATTTATTAGAAACGAAATGTTCGTAAATAAATCAATACCACTAAATCTTATGGTTAAGTTATTAATACTGTACATATTGCTATATCAAGTTTTCTATTTAAAAATATAATAAACCAGGCCATATTTCCGATAAATACACCATAAATCTATTATAATAATCGTGGGCGAAATTAGTGATTTTTCTGCTATAAGTATTCAATAGATATTAGTCCAAATTCAGTATTTATAAAATATTTATATCCGCAATATTTTTTTATATGCAAATTGCAATTTTACTATCTTAGCCGACGTTTTACTTAGGTAATATCATTATTTACAATTCATGTCGAAACAAGAAGAAAACTTTACAAAAAGACGATTAAGAACCTCCTACTTTACTTCTGTAATTAGTATTACTTTAGTGCTTTTTATATTAGGTTTCTTTGGACTTATAATGCTGCATTCCAACATGATAACTAAGCATGTTAAGGAGAATATACAGATGAATGTGTATATGAAAAAGAATGCTAAAGAGGCTAATATTTATCGACTGAAAAAAGAACTTGATGCTACCGAAAATGTAAAATATACACGATATATTTCTGCCGAAGAAGCCAAAAATATCTATAAAGAAGAGATTGGGGAGGATTTTATTGCCTTTTTGGATGGAGAAAACCCCCTACATGCAAGTATAGAAATTCACCTTACAGAGGCATTTGCCAATGTTGACGAATTAAGAAAACTATCTGAAACAATAAAGAAAAGAAACATTGTAGAAGATGTCCGCTTTCATGAAAGCTATGTGGAGTCGATAAATAAAAACATTGGGCGTATTACCATATTTTTTCTAATCGTAAGTGGAATGCTACTACTTATTTCTGTGGTTTTAATCAATAATACAATTAGACTTTCGGTATATGCAAATAGATTTATTATTCGCAGTATGCGTCTAATTGGAGCAACACAACAATTCATAAGAAAACCTTTTATTCTAAGAAGCATTTTTCAAGGAATAGTAAGTGCAATCATTAGCATTGCTTTATTAGTAGGTATATTATACAAATTACATAATTATTATCCTGATTTAGTTTCTGTAAAGAATCTAGATTTATATCTTATGCTTTTTGCAGCAATTATGGTTATTGGAATCATCATTTCGTGGTGGTCGAGCAGCCTATCTGTACGCAAATTTTTAAGAATGAAAATTGACAATTTATATTTATCATAAAAACTATTTAAGATGTCTAAAATAGAAAATACTGAGGCCATAGAATTTGCCTTTAATAAAAAGAATTACACTTTTATGGGCTTAGGAGTAGTGCTTATTATACTAGGTTTAGTACTCCTTGCTGGTGGCGGATCTGAGGATCCTGCAATTTTTAGTGAAGAAATTTTTAATTTCCGAAGAATGAATATTGCACCAGTTATTATGTTAGCAGGTTTTGTTCTCGAAATTTATGCTATCATGTACCGTCCTAAAGTTACTGAATAATGAGTTGGATTGAAGCATTAATCCTTGGTATAATTCAGGGATTAACAGAATTTTTACCTGTAAGTAGTAGCGGTCATTTAGAAATAGCAAAAGTGCTATTTGGCGACAAGTCAGTACCTGCCGAAAGTATGTTAATGACGGTAATACTTCATGGCGCTACAGCTCTAAGTACAATAGTAGTTTTCAGAAAAGATATACTAGAAATAATAAATGGCTTATTCCAACTTAAATGGAATGATGAGATGAAATTTAGTATAAAAATTATTATTTCTATGGTTCCAGCTGCAATAGTTGGAGTAACATTTAACGATGAATTAGAGGCTTTTTTCGGTGGCAAGATAATGTTTGTTGGATTTATGCTATTAATTACCGGTGTACTTCTATTTTTTGCTGATAAAGCGAAAGTTACAGGCAAAAATGTTGGCTTTGGACACTCACTAATCATTGGAATTTCTCAAATGATTGCGATACTTCCAGGTATTTCAAGATCAGGAGCTACAATTTCTACAGCAGTACTTTTGGGTATTGATAAAGAACGTGCAGCACGATTTTCATTCTTAATGGTAGTGCCTCTTATTCTTGCTAAAGTAGCAAAAGATATTCTTAGTGGCGAAATAACTACCGATAGTGCTCAGTTAATGCCTTTATCAATAGGCTTTGTTGCAGCATTTATCACTGGCTTATTGGCCTGCACTTGGATGATAAAAATAGTAAAAAATAGCAAATTATCGTATTTTGCAATCTATTGTTTGATTGTTGGTACCATTGCTATTCTGGCGACAATATAGCTTTTCACCATTATATACAACCACTAAAAACCCAATAATAGATGAGCAATTTTGATTTTGCAAAGGGCGAGGTTTTACTCGTGGATAAGGAAATGGAATGGACATCTTTTGATGTTGTAAAAAGCATTAGAGGATCTCTAAGAAAAAAATACAATATCAAGCGATTTAAGGTTGGGCATGCTGGCACATTAGACCCCTTGGCAACTGGCCTTTTATTGGTTTGTACAGGCAAGGCTACCAAAACCATAGATGGTCTTCAGGCACAAGATAAAGTATATACTGGGAGTATCTTCTTGGGAGGCACAACACCAAGTTTTGATAAAGAAACAGAAATTGATAAAGAATTCCCAATTGACCATATTACCGAAGAGCAAATTCTAAAAACTACCAAGGTTTTTGAAGGAGAGATTGAGCAAGTTCCTCCAATGTATTCTGCACTAAAAATAAACGGTAAAAGAGCATACTTATACGCTAGAAATAATGAAGAAGTGGTTATGAAAGCACGAAAAGTACATATTCATTATTTTAAAATTACTAAAATTGAACTCCCTGAAGTATTTTTTGAAGTAAAATGTAGTAAAGGAACTTATATAAGATCACTTGCTAGAGATTTTGGCCTAGAACTTAATAGTGGCGGCTATTTAAGCAGCTTACGACGCACAAAAATTGGAAATTATTCTGTTGACGAAGCACTAAATGTTAACCAAATAAAAGATATTATTTCTGCATTTGAACCTATAAATACTACTCCATAAATTAAATTTAGTTGAGCCCTTGACAACGGGCATGTAATGTATTACATTTGCAAACCTTTTTGTGTTAAAAATTATCTTAATACGACTATTAATTCTTAATCAAATAATAAATGAAATTATCCCAATTTAATTTTGAATTACCTCCAGAGTTGGTAGCAACTCATCCACAACCAAATCGCGATGAAAGCCGTTTAATGGTTATTGATAAAAAGACTCAAAACATTGAACATAAAACTTTCAAAGAAATTATTGAGTATTTTGATGATGGTGATATGTTTATCACAAATGATACTAAAGTTTTTCCAGCCCGTTTATACGGATATAAAGAAAAAACTGGTGCTCGTATAGAGGTTTTCTTACTAAGAGAGCTAAACCGAGAAACTCGTTTATGGGATGTATTAGTAAATCCTGCTCGCAAAATTCGTATTGGTAATAAACTATATTTTGGCGAAGACGATGAGCTTGTTGCTGAGGTAATAGACAATACTACATCAAGAGGCCGTACTCTACGTTTCTTATTCGATGGTCCTTACGAAGATTTTAGAGCTGTAATTGCTAAACTTGGCGAAACTCCTCTTCCATTAGATAGAGATGTTGAACCAGAAGACAAAGAGCGCTATCAAACTATATTTGCTAAAAATGAAGGTGGTGTTGCTGCTCCAACAGCAGGAATGCATTTTAGTAGAGAGCTAATAAAACGATTAGAGATTAAAGGTATTGATTTTTCTAGCATAACACTACATACTGGCTTAGGAAATTTCCGTAATATTGAGGTTGAAGATTTATCGAAGCATAAAATGGATTCGGAGCAAATGTTTATCTCAAAATACACATCAAATGCTGTAAATACTGCCAAAAACAATGGTAAAAAAATTGTTGCTGTAGGAACTACGGTAATGAAAGCCATGGAGTCATCAGTAAGTATTTCTCGTGAGCTTAAGCCTTTCGAAGGTTGGACAAATCAGTTTATTTTTCCTCCTCACGAATTTAGTATTGCCGATGCTATGATTACTAACTTTCATATGCCAAAGTCGCCAATGATGATGCTTACTGCTTCATATTTAGATTATGATTTCCTTAAGGAGGTTTATAAAATAGCTATTAAAGATAAATATAAATTCTTCACTTATGGTGATGCAATGTTAATAAAATAGGTTATATACAATATTATAAACCTGAAAAGCGACGATAATTATCGTCGCTTTTGGGTTAAATTTATATCTTAAAAATGGAAACTTACGCTATTATTCTGGCAGGAGGAATTGGCTCTCGTATGGAATCTGCAATCCCAAAACAATTTATTCCCATTGCAGGGAAACCTGTAATAATGCATACAATTCAGGCATTCCGTGATTATAATCCTAAAATGGAGATAATAATTGCCTTGCCCGATGCTCATATTTCCTTATGGAAAGATTTATGCAATGAGTTTAATTTTGGTGTTGAGCATCAAATATCTCGTGGAGGTAGAGAACGATTCTTTTCTGTAAAAAATGCTCTGGAGCGCGTGCCTGACAATTCCATAGTACTTATTCATGATGGAGTACGCCCACTGGTTAGCAGCAAAACTATTGATAGAGTTCGCGAGAGAACAATAGAAAAAGGTAATGCCATTCCTTATATTGAAAGTTATGACTCTTTAAGAGAAATTGACGGGCTTAAGTCTTCTGCAGTAGATAGAAAAAAAATTATTAGAATACAAACTCCCCAAGGCTTTAAGTCAAAAGATATTAAAGAGGCTTATAATAATAAATATCAACCAAGCTATACTGATGATGCAAGCGTATTAGAATCTGCTGGCAAAACAATAGAGCTGGTTTTGGGTAATAATAGAAATATTAAAATTACTCAGCCTATTGACTTGGTAATAGTTGAGAGCCTAATGCAGTAATTCTACAAACTGTATTATATACCAATAAATCAAAATACTTATACTAGTCTTAACTCTTTATTTTACAAAATATAATTTAATCTTATTCCCAATAACATACATTACTGGTACAAGAATAAGTGTAAGAAAGGTCGCAAAGCTAAGACCGAAAATAACTGTCCAAGCCATTGGTCCCCAGAAGTCTGCATTCTCACCACCAAAGTATATATTAGGTGAAAGATCGCTTAGCAAATCTCCAAAGCTAATATTCAACCCTACTGCCATTGGCAATAAACCAAGTACCGTTGTAATTGCCGTAAGCAATACTGGGCGCAAGCGCGTTTTACCTGCCGCAATCACACAATCTATAGAATCTTGTAATTCTAGATTATCTTCCTTAGATAATCCTAGTTCCTCTCTTTTTTGATCTTTCAGAAGGTCAATATAATCAATAAGCACAATGGCGTTATTAACAACAATACCGGCAAGGGAAATTATTCCTATACCAGTCATTATCACCACAAAATCCATAGTAAATGTAGCCAAGCCTCCAAATACTCCAATGGTACTAAAGAGTACACTTATCATAATAATAACCGGTTTTGCAAAGGAATTAAACTGTGTTACTAAAATTAGAAATATAAGTGCTAAAGCAATAACCAATGCCTCGCTAAGAAAGGCTTGTGCTTCTGCTTGATCTTCTTGCTCTCCAGTAAATTTTATGGAATAACCTTCTGGTAATTCAAAATTTTTCAATAATTTACGCAGCTGAGCATTAATAACATTCGCATTATAACCTTCCAAAATATTAGAATATATTATTATAACTCGCTTCATATCTTTACGATTTACAGAGCCATAAGTATTGCTGTATTGTATACTTGCAACTGATGAAATTGGTACATCAAGCATTTTTCCTTGCTTATTTCTAAAAATAATACTCTGATTCAATAAAGCGCTAATACTATTTCTGTACTCTTTAGAATATCTAAGTCTAATGGGATATTTATCTTCACCATCCTTAAAATCTGATATATCTTTCCCAAACAAAGAAGTACGTATAGCCATGGCTATTTGTGAAGTAGAGAGTCCAAAACGGCGAGCCTTATCTCTATCAATATGAATAATAAGTTCAGGTTTGCCATTATCTAAATCTCTTTTTAGACCCTCAACGCCAGGCACTGCAATATTCTCAAGAAAAGCCATTACGGAATCCGTATAATATATAAGTCTATCGTACTCAACACCTTGTATTTCAAGATTAATAGGCTTTCCAGTTGGAGGCCCCATTTTATTCTTCTCAATAGAGATTTGCACTCCAGGATATTGCCCAACTAAAGAGTCCGAAAGTTCTTTCATTATATCATTTGAAGCACGATGATCGCCCCTTTCATCATAATCTATAAAAGTGATAGTAATCAAGGCTTTTTCGGGAGAGTTACCAAAAGATTGTTCTCGTTCACCAACTGCACCCTTTCCTACAATAGTAAGTACTGATTTAAGAATTGCAGAATCTTTCTTTATTATCCTATTTACTTTTTTATCAATATAATCAGCAAATTTATTTGTGGAATCTATATCCGTGCCAATTGGTAATTTCATGGTAACATTTAAATAGCGCGGCTCATTTTCTGGGAAGAAAAGAATCTTTGAGCCTGAAATTCCAAAGAAAATAAATGTGGCAATCAATAATAAAAACCCACCTCCAAGAAGATAACGAGGATTATTACCTCTCAATGCCCAATGCAATACTTTCAAATAATAGTTCTCCAGCCACACAAGAAAATTAACTTGAAATTTTTCGCTCCAGCTAAAAAGGAATAAATAATTAGCAATCATTAGCAATGCCATAAACATTGTAAAATTTGCTAGCCACATTGTTCCACTAAAGAATCCTAAACCACCAATTATAATCATAATGGCAAGTATTATCATTACTTTTTTAAATTCTGGTTTGCTGTCCTTTTTATTATCCTTAAGAATAATGACAACAAAAGTTGGCACTATTACCAATGCCACAAATAAAGATGAAGAAAGTACAATTATTAACGTAATTGGCAATAAGCCCATAAAGCTTCCCATCATTCCTGGCCAAAATATAAGTGGTAAAAACGCCGCCAATGTGGTAGCTGTAGATGCAATAATAGGCCAAGCAACTTCACCTACAGCCTGCCTAGTTGCTTCAAAAGTGTTATACCCTCTATCTATAAATCTATATATATTTTCTACTACCACAATTGCATTATCGACTAACATGCCTAATGCAAGCACTAAACCAAATAAAGTCATCATATTAATAGTATAGCCAAGCATACCAATAATAACAAAGGAAATAAGCATGGACATAGGAATAGCAAAACCAACAAATAATGAGTTTCTTAATCCTAAGAAGAAGAATAGAACAACTATAACGAATATCATACCCATTATTATACTGTTCTCTAAGTTATACACCTGTTTTTTTACCTGAGCTGACATATCATTAGTAATCTCGATATGCATATTTCCTGGAATTAATCCTGATTTTCTAGAACGCTCAATTAGTGCATTAATATTTTCTGTAGCAGAAATAAGATTTTCACCACTCTTTTTTACTACGGATAAAGAAACAACATTATGTGTATTCAGTCGAGCATAAGTTAAAGGGTCTACATAGCCATCTTTTACTTTTCCTCCCCTAATTATATCTCTTAAATATACAATATTTCCTTTTTCGTGCTTAATAATAATATCGTTCATCTCATCAATAGATTTGAACTCCCCATCAACTCGAACAGAACGACGAGTATAATTAGAAACAAAATCGCCGCCAGAAATTGACTTATTCTCAAATTTAATAGCATCCTCTATAGATTGAAAACCTATATTATTAGCCATCATTTTGTTTTTATCAATATCAATATTTATTTGTCTATCATTAAGTCCCTTCACATCTACTTTAGATATTTGTGGTACGGCTTCTATTTCATCCTTAATATCATCAGAAATCAATCGCAATTCCTCCATACTAAAGTCACCAGACATATTAATACTCAGAATTGGAAATTCCGAGGCATCGAGCTCTTTAATAATTGGCTCCATATTCAAGTCATCAGGCATTTCGCTTTTAGCTGCATCAACAGCATCCTTAACGTCTTGCAACGCCTTCTTAATATCGTAATCACTTTTAAACTCTACAACAATATCGCTATTATCTTGCGAAGAAGTAGATGTAAATTTAGTAACTCCTTTTATGGTCTTAATCTCTTTCTCTAAAGGGCGAGTAATCAGATTCTCCATATCTATAGGAGGATTACCCGGGTAAATAGTCTTTATAAAAATATTAGGGATTTTTATATCTGGAAAAGATTCCTTTGGCAAATTTGAATACGTAAAAAGGCCATAAATTGCCAATACTATTGTAAGTAAAACAACGGTATTCCTATTTTTAATAGAAGCTGTTGTTAAACCAAAATCACGTATATTTTTCTCTTTATTTGTATTGTCTTCCACTTTCTAAATATTTAATTATAATAAACACAAAGTCGCTATTTCTATTTCAACTGAATAGAGCTACCATTTTTTACTAAATTATAAGCTTTCGTAATAACTATATCACCAGATTTTATTCCATCAGTTATCATTGTTGTATTGCCATAACTAATGCCCGTAACAACATACTGTCTTTGTGAAAAATATTTTCCATCTTCTTCTCTCACAATATAAATATACGTTCTGCCTTTGGCATCATTTTTTACTACAATTGCTGGTACAATAAAGGCCTCGTCAAAATGTTTATCCGATAATTTTATCTGGGCGATTATATTTGGAATAAGCTTTTTATTGGAATTCTTAATTGGAATTTGAATTTTTATAGTTCTATTATTTGGATTCACAACTGTACCAACAACAGCAATTTTAGATTCAATCTTCATACTAGGAAAAGTAGGGAATGTAATCTCTACTTTATCATTAGTATTTATATAAGGCAATAGTGATTCAGAAATATTTGCCGTAACTTTTAATTCCTTAAGATTCACTATAAAGAATAAGGGCTTATTTGGACTTCCAAACTCTCCAACTTTTTGATTTACAGCTTCAATATAACCAGAAAATGGGGCCTTAATTACAGCCATTCTCAATTGTGAATGTAATGTTTTAAGCTTCTTATCTAAAGATTCTTTTTTCGCCTTAGCCTGTAAGTATTGTATTTCCGATCCAATATTTTGATCCCAAAGTTGTTTTTGCTTAGCATAAATAGACTTTGCCAATTCCAATTGCGTTTTAACTTCATCAATGGCATTTTGAGTCATTTCTGTATCAACAGAGGCAAGTTTTTGACCTACTTTTACATACTGCCCTTCTTTTACATAAATATACTTAATTAAACCATTCAACTCAGGGCTAATATAAGCTTGCATTTGAGATTCCACATTTCCATTTACACTAATATAGTGAGTAAAAGGTTTGGAAACCATCTTTTCTATTCCCACAAGTATTGACCCTTGTTTAGAAGCACCTGAAATAGTATCCAAAATTGAGTTTAGATTAGATATTTTTCCTTCAATATCTACAATCTCCATTTTATAAGAGTTTATCTTATCTAAAATTGCCTTTTTATCTTGCAATTTTTCTTCTCCACCATTGCAGCTTACTAAAGCTATAAGTACAATAAAAAATACTAAATATTTTTTCATTTCTATTTTTGTTTAATGTTATTTCCTAAAATTTTATCAAGTTCTGCCTTTGAATTCAATACCTGAATTATGGCATTAAAATATGCTGATTGACTATTTATATACTGCATATTAAGCTGTGTTAATTCAGTACTTGTAATAGTTCCATTACTAAATTTTATCATGGATCTATGGTAAATCTTCTCGGCAAGCTCTCTATTTTTCTGATCCTTAAGATACGTTTCATAATAGTTAATCAAGTTAGTCCGTGCTTGATGCACTTTAAAGTTGAGGCTCTGCTCCATCAAATAATCTTGATTTTGCATCTTATCAACTTCCAATTGAGCTTGTTGAATTTTGCTATATCTGGTTCCACTTCCCCAAATTTGCCATTTCAAGCCAATTCCTACAATATTTGATTGAAAATACTGTTGATCTCCATTAAAGTAATTATTGAAATCATTGTTTTGACCACTTACACTATGTGCATAAAAAGCATTTAAAGAAGGCAGCAAAGTAGATTTTTCTCGCTTCATACTCAACTCTGTTATCTCTTTCTGATTTTGAAGTATTTGGTAATCAATATTTTTTGAAATATCAAATTGTTGACCAAAAATTGATTTAAGACTAGCATTATCAAAAATATATTCCAAACTATCAGTAAGGCTTATGGAATCAGCTATATCAATACCTATTTGAAACTTAAGAATATTCTCTGCCACTACTTTTTGTCTTTTTACCGACGATATAGAATTAGTTACTGTTAGAAGATTTATTTCTAACTGATCAACATCCACTTCATCAGCTAATCCGGCGGCATGTGTAGCGCTAATTTCATCATAAGATTTTTGAATATCTTTCTGTGTTTCATCTAATATTTTTTCATTTCTATATGCCATCAATAGACCATAGTATGATTTTGTAACCAGTTCTATAACATCATTTTCTGATTTTAGAGCTGCTCTAATAGACATCTCTTTATAAGCTGAGCTAGCCTGAAGAGCAACAATATACTCGCCACTAAAAAGCAGTTGAGATGCAGAAAAAGTAAAGCTCGCATCATTGGTCTGACCAAACTGCACAGGCATATAAGTACCTGGAGGACCACCAAAAATCTCTGCTGGTAATAAAGAAACTGGAACATCTATCATGTTCTGATATTTCATCTCAGTATGTACTTGTGGTAATCCTATTGCAGTAGTTTCCCACACTTTCTTTTTAGCAATCTTTACATCCAAATCCGCATTCAGGATGTTCTTATTCTCGGTAAGTGCTAAATCAACTGCTTTTTGTAAATCCAAGGTGTATGTATTTTGGGCCAAAACTATATTTGGCAAAAACACCATTGCAATTAATATTTGTTTAATATATCTATACATATTAATTCTTGTCTTTTGTTAATTTCATATACTCTTCAATACCTTTAGAGGTAGCAATACCATGCAAATGATAATTGAATAACTCATCCAATAAATCAATTATCTTTACATCATATATTTCAAAAATATCAGTCTCCTTAAAACTTTCAATTCTAATTATATTTAATATTGTTAGTTTATCAATATCTATATCTTCTCTAAAATAACCTTCCTCTATTCCCTGCTTCAAATCAATTCGCATTTTATCATAAATATGTTGTCGCCTATTTTTAATAAATAATAAATGCTGCTCAGGATAATATTTCTTTAAATCGAATTCAAAAGATGGATTAATCTCCGATAGCATTCTGGTAATATGCTTATAAATAAAGATATGCTTCTCTATCACATTCATTTTTGGGTCCATACAAAAGCCCGACATATCTGTCATTTCTGAAATTAGCATAATACACTGGTCAACTAAATCAGTTTTATCTTTTACCATTTGATATAACGTCTTCTTCGAGACTGATAACTCATGAGCTACATCGTCCATAGAAACACTCCTAATTCCATATTTCATATACAGTTTTAGGCTTCTCTTTATCAATATTTCAATACTCAACTCCATAATAAATCTATTTTATCATTATAGTTACCACAAAAAATACCTAATCGGCAATATTTTGATCGGCAAATATATACAAAATATCCTTAGAAAACTTTAAGTGTGTTAAAAGTTTCCAAAAGGTAAAATATATTTTATAAACAACGTATTATTAGACTAAATGTAACTAATCAGTGTGAATAAGAATGTAATGAGTAATTATCATTAGCTCCACCCTACTGAGTGATTCTCCCTTAGAAAAATTGTACCGATTTAATTGGAGCTAATGGCATAGAATTAAGCTGTTTTGGCTAATTTTTTGCATGTTGAGTAATTTTGCTTTTATAAAAGCAAAATTATATCGAAGTGTCTGCAAAAAAATATGACAAAACAATTATATTAAGTACCATATTATCAGTGATATAGATAGACTGATTAGTAACGAATAAATTATTAGGAATAAACGAACTAAAACCCAAGCTTCTCCCAAAGGCTAGTTTTGATTGAGATACTGCATTTACTCTTTTTTATTAGTTGAGTATCCTGAAAGTTGAAAAACCCCTCGTCGTTAATGTTATACGAAACACCATTTATAACAATATTTTTGGTTGAAGTTGCAATTGCTTTGAACACATAATTATAATAATCGTCGTCCATAGTATGTAATGAGCCTCCACTTTTAAATGCAATATTGATATATTGAGGATTAATAGGTCCTTTAATATTAGTCAAAATAACTTTTATAGGTAGTCCAATATTATTTATCAAAGCAAAATCCCTGACACAAGTTTCATTATTTGCAATAAGTATAAACTCATCAGTTTTAAAATACTTGTTTTGAGTATAAATTACTGATTCTATAGTGTTTGTACTACTTCTACTTTTATTATCTCCACGTTTAGCGGCATACTCACAACGTCTATCAATTTGTCTCTGATTGTTCGATTTTGAAAAATAAATCCCACCTGTTTTTCCAATTTTTTTCTTATTATCGGCAAGCCTATTTCCATCATTGCTAAAAACAAAATGGTTAATACCACTTGTTTTAGGGTGAGTTTTATGCCATAATAATGCTTGACCACTTTGCGTATACATATTTTTAGTCCAGTCCATTATTATAGAAGTATTATTCCATGCAGGATGCCTATCAAGAACTGTATATACTGTGGAGTCATTACTTTCGCCACCATGTTTTTCTATAAAATCAAGCTTTCGTTCTACATTAAATGGCAGGAGAGTGGTATATATATCGCATTGCGAGAATCTTATTCTTTGTGGTGGATCTTTAATTTGAAATAGTTTTTCGTTGTTCAGCTCATATTTAAGCCTCTTCATATCCAACTCATTATCGACAATTTTCTGAGAAAGATGCTGTATTTCTTCATCCAATGTATGTACACTTCCCCCAGTTAAATAAGCTAAATTTACATACTGGGGATTTAGGCCATGGCTGGTGCCACAAGCTATCACATTAACTTTAACCCCCAAATTAGCAATTAGTCTAAAATCTCGAATACAGCTATTGTTATCCGCAATTAATATAAGCTCATCAAAATCCTCAAAACGATTAATTCCCCTTATTAAAGCTTCAATATCATTTTCTGGGTCATCGCCTCCTTTACCTTTTCTTCCAACTAAATAAAAAGTTTTAATCAAACGGTCCATATGCCTAGCCTGAGCATAATAAACACCCTCTGTTTCACCAATTATTTTTCTTTCATCAGGAGTATCATCGCCATCATTAAAGAACACAAAGTTTTTAATTCCACTATTTGTATAATTCATAGAGTGCCACAAAATAGCCTGTGCACCATAGCGGTACATACTTCCTGTCCAATCCATTACAACTAGTGCATTTTTCCATTCAGGATGATTATCAAAAGTTCTATAAACCATCGAATCACCTATTCCACCTTGAGAGCGGATATAGTTTTCTACCTTTAACGACAATTCAGGAATATCTTCTGCTTTAGTATCAGGAATATTTTTTACATATTTATCTTCCTCAAAATCACTAATTTCAAAATAATGAATACTAATACCATGAAACATTTTTTTTGTTTCTTCCTCAGTTTCACAAGAAGTTTGATATTTGATATTCCATTCAAAATCGGCACAATTAAGAGTAGAATCTAAGGCAAATAAGGCCTTTACTCTTTTTGCCAAAAGGCTATAATAATTAGTGCGCCAGAATTCTTTATTTCTAGGGTATTTTGTATAAACAACATCTATCTGAGTAACAATAATATTTTTACTATATGCAGGCCAAT
>Ga0164315_10001422_pt1 | contig 18000 bp, 14 predicted proteins | sample GuaBasSedimGuay6_FD_113737 | JGI IMG/M metagenome (GOLD analysis project Ga0164315, IMG submission 113737) | Subseafloor sediment microbial communities from Guaymas Basin, Gulf of California, Mexico - Guay6, Core 4569-2, 0-3 cm | ecosystem: Environmental > Aquatic > Marine > Hydrothermal vents...
ACGCTATTTGAAAGTTCAGTCAAACTCATCTTTCTTTTAGCCAGCATCACATCTAAATTTACTATTATGGCCATAATCCTAAACTGTTAATTTGTTTTCATCTTGTAACTCACAACCTTTCATGAAAATATGCGACAATACCCAAATGAATAATGCTATTAATAAAATAGCTGGATATGTTTGGACATTCCCTGTACTTTCAAGGCTGCTGAACTGCATATTGCTTACAAGAAAGAAATATTGAAAATATGCATTGAAGGCAGTAAAAATCCAGGTCGCAACTAATGCGTAGGATATCCTTTTTAGAAGAGCAATATTATCAAAATCGAAATATTTTCCATGGTAAACATTATTAATAAATCGTCTGAAAGTATAAAATATGTAAAAGAATATGGTGACAATTGTAAGGATAAACACACTGTAAACTCTGCCTACAGCAACAGGTGTATCAACAAAATGAACCTTGCCGTACATTTCAACCATTTCCACATCAATATAAGTACTACTTAGATTAAGATCAAGAGTTCCTTGTTCAACAACATTAAAAGCTACAGGTATTCCAACGTGTAGTTGAAGATCATTGAGGATGCCTAATAACAAAACCACAACCAAAGCCAATGCCAAAACTGATATTGCTGCATAGAGCCAAAACGTAATATTAGTAATCCAATAAATTACTTTAATACTTAGGGGTTTTTTAAGAGTTTGCATAATTTTATGTTTTAAATTCTCTGCAAACATACAACAATATATATTGAATGTCAAGCATTATATATTGATAAACAATAATTATAGATTGTATTACAATATGCTAATTTATTTTGTATCTAACTAATTATTTGATAATCAGAAAAATAATTAATGAATATTATTACAATTAAGCGTTGTAAACAAATGACTAATATTTAGTCTAAGTTTATTTATAATTTAGCAATTGCAACTACTACTGAATTTATGAGACTGGAAAAAGTCATTTTTATTCTAATTATTGTTGTCTCTGTTTTTCGTCTTCAGGGACAAAATCAAAGTGTAGTTGACAGTTTGTTACTTGAATTAGAAAACTCTTCCTCTGAACACAGATATGAAACATTTATTGAATTAAGTAAATACTATGAAGAGGTTGATAATAAGATAGCCATTGAATATGCGACTAAAGCATTAAGGGAGGCCAAAATAGAAAACAGCATCGAGAAAAAAGGAAAAGCATTTTCAACCCTGGCAACTTTATCATCCAAAGACAACAATTTTAATAATGCCTTAATTTATATTGATAGTGCCATTCTAATGGCTGAATTCCTTGAGAATGAATTATTAAAAGCCAAACGTTTAAATAAAAAGGGGATTATATTTTATAGAAAATCAGATTACCAGGAGGCACTTTATTATTTTAAATCAGCCATTAAAACTGGCGACAGTATGGTTATTGCCCATTGTTATTCTAATATTGGTTCACTTTATGTGAATTTAGGAAAGAACAATATTGCTTCTGAATATTATTTTAAAGCGCTTAGAATTAACGAGAACAATAACTTTGAAGAAGGAATTGCTGACGTTCGCTTGAATTTGGCAAATGTATTTATTTCTCTTGGTGAATATAATTCTGCTTTAGATTTCCAGATAAAGTCTCTTCAATATTTTCAGGATAATGATTATAAAACTGAGACAGGTTATTGTTTATCAAATATCGGACTTGTTTACCTAGAACTTAAGGAGATTGATACTGCCCTTTATTATTTTAATCGTGCACTTGAAATCAATACTCAAACAAAAGACCAACATGGAATTATTGGTAGTATGATAAATATTGCTCATGCTAATATCAAAAAGGGGGAGTTTAGCTTAGCCTTAACCAAACTTGAAAAGGCCAGATTACTTTGTGTCAAGACTGATGATAACTATTTCCTAACTAAATGTTTACTGTCTGAAATAGTAATTTACGAAGAGTTAGGAGATATCAAAGAAGCAATTAAACTTGGCTTGGAAGCCTTGCAAATTGCAAATGAAATGGAATTATTGAATGTAGCATTAGATGCAAATACACATTTGTTTAGATTGTATGAGGATGAGGGTGATTACAAAAACTCAATAGTGCATTACAAATATTACAATAAGTTAAAGGATAGTGTTTACACCATTGACAAAGCCAAAGCAATTCAAAATTTAAAGATTCAATACGAAACAGAACAAAAAGAGCAGCAGATTAGCATATTGGAAGAGGAAAATGAATTCAATGAAAAGATTAAATTATACTTGTTAATAACATCAATCGCATTACTCTTAACGGTAATAATTAGTATTTATACTTTTTACTTAAAGATTAGAAATTCTAAACATAAATTGCAGATATCAAAAACTGAAAGACAGAAGCAAGAATTGGAATTGGCAAAAAAGGCATTGGAAAATGAGAGCCTGGAAAAAGACCTGGAACTTAGACATAAGGAGTTAGCAACCAACGCGATGAACTTAATCAGGAATATTGAAATTAACTCTAAACTTTTCGAAGAGTTAAATAATTTATTGCCTACTGCAAATGATGATCAAAAAGAAAAGATAAGAGAGATAATCAGATCCAATAAGATATTATCGCAGGATAAAGGATGGAAAGAGTTTGAATTACGATTTGGGCAGGTTCATAAATCATTTTATCAAAACCTTTCCCAGAGGTTTCCTGATCTAAGTCCCAATGAAAAAAAACTATGTGCTTTTTTAAGGTTAAATATGTCAACTAAAGATATTGCTCTTCTAACATACAGAAGTGTAAACACCATTAATCAGGCAAGAAAGAGATTAAGAAAGAAAATGGATTTACCATCAAGTGTGAACCTAATAACATATTTATCTAAAATTTAACCCATGTTTTTTAGAAAAGATATGCAATGAAATATTTACTGTACCATTAATGTACCATCATTTTTCTTAGATATTACCAATCAGTACCATTGAAGTACCCTCAACTTTCTTGTGAACCCTAAATTCAGGTATTATGTTTGCATTACCAAAATAATAATACATGAAGAAGATTATGAAACCGGTTAATTCGAATGAGAATGAAGACCTGAATCAATATCTACAAAACCAAAAAAAGAGGATTGAAATATTAAAAAAAGTACTATCAAAACTCAAAATTAGTAATCAAAAGTAATTACAATTAAAAAATTTAGGTATGAAAAAATTCAGCATTTTAATACTCAGTTTTTACATTATCTCATCTGCTGCCTTGGGACAGCACGCATTTATTAGTGAATTTCAATTCGGATCGTTTGATAACATAGACCTAAACAGTGCACTAAAAACAAATATAGGTTCAGGAGTGGCACATTTTAGTGCCAGTGATTTTGGACCTGGAGGTGTATTGTATGCAATTAATGATTGGGATAATGGATTTTACACAATAGATACAATTGATGGGGCTACAACTTTGCTTGGAACAAATCCTCCACCTGAAGATCATGTATGGACAGGGATGGCATATGATGAGGAAACAGGTATTATGTACGGGATAAGCTATCATGATGTAACGCAGGATTTCTATTCCTCATTGTACAGTCTTGATGTAACAGATGGATCTTACACTTTAATTGGTTCTCAGACAATAGCTCCTGCAATTACAAGTATTGGTATCGATGGGCTAGGAGATATGTATGCCATGCAGTTAGGTAATCCTTGTAAACTCTACAAACTGAATAAGGCAACAGGAGCTGTAAATGGCTATCCTGGAATTATTGGACATTGGGCTTCTGGTCAACGACATGGCATGGACTGGTGTCCTCAAACTGAGGCTATGTACATTACAACCGATGTTGAATTTGGCAATAGTAACACTCTTAGAACAATTGATCTTACTAATGCTAACACTACGGTTGTTGGTGATCTGGGAGCAGCAAATTGGACAGCTACAATTGCAGTAGTACCAATTTTATCGGCAGACTTTACCGTAAGTACAACGGATTTATGTATTGGCGGAACAGTAGATTTCACTGATGAATCTATGTGGGCAATTTCATGGTCATGGACATTTGAAGGAGGAACTCCTGCAACATCCACTGATCAGAACCCAGTAGTTACATATAATACACCAGGAATTTATGATGTTACTTTAGAAGTTTCTAATGGCGCCACAACCAATACTCTTTACATTGAGGATATGATAACAGTAAGAGATATTCCTGTTCAACCAGATACGCCTGAAGGTCCTACAGAAGCATGTGGTTATGGTGATTACATTTACACAACTACTGATGTACTTTGGGCTGAAACATATTTATGGGAGGTGTTGCCAGTTGATGCTGGTACAATAACAGGGTCAGGTATATCTGCTGATTTCGAAGCATCGGAAGATTGGACAGGTGCTTACACCATAAAAGTAATGGCATCAAATGCTTGTGGTGGTAGTATTTGGTCATCAGAATTAAATTGCAGTCTTGCATTTGGCCCAGCACCATTTTTTGTAGAAGAGGGCGGAAGTTACTGTGAAGGAGATCCTGGTGTTGAAGTGATATTAGATGGATCGGAATTAAATGTGGATTATGAATTATTCTTAGAAGGAGTTACAACAGGTATTATTTTAGCCGGTACAGGAAACCCTCTTAATTTTGGTTATCAAACTGATGAAGGTTTATATTCAGTAACTGGTTTTACATCTGAATGCTCTACATTAATGATAAGTGAGGCCTGGATTTACCCGATTTATCCACCAACAGCAGCAAGTTTGCCAACAGGTCCAGTAGAAGTATGTTCAGGTACAATTACAGATTATCAAACAGGATCAATCCCTGATGCTACTGAGTTAGTTTGGAATTTAAGTCCTTCTGGTGCTGGAGTGATTAATGGTAGTGGAGAGAATATTACCACTGAATGGTCATTGGATTACAATGGTCTAGCATATTTGTCGGTATTTGGTACAAATGATTGTGGCCCGGGACCCACTTCAGATGAATTGGAAATAAATGTTTCATTAACACCACAACCTGAAATTTCAGGGGAGACTTTAGTATGTAATGATCATGAATATATTTACTCAACAGATGAAAATCCAGGAAGCACTTATAATTGGGAAGTAGTTGGAGGTAACATCGTAAGTGGTTCAGGAACAAGTGAAATATCAATTGTCTGGACTACCATAGGTGCAGCTACTTTGTTTGTAACCGAAACTATTAATGACTTATGCGAAGGCACTTCCGACACTCTTGATATTACTGTTGATGATTGCACTGCTATTGAAATGCTAAACAATGACAGGTTTGGTGTTTATCCAAACCCTGCAAAGAATCAAATAACAATTTCAATAAACTCAAACAAGGCAAAGAGATATGATTTAAATATTTACAATCAGCATGGTCAAAGGGTTTATGAAGTTGAACTTCATCACAATGGAGGCAATGGAAAACACCAAATTAATGTAGCCTCTTATCCAATAGGTTTATATTTTGTTAGAATTGCAACTTCTGCCAAGGAGGTTTTTCAATCAAAATTTGAAGTAGTTAAATAATTGATAATTAGGTTTTGTAATTAGGCAGTCTCAGAAATGGGGCTGCTTTTTTTTGTAATAATTTACCTAATGGATAGATAAAATATTTTATTGAATCGCTTTCCTTGCTTTCAAAATATATTTTGCCCTGTCAAGTGGGCTAATTCCTCTGAACTCTGTTATTTCACCTAGTTCAATAGGACATTCACGGTAGCCTGAAAATTTAGTGGAGAACTTTGCTTTCCCTCCACTTAAAGAACTAAGTTTTGTTGAATAATCCATGGAAGACGCCAGAGGAATTATTCCACTAAGGGTGAAATTTCCATCAGATATTTGTGGATTACCAAATTCTGCTCTTTGTACAGTTAGACTGCTTGCAATTTTTCCCAGAGTAGTTTCAGGAGCCTTTATTTTAAACTTCAGCATTGGCTCAAGCAGTTTTGTGCCAATTTCTTTTATGCACTTCATTATTGCCATGGGAGTTGCCACCATAAAATCTCCTGCACGAGAATGCAAATTATGATGCTCACCACCAACTAAAGTTATTATTACATCAGTAAGCTCCCAGCCGTGGATTCCTTGTTTTAATGCCAGTGGTATTGATCTTTCGATTTCTTGCTGGTACCTTGTGGCAATTTCGTTTACTCCAACCTCAGATTTGTAAACTATGCCGCTTCCTCTTTCACCAGCATCAATTTTAAACCTTACCACAGCCCAACAAGGCTTAGGCATGGTGTATTCCTCATAAGCATAACCAGATTTACTTGGAGTTTCTTTATAAATCACTGTTGGTTTCCCAAACTCAAACTTTAGGTTAAAACGATCCAATAAAATAGTTTCAAGTATTTCAAGTTGGATAAGCCCCATTATTTTAATGTGTAACTCACGCTCATCTTTTAGCCATAATAAATCAATTTGTGGATCCTCATCAGTAAGAATATTCATTGCTCTTACTAGCGCAGAAAAGTGACCGTTATTTTCAGGGGATATTTTTACTGTCAGTAAGGCAGTATTTAAACTTACATTTTCGTTAATACCTTCGTAGGAACCAATTATGTCACCAGCCTTCACGCTGCTTAAGCCACAAATAGCAGCAGTATCACCAGCCATCAATTCACCAATATCTTCAAATTTCTGTCCTTGTAACTTCCTGATCTGGCTAATCTTCTCCTCTTTATTTTGAGTCACGATTAAAACGTTTTCACGATTTTTAATGCTCCCATTAAATAAGCGTACACTGGCAATACGGCCAATGGTTTTATCATGTTCAACTTTAAAAATAATGCCAGATAATGGTTTTAAAATATCACCATTTGCTGTAGGCATGAATTCAGTTATTACCTCTAATAACTCATCAATACCAATTTTAAACTTAGTAGAGCCAAACAGTACAGGAAATAATTGTCTTTTATGAATTTGATCTTTCAACGATGAATTTAGAGTGCTGAAACTAATGGATTCTTCATTAAAATACTTATCCATCAAAACTTCATCATTATTGATAATGATCTCCCTTACTATTTCGTTAATATTTTCCGGACTGAAGATTTTATTAATATTTGCATCACTATCCCCTTCATTATCTACAGATTGCAAGCATACAATATGTGGAGTTAGTTCTTTTTTAATATCAGTAACAACAGCCTCAGTATCAGCACCAATTCTATCTATCTTATTAACAAATAAAATAGTAGGAATATCTATTTTTTTTAATGCGTTCCAGAGGGTTTCGGTATGAGCCTGCACACCTTCAACGGCAGAAATAACAAGTATGGCACAATCTAATGCACGAAGTGTGCGCTCAACCTCTGATGAAAAGTCAACGTGGCCTGGAGTATCAATTAAATTAATGTTGATGTTATTCCACTTAAATGAAGTGGATGCAGATCGTACAGAAATTCCTCTTTGTCTTTCTACAGCAAGCCAATCGGTTTGAGATGTTCCTTTGTCAACACTCCCTAAACTACGGATGATACCACTTTTGTACAGCATCAACTCAGTTATGGATGTTTTGCCGGCATCCACATGAGCGACAATTCCAATATTAATAAACTTTTTGCTGCTTGACATTTAAATTCGTGATTTTGAGAAGCAAATATAAAATGAAACTCTACTCAAATTAATAAAGTTCTTTATGTTTTATTCCCAAAAGTCAGGAGGAGTTAGGGAGCCACCTGATAGACGACAGTCGAAGCAAGATTTATAAGCTGCTCTGGCTAAGCCTAAAAACATAATATCATCAATGTAAATTGGCCACATGCTTTGTGGTTCATACTCAATAAATCTCATTCCTTCAAAATCAGGTTCACACTCAATGTATGAAAATAATAACTGTGGTCGATCAAGGAAAATGCGCATTTCATCACTTCCTGCTACAATGAAATAACCTAATACAGGTTCATCAGGATTGTCTGTATTATGTATATTGCCTAAGATTTGAACAGGTTGCTCCGACCACATATTACCCTGTGCAGCATCTTGCTCATCTATTGCATCATAAAAATCAAATGTACTTTGAGATATGGTTAACTGCTGTACTAATAAACTATATCTAATACTTAATGTTTTTGTATTTGTTGATACAAAATGTAATGGAAACTTATTTACTGAGTTTTGAGCAAGATGCTTGGTTGAAGAGATCACCAATTTATTCACTTTCGATGTAAGCCAGCAAGTACGTAATGCTGTCGCATCTGGATTAACAATTAATTCACCTTCCCAGGTTAAATCGATGTCGAATGTTGACCTGTATTTATATGTCTGGTACATTTTCCACAAATAATAACTGGTATCATTACTTACACTTTTATTTTCCACAAAAAACTGAACACCGGGTAAATCATGATTACTATGTGGTTGATAGGGGCTTTCTAAAATCCCATAAACTGATTCTATTGGTGTTGGAACTGGAAGTTTACAGACATCTGAAATGTAATTTTCTCCATTGGGAAGTTTAATATGTAACTGATACTCCTTTCCAACAAGCCCATGAAATGAACTGTCAACAGTAAGGTAGGTCCCTGGTTCTGTTTCGGTTAGATGAGTAACTATTTCATCTTCATCGGTAAAGAATAATTCTCCGTTAGAAAGAGGTTTTAAAATGTCACTATCAACCGGGCTTGAACGGGATAATTTAACCACAACTTGATTACTGTTGTTGGTAAGTAATCCATCCACTACAAGCAAGTTTTCATACTTGTCAAGATCAGGCCAGTACATATCCACACAAGAAGTAATACTTATCAAAAGGACTAGTAATTTAAATACTTGTTTAATCTTCGTCATCCTATTTTTTTTTAGACTGTGAATTTAACGAATAAGTTGCCATCTTAACTCAAAAGTATTAATTAAACTTTTCAATATAGCTTACTTTGAAAATTAATAATAATTATCTTTAGAAATTTAGTAAGTTTGAGTTTCATAAAACTACAGATGAATTAATGGGAAAAACACAATCGCAAATCTAGTTTTATGGCGGAATATTTTAACAATTAAATGAGTTTTAAACCCATCTAATTATGCGAAAAAAATATTTATTTCTGTTCATTTTTATTTCTGTTTTTAATTTTACAAGTTTAGGCCAAACTCAGGATTTAAAAGAATATCAGGCAGATACAGCACTTGTTAATAAATATATTGAATTATGCAGAAATATTGTTTTTATAAACCCTGACAGTACACAGCAATATCTTGATACTATTTTTTCCCTGTCTCAAAAAACAAACTATGAACATGGTCTATTTAATTCATATAACCTAAAGGGTCTTATTTTATGGGTATCTAATGATATGGATAATGCCATTTTACAATTTAAGGAGGCCCTTAAATATTGTAATAACACTAATGAGCCTAGAAAGAAAGCAATTGTTCTTGGGAATATTGGCCTAATTTTTACTAATAAATTTAATATGGATAGTGCTCAATACTATCTTAATAAAACTATTATATATTCAGAAGAGAATAACATAAATGATCTTCGGCTTAAGGCAATGTTCGACCTTAGTAATTTACTAATTGATCAGGGAAAATATACCGTTGGTATTAGATACCTGATTAAAATAAGAGAAGATTTGGATATTAATAAGGATTCATTGTTGCTAATGTATGTGTACAACAGTTTTGGGGTTTTATTTTCGAGAGTAAATATGTTCGATTTATCCTTGCTTAATTATAAAAAAGCCATTGCTGTTGATTATCATGTTATTGAAACAAATAATATTGCCAACACTTTTTTGAACATAGGAGAACTGTATTTTCAATCGGGAATAAATACAGACTCTGCAATATATTACTACAGAAAAGCAGTTTCATCAGCACTTCCTCATAATAAAAGACATTTTGAATTAGCAGCTAACATAAACTTAGGCAATGTATTTTTAATAAATAACCAATTGGATTCGGCAAAAATTCATTACGATAAGGCTTTTGGAGACTCTCTAATTCAAAATTACCCATCATACAAGGCTGCACTATTTGTTAATTTGGGTATTTATTATTCAGAGAAAAAAGATTATGAAAAAGCAAAGGAGTTTCTCATTACTGGCAATGAACTTTCTAATAAATTAAATCTATTACTCTTCGAAAAAAATGCCTTACAACATCTTTCTATACTGGATAGCACTTTGGGAAATTTTAAGCAATCTCTTAAATATTACAAGTCATATCATAGAGCATCAGACAGTTTGAATGCTGACAAATTAAATAATGAAATAATAGCAATTGAGTTTAAAAAGTACCTAGAGCGACAAAAAGCCAGCAATATGGTACTAGTAGAAGAGAATAAACTAAAAAGTAAACAAATCTGGGCTGCATTTATTGCCATAATTATTCTTCTTATTTTCCTTTATAGTTTATACATTAACCGTGTTAAAATAAAGCGACTACTAAAACAATTATCTGTGAAAAACGATGAAATGATGATTGTAAACGAAGAATTAAATGTTACCAATGAAGTATTAAATAACCAACAAGACCAACTTCGAGAACTTAATATTGCAAAAGATAAATTTTTCTCTATCCTTGGTCATGATTTGAAAAGCCCTTTTAATAGTTTACTTGGAATGCTGAGTTTAATTAACAACGATTGGGAGCTTATTAATGATGAGAAAAAGCAAAGTCTTCTCCAATCTCTGTACTCATCATCAATAAAAACACATAACCTACTTGAAGACTTACTTAGTTGGGGTAAAGCACAACGAGGCCTAATTAAATTTAATCCTGAACCTTTCAGTCTATCAACTAAAATTGAAGAAGTTGTTGAATTATTTGAGGCACAGTTAAGTAACAAAAAGTTGCAAATGAACATTAATGTTGCGTCAGATATCACTCTCAATACAGATGTCAGACTATTTTCACAAATAATACAAAACTTTGTAAATAATGCCATTAAATACACAAAGCATGGTGGAAGTATTACAATTAAAACAGATCTATTAAATAAACAAGTTCACTTATGTGTAATTGATACAGGAATTGGTATCCCTGAAAACAAAATATCAAGTCTTTTTGATTTGGACTCAGATTTTAATCGTCCTGGCACTAATAATGAAAAGAGTACCGGAATGGGATTAATACTTTCAAAAGAATATGCTGAACTTATGAATGCAAAAATAACTGTAAGTAGTATTGAAGGAGAAGGAAGTACGTTTTGTCTTATTCTACCCGATACTGTCTAATTTACTATCAGCATGAAATTGTAAAAACTTCAATGCCTAATAAAAAGAAAATACATCCTATTGAGAAAATTCAATTGCATTCACGCAACAAGCATAGGGAACGTTACAATTTCAAACAACTTATTGAGAGTTGTAATGATCTAGTGCCTTATGTAATAATAAATAAGTTTGGAGATGAATCAATTGATTTTTTTAATCCAGAGGCTGTTAAAATGCTGAATAAAGCTTTATTAAAACATTATTACAATATTGACTACTGGGACATTCCACAAAACTATTTAACTCCACCAATTCCAGGCAGAGCAGACTACATACATCATATTGCAGATTTATTGTCTAAAAGTAATAATCATAAAATCCCCAAAGGAAATAAAATAAATTGCCTGGATATTGGAGTAGGTGCAAACTGCATTTATCCAATTATTGGATATATGGAGTATGGATGGTCATTTGTTGGCTCTGATGTTGATACAACATCTATTGAATCAGCAAGTAAAATAATAAAGGCGAATAAATCACTTAAAACTGTGGTTAAATTAAGATTTCAACGAAATACGAATAATATCTTTAAAGGCATAATTCACAAAGATGAGTTCTTTGATCTAACAATCTGCAATCCACCTTTTCATGCATCAAAAGAAGATGCTGCTGCTGCTACAATACGTAAATTAAAGAATCTAAAACAAAAAAGGAATATTAAAACCAGTCAGAACTTTGGAGGACAAAGCAATGAATTGTGGCACGAAGGAGGGGAGAAGGGCTTTGTGGAGAAAATGATTCAAGAAAGCAAGCAATTTGGCATGTCCTGTTTTTGGTTTTCAACTCTTGTTTCAAAAGAATCGAACTTAAAAAGCATATACAAATCTTTAGAAAATGAAAAGGTAAAAGAAGTACAAACAATATCAATGGGACAAGGCAATAAAAAAAGTAGAATCGTTGCATGGACTTTCTTAAGTATGGAACAGCAGAAAAAATGGGTTAAGGTTAAATGGAGATAGTGAAATAATGTGCTTTCCTAGTTTGTGAATTAATCAGAATTGTTTGCTTTAAAGCCAATTTGTTTACGGTCTTTTTGTTCAATTTGTTGTTTGTCTTTCTTCAATAAATAGTTAATCGCCTCATAAACATCTTTAAACTGTTTGTTGTATTTGTTTTCTAACTGATTGAGTTTATTTGTCAACTCTTTATGACTCAAAGCATATTGTCTAATAAATACAAATGCTCTAACAATCTGAATATTAACTTCTATTGCTGTAGCACTATTAAGAATACTGGAGAGCATTGCGACTCCCTGTTCAGTAAAAGCAAAAGGGAAATATCGTCGGCCGCCTTTCTTTGAGGTCGCAAATTGCGTCCTCAAACTTTCATACTCTATTTTTGTAAGTTCAAACATAAAATCCACAGGAAAGCGATTAATGTTTCTTCTAACGGCTTCCTTTAGTCTTTTTGTTTCAGTTTCATATAATTCAGCCAAGTCAAAGTCCAGCATTACTTTGTGGCCCCTTATTTCATAAATTTTTGTTTGGATAATTTCTGGTTTCATTATTAAGGTTATTAATTGGGTTGTGTCAAAGATAATATTTTAATTAATTCATATTTTGACTATTCAACTAAAAGAATTTATAAATTTGAATTAAATTAATAATTGTAAGATGATAAGAGTTAAATACCTTGGAATATTTTTAGTAATTCTTTTATTAGGTTTCTTTTCCAATTGTAAAAAAGATGAAATAGAACCACCTGTAAAACCTGAAACAACAGTTTCTGATAATTTCGAATCCGGAAGCATTGGTGAAGTTACAAAGTTGTCTGATACTGAGTGGAAACTCTATTTGGCTGATGACAATGATAATCCAGACCTTCCTGACTCTTGGCGCAATTGGTGGTATGTAAAAATGGAGAATCTGTCAACTGATGTTGAAACTAAGATTAGCCTAAAAAACCGCGGTTGGCCTTATTACTATCTGCCAGTATTTTCTTATGATCAGGAAGTATGGCATAGGTTTACTGAAGAGGAGGTAAGTCAGAATGAAGATAATGAACTAATAATGAATAAACAGTTTGGTAATCAAGTTGTTTGGATTGCTCGATTTTACCCTTACACCTTTACTGATTTAGAAAACTACTTAGGCACTTTGAATGGGATTCCTTTTATTGATATTCAAACCCCAGGCTATTCACAGGATGGGAAGCCAATATATTTATTGAAAATAACTGATTCTAATTTTCCTGATTTTAATAAGAAAAGAATCTTTATGCATGCTCGTACACATCCCGCAGAAACGCCACCCTCATTTCTAGTTGAAGGCATGATTAATTTTCTTTTGACTGGTACACAGGAAGTATCCAGCATTTTATCAGAATTCGAATTTTATATTTTTCCAATGCAGAATATTGATGGGGTTACCGCTGGTAATTATCGTTCCACACCACAAACAGAAAACCTTGAAGTAATGTGGTATTATGATGTTGACAACCCTCTTAATTTAACTGATGATGCGCCTCAGGAAGTAGAAATAATTCATGATTATGCTTTGGATTTAATGAATGATGGTGGACCTCCTATTTCTATGGCACTCAATTTACATGCCTCCAATAGCGAACCAGACATTCGTCCATTTTTCTTTCCTCATTTTGGAACTGAATTGCAAGGTTACACTTCTGTCGAGACGGCCTTATGGGAGAAACAAATATCTTTTATCAGTGCATTAATAACACATCATGGATCTGATATGATAGAACCAATACCGGAAGAGGGTGGAGGTAGTTTTGCCACTAAAACATATCCTGAGAGTTGGTGGTGGGTTAATTATCATGATCAGGTAATGGCAATTACCATGGAAATGACCTACGGCAGGGCAGGTTACTCGCCAAGATGGATTGAGCCTGATGACCTAAGAAACCTTGGTGAATCTCTGGTACTAAGTATTCGTGATTATTATGATCCAGCATTTATGCCTGTCCAATTATTGCCTGGTAGAGATATTCATAATTCTAATTTGAAATATCCTGAACTCTATCCTCCAAATGATATTGATGAGTTGAAGAAATAGAATTTTTATTAGTGTTGTTTTGCTTACTTTTAAATTCGATAGTGGTTTTTGGATTATTCTATAATTTATTATTAGAGACTACCTCATTGTAGTTGTCAACATATATTGTAAATTCTATTCTTGCATACTACTCCTTGATTTTCACCTTTTTATTTCGTGTATTGGCAACTCTTAACCAACTAAAAACACTATGTCATGAAAAAACTTACACTATTTATTATTTTAACATTTTTCATTTGTGTTCTTGCTACTTCTCAGTCTTGCTTGCCAAATGGTATATTTCTAACAACACAATCTCAAATAGATAATTTTCAAACTGATTATCCAAATCCCGCACAAAGCGAAATATCTATTTCGTGTCAGAATTTTACTACTATAAATGAGGTAAATATTTACATTCATATAGGCCAAAAGATCTTGACTGAAAATAGTATTGATAATGCTATCAGTGTGTCAAGCCTAAAACAGGGATTATATATTGTTGAATTGGTTTCGGATAACTCTAAAATAAGAGATAAATTGATAATAAGTCCATAAGTGAGTCTAAGTTGTTACACACTGACTGTTTTATTTTATTCATTTTATAGAGATACTACATGACAAAGAATTTACATAATTTTTACTTTTTCATGACAAAAAGATCCCATTAACGAATTACTTTTGATTTTGATCTTAACTCGAAGAAAAATGAAACTGCAAATAAAAATGTACTTTTTAATTGTTGCCTTTTTAGTTGGTGGGTTAACACAATCCTATTCTCAATCACATGAACAACTTTATCAAAAAGGATTGATAAAAGAGGAAGGCGAGGGTGCTTTAAATGAGGCAATCGATATTTATACTAAAATTGTAGATAACCAGAATGCGGATAAATCATTACAAGCAAAAGCCTCATTACATATTGGAATGTGTTATGAAAAGCAAGGTACAAAGGAAGCTATCAATGCATATCGACAATTGCTTGATAACTATCCCGGACAAAAAGATGAAGTAACTATCGCCAGAGAAAGGCTCAGCAGCCTAAATCAGTTGAAAGTGGCAGCGACTGAACCTAAAACATTAAGCATGAGCAAAATAATGTCAGGAGGTGCTACAATTATGGATGGTTCGCCATCTCCTGATGGGCGATTTATAACTTACTCAGAAGATGAAAATATGAATCTTGTAAAACATGAATTTTCTACCGGTAAAATATCTGTTTTAACTAAAAAGAGTGACGGAGATTCCTATGAGTTTAATATGGGATCAATAGTATCTCCCGATAATAAATATATTGCATATGCATGGTATATTAATAATCATGAAATACGACTTATTAATGTCGACGATCCAAAACCAAAAGTGCTTTACAGCAACAAAGGAGAAGATGTATTCCCCTGTACTTGGTCTCCGGATGGAAAAACTATTTATGCCAAAAGTTATTTGAACGAAACAGGTCAGTGCAGAATATTAGCAATCAGCGTTGGCAGTAACAATATTCAAATAATAAAAACATTTGACTTTTTTTATTGGTTACAATTAAGTGTTTCGCCTGATAACCGTACTATAGCGTATGATTTTCCAAAGATTATTGATGGCGAAATGTCAGATACTGATATTCATCTGATATCTACCGATGGTAAAAAAGAATCCTCACTAATTCATCCTGCAAATGATCATTTACTTGGCTGGTTTCCTGATAATAATAAAATTCTATTCAAGAGTGATCGCTCAGGAACCTGGGATGCCTGGACTGTTTCTGTTATTGATGGTAATGTTTCACGGGACACCAGACGGATTTTGACTGATATTGGGAAAAATGCTATTCCAATGGGTTTTACTAAGGATGGGACCTTCTTTTATTCTAATATATAAAGAAAATTCAATTATTAATATTGAAGGTTTAAGTAGCGGAGTATTCTTTCTCAACATAAGTGATAATAAAAGTGTGGTGGTTAAGAAATTCGTAAAGTTGTATTGATTGCTTTCATAAGGCTGTACTTTTATTGGATACAGCCTTTTACTAATAAATGCTAGAAATTTTATTATTCAGATCAATGTCGTTTTAGTTTAAATAAACAATCTAAATAGTTAATAAATAGGCTTAGCTATCTAAAGAAAAATTGGTTTCTTTTACATAAACCCATTCATAGTGCAACTCCGCAGCTCAGTTTAGCATTGAACTATGCACAAGAAAAATGTTAATAATACATGAATCAATTAAATAAAGGATATAATACTATATTTGCACTTTATTTAAATTATAATTATTTATTATGAGTAACGGTACAGTAAAGTTTTTTAACAACTCTAAAGGGTTTGGATTTATTACACCTGATGATGGTGGTAAAGATGTTTTTGTTCATCAAAATGGATTAACTGATGATATAAATGAAGGTGACAAAGTAAGCTATGATGTTGAGGAAACTCCTAAAGGCTTAAGCGCAATAAATGTCAAAGTAGATTAATATAATATTACTTTTTTGACATATTTGCATCCTAAAAGCCCATCAAATTTGATGGGCTTTTTTAATTTTAAAAATTGATAATTCTTAAGCAAGAGATACTTCCTCCTTTCAGTCGTCAGTATAAATTTGACTAATGTTTCTAATGCAGTTCAACGGGGTTCAATAATTAAAAGAGATCCTTCTTAGCCTATCGGCTAATCAGGATAAATTCGACTTAATAATTCTAGTTTTGCTAGAATTATAGTCTCATTTACTTTCCGATACAAAACTTACCAAATATATTACCAAGAACTTCATCAGTTGTTATCTGTCCGGTGATAGTTCCAAGGTGGTGAAGCGCTTGTCTGATATCGATTGATATCAAGTCGGTGGGAATATCATTTTTAAATCCATGCTCCACTTCTAAGAGTGAATCTAATGACTTTCTCAACGCATCGTAATGTCTTGTATTACTTACTATTATCTCATTAGATATATTTTTATCTTTAACTTTTGAAACTAGGGTACTTGCAAGCAAATGTATGTTTTCTTTCCGCTTGGCAGATATGAAAACAGCATCTTGTTCAAGCATATCTTTAAGATGTGGAGGGATGCTATCAAGTTCATCAATCTTGTTGGCAACGAAAATAAAATTTTTGTCAACATCATTAATATATGTTTTGAATTCCTGAAATATTTCATCAATATTTTCTCTGTTTACTTCAGAAACATCACATAAATAAAGAATAATACTTGCCTGTTCTATCTTTTCATAAGTTCTCTCAATACCAATGCTTTCAATAGTGTCTGTTGACGCTCTTAATCCAGCAGTATCAATAAACCTAAAAGTGTAGCCTTCAATAACAATGGTGTCTTCAATAGTGTCGCGGGTAGTTCCCGGGATTTCTGAAACAATTGCCCTTTCTTCATTTAAAAGTGCATTTAGTAGAGTGGACTTCCCAGCATTTGGCTTTCCAATAATGGCCACCGGAATTCCAGACTTCAATACATTTCCAAGTTTAAACGATTATATTAGTTTTTCAAGTTCAAATTTTAAGTTATCTATGAGTTTAAGAAATTGACCTCTGTCAACAAATTCCACATCTTCCTCACCAAAATCAAGTTCAAGTTCAATAAGACTGGTAAAATTTAAAAGTTCGGTTCTTAGTTCTTTAATCTTATCTGAAAAACCCCCACGCATCTGTCCCAAAGCCAACTGATGTGCTGTTTTACTCTGACTCGCAATTAGGTCGGCAACACCTTCGGCCTGACTTAAATCCATGCGTCCATTGTAAAACGCACGCATGGTAAATTCACCAGCTTCAGCCATTCGTACTCCTTCATCAAGAAATAATTCAATAATTAATTGTTGAATGTAG
>Ga0164315_10001424_pt1 | contig 17994 bp, 14 predicted proteins | sample GuaBasSedimGuay6_FD_113737 | JGI IMG/M metagenome (GOLD analysis project Ga0164315, IMG submission 113737) | Subseafloor sediment microbial communities from Guaymas Basin, Gulf of California, Mexico - Guay6, Core 4569-2, 0-3 cm | ecosystem: Environmental > Aquatic > Marine > Hydrothermal vents...
AAACACAGAGACACAGAGAGCACAGAGCACACAAAGGAGAGTACCGACGGGGTCTTCTGCTCCGCCCTGCACGCGGACTTCGTCCGCCCATGGCAGAAAAGGAACGGGCTCCAAGAACCAGCCCTTGTCACCCGCCTCTTTTCTGCCCCAGCACGCTTCGCGTGCAACCGGGCTACGGGGCATGCCACCTGAAACGGAACTTGCGTGCGTCGGACTGGTTCGCCCGAGCGGGCGAAGACCGCGTGCTGAAGGCCTGTAGGTCGATGGGACGCCCTGCGTCCAGGGCGATGGACAGGCCTTCTGCTAAGCCCGCGAAGCGGGTGGGCGAATGTCGGGAGCGCCTTCTGTGCTCCTCTGTGCTCTCTGTGTCTCTGTGTTAAAACCTGCGAACGGCGACGCTGGAGGTCCCCGCAACAATCGCCGAGCTCCATTTCCGCAACCTTAATCATCATCGCCCTTGCGGTACTTCTCGTCGCCCTCAATTTCCCAGCTGTCGACGATGGCCATGACGACGCAATCGCAGGGACGCTTGTCCGTCGCTCGGGTCTGGCGGGCCGACGAGCCCGACGCGAAGAGCACCATTTCGCCGACGCCGGCGCCGACGGCATCGGCCGCGACGACGGTGGCGCCGGTCGGCCGGCCGTCGCCGTCGACGATTCCAAGAACCAGGAACCGCAGACCGACAAGGCTCTCTTCCTTCTGGCTGGCGACGACAGTCCCCATCACCCTTGCCAAGTGCATGGCGTCCCCCGGCTATTTCTTGGCGGCGGTCTGCCGACCCAACGGGATAACGGCATCGACGTTGGCGTGGGGGCGAGCGATGATGTGGGTTGAGATCATTTCGCCGACCCTGGCTGCGCCGGTCTGACCGGCGTCACACGCCGCCTTGACCGCGGCGACGTCGCCCCGAATGATGACGGTGACGTGTCCACCGCCGGTCTTCTCGTAGCTGACCAAATCGACCTTGGCCGCCTTGACCATTGCGTCGGCCGCCTCAACTGCTGCAGGGAAGCTCCTGGTTTCAATCATGCCCAATGCGTCTGCCATGTTGACCTCCTTGTGGTCCCTCGGGACCGATTACTTTGTTTTCTTGACCCGCCCGGTCATGTTTTCGATGGATTGCACCGCGGCCGGCGCCGCGACGTCGATGTCTTTGTCTTCGCCACCCAGATAGACGCGCCCGAAGCTGCCGAAAGCGCGTACGTCGAGAATGTTGATGTCAGCGGCCTTTTCGGCCTCATTTGCAACCAGGGCGGCGTAGGCTGCTGGTTCACATTCCAGAATGAACAGCGTCTGCCCTGCCAGGATCATGTTGCCGAACCGCATGCGGTTGATCAGCTGGCTCTGATGGTCATCGAGGCAGCGGATGATCTGGTTGGACAGGATTTTCGGTTTGAGGCGGTCGGCTTCGGTTACGCCAAGTTCGGCCAGAATGGCGTCGCCGGCGGCTCGAATCTCCGCCTGGCTGTCGGAGTGAATCTCCAGCATGCCATAGAGCCGTTCGACGATCTGCATGCCCGGCGTCACGTCGTTGCTCTTCAAAGCGACGTCGGTGATCCGGTTGATCTCGATGCCAGGGGAGATCTCGACCATCAAGCTGGCCTGTCCCTGCGTCGGCAGGAAGCCCTTGGCGACCGTTGCCTGGTAGGAGGCGAATTGTGGCTGCAGGCTGTCCAGAAATACGTAGGCTCGTAAATCAACCATGGTTCTTCTCCTTTGATTCGACCAGCTCTTGGGCTTCTTCAACGATGCCGATGCCGGCGCTGGCGCCGACCCGGGTTGCGCCGGCCTCGATCATCGCCTTGGCGTCAGTGTAGGACCTGATGCCGCCGGAGGCCTTGACTTCAATGCCGGCGGCGGCAACCTCTTCGGCCATCAGGGCGACATCGTGGGCCGTCGCTCCGCCTGAGGCGAAGCCGGTCGAGGTTTTGACGAAGTGAGCGCGGGCCTTGCGCGATAGTCGGCAGGCGATGCGTTTCTCCTCGTCTGTCAACAAGGCCGTCTCGATGATCACCTTGCAGTGGGCGTTGCCGTCCCGGCATGCCTCGACCACCGCGCGAATGTCCTTGAGTACCAGCTCTTCATCGCCGCCCTTGAGTGCACCGATATTGATCACCATGTCGATCTCTCTGGCGCCTTCCCGAATGGCTCGCCTCGCTTCGAAGGCCTTGGTTTCGGGGTGGGTGGCCCCCAGGGGGAAACCAACGACCGAACAGGTTTTGACACCGGAACCCTTGACTTCATGGGCCACAAGGGGAACCCAGAAAGGGTTGACGCAGACCGCGGCGAAATTGAAGTCTATCGCTTCGCCGCAGAGTTTCTTGACGTCTTCGGCGGTGGCGTTGGGTTTCAAAAGTGTGTGATCAATATAACGCCCGACATCGGCAGGAATGGCGCCGGGTGATGGGCCGGCACTGAGTCTGCCGACCCCGAGCCCCAGAAAGGACCGGGCCGTCTCAGGGTTGGAACCCACCGACGGACCTGGATGATCGGCGGCCACCCTGGATCCGGACGCGCCGCCGCCGCTGATGGCCTCAAGACGGGCGACGATGCGCACCAGATCGTCCTCGCTGATTGCTGAGAGGTCGATCATCTCCGCCTGGGGCTTGGGCTCGGTTGGTGGGGAGGGCGCTTTGACCGGAGGTGGGGCGATCACCGCCTTGCCGCTTTCGATATCCATGATCAGCTTGACCCGCCGAAGGTGGCGGTCCTCAGTGCAGGCCGCGCTGAGCCACGCCTCGACGATCTGCCCGGCCAATCCGGCCCCGATCAGGCCTGCGCCCAGGGTCAAGACGTTGGCGTTGTTGTGTACGACCCCATTGGCTGCGGAAGAAAGGTCGTAGGCCATGCCTGCCCGAATGCCGGGGACCTTGTTGGCGGCCATGCACGAACCGATGCCGGCGCCGTCGATCATGATGCCGCGTTCGGAGCGGCCGGCGGCGACCTCTGCTGCGACGGCGTGGGCAAAGACGGGGTAGTCGACAGCTTCACGAGATGAAGTTCCGACGTCGGTTACCTGATGTCCTTGGGTTTGCAAAGACTGAATCAGCGCGGCCTTGAGGTCAAAACCACCGTGATCGGCACCTATGGCGATCTTCACCTTGTAACTCCTCCCCGTTCGGCGATCCGCAATTGAAAAGGGTCACCACACACGGGATGCATCTTGGTATTCCACTCTCGAAACTGGCATGGGAAGCGTAACCCTGGCATCGAGAATTCGTTGTAACTTTCGAATATGAAGCTCAAATGCGCCTAGACCTTCGGTTGATAGGTGGAAAAACGTCACTGAACGACCACCTCGAGGTGCTTTTGTTTTAATGAGATAACCATGTTCTTCGAGTTTTTTGGTCTGAATGTGAAGGTTGCCGTCCGCCAGCCCGGTCCGTGCCTTGAGTTCGGTGAACGACAAGCGGTCGTTATTGACCAGGGCCGCCACGATCGAAAGCCGGGCAGAGGACGTCAAATGCCGGTCAAAGTCCACGAATAACCCCGATCCGGTCTGCAAAACAATCAACAAACTTCATTTCATAAAGTAAAATATGTCTTTGCAGTGGAAATGTCAAGATCGGGGGATAGAAGACAGGGGAGGAACGCAGAGGCGCAAAGGGAAGAAAGCTAGGAAGCTGGGACGCCAGGACGCTTGAAAGCAAGGCGGGAGAGAGTTGCTGTTCTGCCTCCTAGCGTTCCAGCCTCCCAGCATATTTTGGCCACAAAGAGGCACAAAAGGGGGAGCCCTTCAGGGTTGGGACTGCGCGGTGAAGCTCAGGTATCCGAACCCGCATCGTGCGGGAAGAACACTGTCCCCCATAAAACCCCATAGATTTTCAGTCACTCTTTGCGGCACCCCATTCGAAACGAATCACCACGGTCCGAGTATGCCTCCTCGATCGACTTGTATTTCCGAACGCCCCGTGCACGCTCGGCATCGGCAGTCATTCGAACATAGAAATCCATCATCATGGCAACGTTTCGTAGGTTTCCGGGATCGTTTGCGTTCCTCCAGGGGGGTGGCATGGATTCAACGGATCGATATCGAGTAACCGGCATTCATCCTCCCTCGAAACCGAATCTTTCGGCCAGAAGATCCGCGTCAAACCGGTCGACCTGCCGAACCGTATCTCTCTTCATCAACCACAGAGTCCTCGGCGTAACCACCCTCACCGGTACACCATCGAATTGCTTGACCTCACGATCGAGATCAGAATAGGCGAAGGCCTCACCGAGTCGAGTCAGAATATCGAAACCAAAACCCTCCGGCGGCAAATACCGGACCGCTGGATAGTCACCGCAGAGATCTTCGGCGGTAATGTCGTCAATGCTGGGATCGTCGAAGATGGATTTCAATGCCGATTTCAGCCGTTCCACGTTGGCCGCAGTTGGATCGATGAAAAGGTCTAGATCGGCAGTTGCTCTCGCCAGCCCGTGGAGGCCAAGCGCTACAGCCCCGAATACCACATAGTCAACCCCATGGTCCGAGAGTGCTCGAAACACAGTCTTGAGGCTATCCTCGTCAATGATATGTTTATGGTCGGTCACCATGGCCCCTCTATTGTCCCACACTTGGTTGAAGAGCCCGGAATCTTCAAGTGTCCCCTACTTATGCCCTTCTTACGCGCCAGACACAGATACGGCAGAGCGATGGAAGCGGTGGCCACTCCCTATTTGTACGCATCCCGGCGGTCGTCGACTGAAAGAATGAAAACGACGTGTTCAATACATCGGTGCCAGGAGAAACAAAGTTAACAAAGTTGGAAAAGGTATCACGCCACTACGCCTTTCCTCGAACCCCAGCCTTCGTGCTTTCCCCTGGGAGTGAAGCTTTCAGTCGGGCTCCGGGGTCGAAAAAATTGATTCCAGTGAGGTCTCATCCGGGGTCGGCGGGTTGGGCTGAATTGGATTCGGGACGAAATGCTGCTTACCGTGGCAAAGTTCAGGCTCTTCGAGGTCTCGGAAGACCTCGACCTCCGACGCCCAGAAGCTGATCTTGAAAAATGCCCGGATGGCCATGACGATCTGATGGATCAGAGCGAGCAGCACGATGGCGAAGGCCGAGCCCGGAGTCCATGGCTGCCGAAAGGCCGAGTACAGGCCGAGGAGCAGTAGAGGCAGGGCCAGGAAAACCAGGTAAAGAGGCACGAAGGTTCCGGGTTTTTTCAGTACGATGATCAAGGCACGGAAAAAGCCGCGGAACATGCTGGTGTGATCGTGGTGAACGGCGGCGATCCGGCTGAGATCGTAGGCCAGGTCGGCAGGCGACCACAGGACAAGGAAAACAAAAGCAGCCGCCGCCATCCCCGCCAAATCCCATCGACCGTCCGCGAAGTGCACGGCGAGCAGACCGCCGCCCTTGACGGTCAGACCGGCCGCAACTGCCGCAATAGCGGTCGGCACGAGGAAAACAAGCGCCGAACGCAGAAATCGGCAGGTGTTTTGTCTGATGCCGGTCAAGAATGGGTTGGCTGGCCCGGAACCGGCCAGGACCCCGACGATGCCGGCTGACAGGAAGATCTGGACCAGCAGACTGAGTACGCCCATCACCAGGGCGCCTTTACCCATAAGAGGCTCGAGGGCATCTGCGGGGGAGGAGCGGAACTCCATGAAGACCGGGAAGGCACTGCCTTCGAGAATACCTTGGGAAAAGAGTGAACGTCCCAGGGCGGGTCCAAGATTGGAGGCGATGAGGCTGATGAGAATCAGCGCAGGGATCAGCGGAATCAACCAGGTGATGGCCACCAGGCGGGGATGTCGTCGGGCCGTCCTGAAACCGTGAGCTACAAAGGAAAATGTGTTCATCGCATCACCCCAGAATCGACGTCAAGTCGAAGAAGTTTTGAAACCAGAAGGAGAGGTTCACCAGGATTTTCTTGGCCGGTGTGGAGTCTTGCTCAAGCCGGTAGCTATTGTTGAGGGGGTCGACGTCGAGAACCATCAGGTGGTCGGGATCGACCTCGGCCCACAAGAGCTTGGCGGGGCGGTTCTCGACAATCTTGATCCATTTGTCCTGTCCGTGCCACTGGTGGCGGATGCGTTCGTCATCGTCGAAGACCAACTCGATCGTGACCGGGTGTTTGAATTCTCCGCGTCGTTCGATGACGACCTCGGTCCGGTAGATCGTGTCCTCTTCGTCTTCGTCGCCATTTTCCTCATCGCTATCGCCGGCGTCCTCATGCTCGCCGATGGCATCGTCTTCGGATTCATCTTCGTGGTCGTCACGGCGATGGTCGTGGTCCTTGCCATAAAGCACCTGCACTCCGTCCTCCCAGAACCAGCCCTCGCGGTCTTTGGCCTTTCGGGATTTTGCGGTGCGCACCCGGTAGTCCAGGCCCTTCTCGGTGTGGAAGGCCTGGTCGAGGAACCAGGAGATATCCTCCTCGGTTGCTTCTTGCATGATCTGTTCAAAATCGGTTGTTGTCGGGTGGCGGAATCGCCAGGTCTGGAAGAATTGGCGCATGGCCCGGTGGAAGGTCTCCGGGCCGAAAATATTCTCCATGTGGCGCAGGGTTACGGCCGGCCGGGAATAAGAATTAAGGCCGTAGCTTCCGTTGGATCGGTACTTCCACGCCGGCTGTACGATCGGGTCGGTGTAACGTCCGGAACCGAGCGATAGACGATTTTGTTCGATCGAGGTCATCCGGAGTCCCAGTACCTCGATCATCGTGCCGTAGAACTCCTCCATGACGAGCATCTCGTAGTAGGAATTCATGCCTTCGTCGATCCAGGCTTCTTCGAACTCGTTGGAGGCGATCATGCCCTGGAAGAAGTTGTGGCCGAACTCATGCACGGTGACCATCTCGGCCATGCGGACCTTCTTGAAGGGGGGAAGGTTGAGAATGGGGTGGGTGCCCAGCGTGATGAAGGTCGGGTATTCCATACCGCCGGCGCCAAAGCCGCCCCGAGGTGGATCGACCATGGTCAGGGTCTGGTAAGGATAGGCGCCGAGGCGCAGGCCATAACCACGAATTGCCGCCTTGGCCGCATCGAAGTAGCGGCGAGCCTGAGATCGGTGTGCAGGCTGCAGCATCAACCGGATCATCACAGGCTGAAGCTTGAGTTCCTCGTCGGGCACACCCAGGATCTCGGCGATCTGTCGGGTCTGTTCGGCCGGCACGTCGATGTCCGGGTCGAAGAGCTCTTCAAGTACAACGAAATCGGGATCGGCCGTCCAGGCGAAGTCATGTACGCCGGGCTGTTGGAACCGGACTGTGACAGTCGAAGAGTCACTGGATTCCTCGATGATGTGCCCGGTTGCTCCGATCTTTCCTTCGTACTCCAAAGGCAGGGTCAGGCGAACATCCCAGTCGCCGAAGTCGGCGAAGAACTCCGAGTCAGCGTGAAATTGGTGGGTGTTCCAGCCGGGTTCGGCGCGTCCCCGGTCGCCTGTGTCCTCGAAGACGCCGATCTTGGGGAACCACTGGCCGCCGAGTACGAAATTGCCGCTGACCCCGGTGCGGGCGAAGATCTCCGGCATCTGGGAGGTGAAGGCGATTTCGACCTCGACCCACTCCCCGGGCTGAATCGGCCGGGGCAGCGGGTAGCGAGCGACCGTGCGGTCGTCGATATTGCCGTCATCGGGCTGAATGATCTCCTCGACGTCCTTGAGGTCGGGGCCGCCCTGCAACTGGATGGCACTGGGTTCACCCCGTACGGTCGGACCGAACGGTGCGTTGAACGCGTCTGCCGGGTTAGTTTCGATGATGTCCGGAAGGAGGCCGGCTGCGGCCAGGTCTTCAGGGTAGGCCAGGTGCATCGACTCGACCTCGATCCAGCCCCACTTCTCGTCGGACATCTCCATACCTCTGAGCTGGCCACCACTTTCGGTCATAAAGGTTGAGTGGTTGCTTGCAAAGGCGTTGAGGTACAGGTGGAACTGCAATTCGTCCACGGGAACCGTTGAGGTGTTGCGCCAGCGCAGACGCTCGACGCCTTCGATCTGTGCCGTCTCCGGGTCAAAGGCGGCATCGATTCCAGCCTGGTAGACCGGGTCCGGTAGTTGCACCTGGGCATTCGCCGGCAGGGCCGTGAACGTCAATGTAATGGCAAGAACTAGAATTCCTCGGATTGGTCGATTCATGGGCAACTCCTCCGTCCCTCGTTGAACAATAACGGATCCGGATGCGAATGGGTTCACAGCCTGCAGAACATTTATTCCGGAACTCGACCAAATCCCAGCAGGCGGTCCATGCGGGCCAGAACGTAGTCGAAGATCTGTATCGGGGCCGGGAACCCGCCCTTGTTGCCTTCGACCGTATACAGAATACCGTCGGCAACATGATGGACCAGGCCGACATGACCCTTCCAACTGGAGGGTTGGTCCCGCCACCAGAAAACCAGGTCGCCGGGTTGAAGAGGGGTTTCGGCCGTCGGTTCGACCAGCCAGTCCCTTCGTCTGAAGGTGTTGCGCAGGCCCCGTGCGCCCAGGGTGAAACGAAAGGGTGGTGGTTCGGTATGTTGGGCGAAGCACCAGCAGACGAAGGCTGTGCACCAGTTGGTTGGTGTGCACGCTTGCCCGGAGAGGTATTTCTCGACCCAGGGTCCAGAGTTGTTCGAGCCCTCTTCGCGGGCGCTGTTGGTGACCTCGACGAGGGCTGCATTCAAGGCAGCTCGGCCTCGGGCACTGCCTCCGGGAGGCGGGTCGGGCACAGAGGTTGGGGGCGAAAACAGGTCAGTGCTATCAGGGTGGGTCAGAGCCCAGCGGGTCAAGGGGCCGACGATACCGTCGACGACCAGTGGCCGACCTCGGGAATCGAGGTGCCGTGCCTGAAAGTTCTTGACCGCCTGGCGAAATCTGCGGTCAAATCTCGGGCCTACGTCGGTTGCTGCCAGAAAGCCACGGCGGACCAGCAACTGCGCAAGATCGGAGACCGCAGGGCCGGTGTTGCCGAATGAAACGAAACTGACAGAAGGCACGGTGTGATTATAGCGAATTAGCCACTTATCCTCGAACTGCTTCAAAAGGCGAAGCAAGAAGAGGGTAAGTCGCGCTGATAGCTCAGGCGCTTGCAAAAATCATGAAATAGCCACATAGAGGCACGAAGAGGCACAAAGAGAGAAGCCGAAGGGACTGCCGGGACTGCGTCCCGGACCGCGGGGCTCCTGCCCCGCATCGTGCCGTAACGAATTTTGCAAGAGGCTGAGCTGTCAGCTGCCCGGCGGGCCAATCAGTCGCTTTTTGGTTCCGGCTTCGCCGGGTTAATGATACCGTGGGGCAGTTCTCGTTGAGGTTGATGAGTGTGGGGGGTGGATGGATAGGAAGAGGGTTTTGATTGTTGATGATGACGCCGGGGTTCGCCTGACGGTCAAGAGATTTCTCGAATTTTCGAGAATTGCCAACTTTGAGATCGTTGAAGCAGGAGATGGCGGTGAATGTCTGAAGGCTGTACAGGATGTCGGGCGATTCGACCTGATCCTCCTGGACATCGAGATGCCCGACATTGACGGGTTCGAGGTCTGTCAGACGATCCGAGAGGTCGACTCATCGGTGCCGATCATCTTCATCACATCCCATGCCGACGTGGAACACCGAGTCAAGGGTCGCTCGGCCGGCGGCGATTCATTCCTGGCCAAGCCGATCAAAGAGGTGCCGCTGCTGTCTGTGGTCAAGTTGTTCCTCAATGCGTCGAGGAACCGCTAGGCGATTTCCGCTGAATTGTTTCTGGGATTCTGGGTGTGCTCTTCGCGGAAATCCGAAACTGGAAACTCGACCCCAGTCTTTTCGGTGTCATCTGAAATCCAAAAGACCCCTGGCTGTCTCGGAACGAAGAGCGGGAGCCGGTCGGGGTCAAAGAGGTTTTTGCTCCCGAGTTGGTTCTTGTACGAACTGGATCAACCCAGCGCGGGACGTCAGAATCAAACGCTGTCGTTGAAGAACTGCTGATACTCTGGCTGAAGGCCTGTGTTTTCCAGTTTCCAGTTTCCAGTTTCCAGTTTCGGCCTCTGGCCCCTTACGGGTACAACCGATTGATCATCCGCGGATACGGTATCGCTTCCCTCAAATGGGGAATGCCGCACATCCAGGAGACGAAACGCTCAAGGCCCATCCCGAAGCCCGCGTGGGGGAACGATCCGTAGGTTCGCACGTCGAGATACCACTTGAAGGCGTCCCGGGGCAGGCCGTGGATCTTGATTTGGTTCTCGAGGTGCTCGAGACTTGCTGAGCGTTCTGAACCTCCGATGATCTCGCCGTAGCCTTCTGGCGCCAGCACATCAACCGCCAACGCCCGCGTGGGATCGGTTGGATCGGGCTGCATGTAGAAGGCCTTGATGGCGGCAGGGTAGCGGGTGACCAGGACCGGCCGGTCGTGGAGGCCGGCGAGAATGGTCTCCTGCTCGGCGCCGAAATCCTCGCCGAACTCGATCTCCTGGCCCAGGCTCTGGAGAGTCTTGACGGCGTCGCCGTAGTCGATGCGGGGGAACGAGCCTTTGGTTGCGGGTTCCAGCTTTGAAATGTCGCGCTCCAGCCGTTCCAGATCGACGGCGCATTCCTCCAGAATCCTGGAAATAACGCTCGAGAGGAAGTCCTCGCACAGATTGAGAAGACCGTCGAACTGCATCCAGGCAACCTCGGGCTCAACCATCCAGAATTCGGTCAAGTGCCGGCGGGTCTTTGATTTTTCAGCCCTGAAGGTCGGTCCGAAGCAGTAGACCTTGCCCAGAGCCGCCACCGCGGGTTCGAGATAGAGCTGGCCGGATTGGGAGAGATAGGCCGGTTCGCCAAAGTAGTCTGTTTCAAAGAGTGTTGAGGTTCCCTCGCACGCGGCCGGCGTCAGAATCGGCGAGTCGATCAGGGTGTAGGCACGCTTCTGGAAAAAATCCCGGATGGCGAACTGCGCCTCGGAGCGCACCCGCATGATCGCGTGCTGGCGCTTGGAGCGAAGCCAGAGGTGTCGGTGGTTGAGCAGGAAATCAACGCCGTGATCCTTCTTGCCGATAGGAAATTCCGGAGAGATCTGCAGGATCTTGAGCCCGTCGACCTTGAGTTCGTAGCCGCCCGGGGCACGTTCGTCGGCGACCAGCTTCCCGGAGATTTCGAGCGAGGTCTCCTGGGTCAGCTCGACGGCCTTCTCCCAGACCTCCTCGTCGACCTCCGGCCGAAAGACGATGCATTGCAGGTAGCCGAAACCGTCGCGAAGGATGATGAAGCGGAGCTTGCCCTTCTTTCGCCAGTTGTAGACCCAGCCACGAAGCGTGACGTTCTGGTCGACGTTCTCGGCAAGATCGGCGATTGTGATGACGGGGCGGGACATAAGGGCCTCCTGTAGAGCGGGGGATTGTATCGTACCTCAGGGAGCAGGTCTCAGGGTTTGATATAGCGAGAATGAGCAATTTGATGGAGTCCATTCCACCTAATGACGATTTGGTGACGGCTGACTTACTCCTAAGCTGAGCGATTCCTACTGTATTCTGACCTCGGAAATTGGAATGAATCACACCCAAGGTCGATATCGCTGGCTCTGTCTGGGCGGGGTCCTCTCAGCCCTCCTGGTGTTCGGATTTGCGGTGCTTTTGCTCGGCCGAACTCCTGGCCGGCCTCGGGCAATCATCCTGATTTCCATCGATACCCTGCGCCCGGATCACCTCGGAGTCTACGGTTACTCTCGACCCACCAGCCCGTTCATGGATAAATTTGCCGAAACGGCCACGGTTTTCGAGCACGCAACGAGCACGTCGTCCTGGACCTTGCCCGCCCACATTTCGTTGATGGTCTCTCGTTATTCGGCAGACCATGGCGTGCACACTCCACAACAACGTCTCCGTTCAGGAGCAACTACCCTTGCACATTCATTGCGCTCTGCCGGATACCGAACGGGAGGTTTCTACAGTAGCCAACTGCTCTCGCAGATTCACGGCTTCGCGCAAGGATTCGACCACTACGTGCGGCCTGAGATCGAGAACGAGGTTTCACCGGGAGCTGCCATCAACCAGGCCGCCCTTGCGTGGATTGACGGAGGGCAAGAGCCGTTTTTTCTATTCCTCCACTACTTCGACGTGCACGCCCCATACCGTCAGCGGCGACCGGGCAGGGCCTCCTTCGCGGACCAACTCGACGGGCCGAATGCCGACTATGCCGAGTTGGCGGGAAGAGTCGCGGAGCGTTACCTGATGAGCCACGACGTTGACACTTCGGGCCTCGACTGGAGATTTCCACGGACCGGCTTCGGACGAGCCAAGAAGCGCCTTGAGTTGATGACCGACGATCCGCAGGAACAGCACCTTTTCCTCCACCATTACCTGCTCAACAGGGGTCTCACCGATGACGAGCAGAAGCGTGTCATCAGCCTCTACGACGACGGGGTCGCTCACCAGGACTTCCTTATCGAGCAACTTGCGATAGGCCTTGAGGCACGTGGACTGCTCGATGACGCGATGATCTGGATCGTATCGGACCATGGCGAGATGCTCTACGATCACCACGGCCATCGTGACCATACCTACTACCTCAACCAGTCGGTGACCGCGATCCCCATGATCGTTCGTCTGCCTGGCCAGACGGCACCCCGGCGGGTTTCCAGCCCACCGGTGTCGTTGGTGGACGTCATGCCAACCATCCTCGACATGGCCGGTCTCGAACCGTTCGGTCAGGGAACGAGTCTTCGACGTCTGCTCGAAGGGACCGGTCAACTAGATACTCGTTCCTTGCCCGTACAGGTGGCATTTGACGGCACATTCCGGCGCTCTCTGCTGAGGTGGCCCTGGAAGCTGATCATTGATGACAGCGGCGATCAGGCCGAACGTCTGTACAACCTGGAGAGGGACCCCAACGAACGTAACGACGTGGCCGAAGAGCATGCCGATCTGGTCGATGAATTGGCGGCTGACCTTCGTCGTCGTACCGATGTCCCTGGAGACCTCGCCGCAACGTGCGCTATCGAAGCTGAAGAAACGGAAGAGCTTCGAGCTCTGGGCTACCTCCGGTGAGGTCGTGGGCGATGCCTGACACTCCGTGTGATTTCGGCGATAATCGTCAGGTGCTACCTTTGACCCTCGAATTGAAAAATAGATCTTCGGCTCAGGATGTGGTGGCGGCCTTCGCCGTTGCGGCGATCACCCTGCTCGTCCTGGGGTTGGTTCATGGGCCGATCGTTCTTTCGCCCAATCAATATGCGTTCAGCACGGAAGGTGAAGCGATTCGCAATTACTTTGTGCTGGCCTACCATGCAGAGTCGGACGGCGGCCTGCACGAATTCACCGGCATGAATTATCCATTCGGCGAGCAGATTGTCTATTCCGAAGGGCAGCCCTCGCTCAGCTATCCACTGAAGGTGCTCTCGAGGCTCAGTCCGTGGTTCCATGAGCATGCGGTTGGTGCACTCAATATTTTTCTCCTCGCCGGAATAGCCGGGTCCGCCGCCCTGCTTCTGCTGATCCTGCGGCGATTCGGGGTCGGCCTCGTGCTGTCTGCGACGTCGGCAATCGGGCTGGCAATGCTCGCGCCCCAAGGTAGCCGACTCCCGTGGATGTTTCCTCAGGCCTTTTCAGCGATGGTGCCGATTGTCGTTTTTCTCGTTATTCGAATTGTTGATGGGGGTTGGACTTGGAGGCGCGTGTTTCCCCTGATGGTCGCCAACCTCTTCTTCCTCTTTCTGAATCCCTATCCAGGCGTGATCGCGGCATTGTTTACGACAGTTTCTTTGGCGGCAGCCTTGATGCTCCGAGCAGGACGTCAACCGGACTGGATCAGAGGCGGGTTGAGAATCCTGGTGTGCACCGTATTACCCGTCCTCATGTTCTTCATCTACCTGCGGACGACGGATCACCACATCTCCAGGCCTGAATTGCCCGATGGATTCTTCGACTTCACTGCGGAATTCGCCACGATTTTCGGGTCGTTCTTCTCGCCGTTGATGCCGTGGATCGAGTGTTGGACCGGGCTCACTCGAGAAATGGCATGGCGCCACTACGAAGGCAACGGTTATCTCGGTGTGTTCTGTGTGGTGGTTATGGTGTTTGCCCTGGTTTTCCTGGTGTGGCGCAGGGTCTTCGGGCGGTCTTCAAATTTAAAGGCAGCGGCCAATGGTGACAACCGTCTCCTGGTGGCGCTGGCGATTGGCGCTCTTTGTCTCTCGGTTTTTGCCGCGGGTATTCCCTTTCGTTGGATGGACCAGGGCGAGCGGTGGCTGACGATGCTCGGGCCGCTGGCCCAATTCCGTTGTCCAGGTCGATTTATCTGGCCGCTTTTTTATGTCGCCAACATCGTAGCGGTGGTGGCTGCGGCGCGGGCCGTTTCTTTCATTTCGTCAGCAAATCGGTGGAGATCCGCGGCATCGATCGTTGTGATACTCGGCTCGGGTCTCATGCTCTTTGAAGGCGTCGCCCAACACCAGTGGGTCGCAGCCCGAGGTCGAGGCACCGTCAATGTGCTCAACCGGCGTGTGGTGGAGATGACGCCGTCGCTGACTCATCTCAAGGCAGCCATCAATGAGGTGGATCGTTTCCGCTACCAGGCGATTCTCACAATCCCGCTGTTTCATATCGGCAGTGAACTGCTGGTTCCGCCTTCATCGTTTTCGGAGAGCTTTCTGACTGACGCCTTTGCTCTGGCCAAGCACCTGCAGCTGCCGTTGATCAGTTCGATGCTTGGACGAATTTCCCTGGAAGAGAGTCTGGGCACCTTTGGGCTCTACACACCGCCATATGTTGCCAAGGACGTATGTAGTCAGATTGGGACTGAACCTATTCTGGTGCTCCTCAACCGAGATCGCGCGCTCAGTAAGCACGAGGATCGGCTGGCGAAGATCTCTCGACAGGTCCTCGCAACCGACCGGTTTGATCTGCTGGAGCTGGATGTGTCGCAGTTATGCCTCTTCGATCAAGAGAGTGTTTTAGAAGAGGTCGTGACCCGCCTACCTTCGTTTGAACATGACGGCGGTCTTTCAACCGACCAACCGGCGTCGGTCCACCTTGATACCTTTAATCGCTTTCAAGAGCAGGTGTCCATGCGCGGTGGGGGTTCGCTGAGGGTGCCGGCAGGGGAGCTCGGCTGGATCTTCGATACCGCAGCCCTGGTCGAGCAGCCGGAGACAGGGAAGGACTATGTGCTGGATTTTTGGTTCTTCAATCGGGGACTTCGACTTCGTGCCGAAGTCTTCGTCGAAAGCAACCGCCAAGGCGGCCCGGTCGAACGCCATGCCTTGCCTGAGATCAAACGGACCTTCGTCCACCGGGGAGAATGGTCCTTGTTCTCCCTGCCATTGAAAATGGCCCATTCAGGACAACGGATCCGACTCGGCCTTCGTTCAATGCAACCGGGTGAAGACCTGGTGGTTGATGATCTGCTGCTTCGGGCCCACGACGCAACGGTTGTTTGGAACGTGGATGAAACGGAAGGGCACATCAAACATCTGGTCTGGAACAACCACCAGCTCGACAGTCGCTGAAGGCAGAAGGTACAGATGATTTCCAAGGCGCGTTCGAGTGATTCAGGCTATCCTTTCTTCGCTCGGTTTGAAGAGGAGAATCTTTGAAGCAACCACGAATATTGGTGATTGGTGCTGGTCCTGCTGGAATATCTTGTGCCCATCATCTGGCGACGCAGGGCCACAGAGTCACCGTCTGGGATCGTAATTCCCGAGTCGGCGGGCTCGCCAGAACCGAAAATTTCCAAGGTTTTCGGTTCGATGTTGGACCCCATCGGTTCTTCACCAAGAACGACATGGTTGACGAGCTTTGGACCGAAATGGCGGGAGAGGACCTGGTTGAGGTTGATAGGCTGACCCGAATCCTCTATGACGGGAAGTTGTTCCGGTACCCCCTCAAGCCGTTTGACGCATTGGTTGGCCTCGGTCTTGGAACGAGCACCAAAGCCGTGCTGTCGTACATGGCTGCACAGTTCTCCCAGTCGACTCAGCAGCCGGCCCACTTTGAAGAATGGGTCAGCAATAAATTCGGCGCCGTTTTGTATGAGATTTTTTTCAAGCACTACACCGAGAAGGTGTGGGGAATCCCGTGCTCAAAGATCTCCGGAGATTGGGCAACCCAGCGCATCAGAGGTCTGAGTCTGGGGAGCGTCATCCTTAATTCTTGTCTGCCATTCTTGAATAAATCAGGGAACGTCAAATCCCTGGTCGACTCCTTCAAATATCCAAAATTCGGCGCAGGCCAGACCTTCGAGCGAATGGCGGCTCTGACCCAGGTTCTTGATGGCACAGTGTGCTTGAATCGCACCGTGACCCGGCTGCAATGTGAGGGGAATCGAGTCGTTGCTGTTGAAGCCACAGAGAACGGGAGATCGATCAGCGAAGATGTCGATTTCGTTTTCAGCTCAATGCCGTTGGCGACCCTCGTCAATAAACTGCACCCTTCGGTTCCCGAGAATATTCAGAACTCTGCCCGCTCTCTCTACTACCGAGACCATCTCTGCGTGAACCTGATCATCGACAAGAAAGTGGTCTTCCCTGACAACTGGATCTATGTGCACTCACCCCAGATGAAATGCTCTCGGTTGACCAGCTATGGGAATTTCTCGGCCGATATGCTTGGAACACCCGAGATGAGCGCTATTGCAGTCGAGTATTTCTGCTTCCACTATGACGACATGTGGAATGCCGATGACACATGGCTGATCAAGTTTGCGGTTGATGAACTGGAGTCGCTGGGATTCATCACGAAGAACCAGGTTGTTGACGGTTACGTGTGTCGTGAACCGGATTCATACCCTGCCTACCATCTGGAATATCGTGGCCACGTCGATTCCATCAGAGAACATCTGCTGAAGATCGAGAATCTCTCATGTATTGGCAGAGGGGGGATGTACAGATACAACAACCAGGATCACGCAATGCTTTCGGGCGTCCTGGCAGCCCGAAACTACCTCGGTGAAGACCATGACATCTGGGAAGTCAACGTCGAGGACGAGTACCTGGAAGAAAAACAACTTCCTACGCCTGTCCATGCCGGGCAGCCTGGAGGGAACGGCCGGCCGAACGGTTAGCCCGACCTTCTTACCGTAGTAGTTCACCGGTGAGAAGGTCGGGCAAGATTCAGTTCAGACTGGGGTACTTTTCGAGATCGTCGTCGGTGATGAGGCCTTCTCGGTAAAGCCGCTCCAGAATCTTGGCTGCCACAGAGGCATGCCCCTCTTCAGTCCAATGTTGGCCGTAGTCTTCGAACTTGAGATCCGTTGGTACGTGGAGATACCGGATGTTCCGTTCCTCCAGATAACTCGTTTCATCGAGACTGTCGTTGCGATAGGTGAAAACGACCCGAAACAGGGAGCCGCGCTCTGTCACGTAGTGGTTCATCGCCGCAATCAACGGCAATTTCAAATCTGTGACTGTCACCCTTTCCGGCTTGTTGATGCGGTTGTAGAGCACTGCCAGGCCCCGAACGAAGTGACTTCGAAATGCAAAGGGATGCTGAGCCTGTTGAAAACGATAGCACTTCGGAACGGGCGTTCCCTTGAGAACGAGATGGCCCTCAACTCCTTCGAAATAGGGTTTGTAGTAGTTGTCACGGAAGTTGGTGCTGTTGTCGATCGAGTCATTGGTATGCACGACCAGGACTACGATGTCCGGTGTGTATTTTGGGTACCACCCCTGCAGGAGGAGGTACTCCTGATCCGTCCCGTAACCACTGACGCCCATATTCAAGATCGACCAATCGGGGAGAAACGCCTGGATGACCGAGGTGAATCTCTTTTCAGCCTTGACGTCGTACCCCCAGACGAATGAATCGCCCAGGAACGCCATCGAGCTCCCGCCGCGAGTGAGGTCGTGGTCCCGATCCCTGAAGCCGTCAGTATTGTTGTTGATCTCCGTGTCGAATTTTGCTGAGTGAATGCAATCGGCAGCTTCTCTGGGGAACCAGCCCAAGGTAGGGTCGTAGCGATAACAGGCGGACTTCTCGTCGACGTAGTCGATCGGAAGGTCAACGAAAAGACGGATTCCGATCTCACCCATGGCCACAATCAGGATGGCCCAGACGAAGATCAGCTTGAGCACCTTGGAAGGTCTCATTCCCCTGCCAAACGAAAGAGGTTCATCTCTCTCGATCATTGTC
>Ga0164315_10001425_pt1 | contig 17994 bp, 14 predicted proteins | sample GuaBasSedimGuay6_FD_113737 | JGI IMG/M metagenome (GOLD analysis project Ga0164315, IMG submission 113737) | Subseafloor sediment microbial communities from Guaymas Basin, Gulf of California, Mexico - Guay6, Core 4569-2, 0-3 cm | ecosystem: Environmental > Aquatic > Marine > Hydrothermal vents...
TCTGTAGTTTCTGTAGTTTCTGTAGTTTTTTCAAAATCTTCTGATTCAGAGGCAGCCGGTTTGACTACCACAACTTTGGCCGGTCTGAGGACACGGTCGTGAAGACGATATCCGGCCTGGTACACCTGTTTAACGATTTCTTCTTCAACTTCGTCTGATTCTTCAGACATCATGGATTCATGAAGAAACGGATCGTAAGCCTCGCCTTCCACACCGATACGCTCCAGCCCGTAACGTTCTGTCAGCATTCCGGAAAACTGTTTCTCAATCATAAGAATACCTTCATGAAAGGTATCAAAATCCCGGGAATCCGCTGAAGACTCGATGGCCCGCTCGAAATTATCGATCACTTCGGCTAAATCGCTCAAGATATCCTGATGTCGGTATTTGTGGACATCCTGCTGTTGTTTTACAAGTCTTTTCCGGGAATTCTGGCTCTCGGCAATGATTCTTCTGATCTGATCTTCCAGTTCGGCATTTTTTTCAGCCAATGGTACCAGTTCATCAATGGGTTCTGAGGCATCATCGCCAGCCGTTTCCGCCGTTTCAGGAGTCTCCTCAGTCTTGTCCTCCATCAGCTCTTCGTCGGCTATGTCCTTTTTATTTTCTTTACGGCTCATTTTTCCTCACCAGGTGCAAATAATTTCTCTGTGCCATAAAATACTCAAGGGTAAGAAATAGGGTCAAGAAAAACCGTTTTTATTCCTGCTGAGAACTGAAATATTGAAGAAAACAACTGTTCAGAAAAGAAAATCGATTGTAGCAGACCGGGGAACGCACTAGAATATCGTTAATGATTCGTAAGGTTTATATGAATGGACAGGTCAGCACTCTCCTGGTTTTTGAAGACCACAGTGAGGAAACGGGGTTTAATCCTATCCTTGAGGCTTTGAGAGAACAGGCTGAAAGAATTGAAAGTCTGGAAGAACAGAACCGGGAACTGGTGAAACAGGAAGAACTCCTGGCCTCTCTTATGGAGATGACCGCCCAAACCGGTGAACTGATGTCCCGAAGTCTCAAAGCCCTCGAACGTCTGGAGGACAGCATTGATGTTGAAGACCTTCCCGAGGGACCTTCGGATATTTAAACCGGGACATTCCCGGTTTTTTTGTTTGAAAAAAAATCTAGAGATAGAGAACCGGCTGATCCCCAGGACCGTTATACACACGGACAAAAGGCAGATGATTTTCAAGTATGTTCAAATCCAGTCCGTAACGCTCTTCAAACCAGTCACTCAGTCCTTCCCAACCGGTTAAACCGGATAATTCCAGGGAGTCCTGCCGGGGCATACCCCCATGACGCAGCCCGAGGTACTGAATCCATTTACGCCGATACAGGTAACTCTCTACAGGTATACCCACCACCCGGCGGAAGTCTTCATCCAATTCCTTAAAAGCCCCGATGCCGATAATTCCCGGGTTCTCATCAATGGAATCAAAAGCTTTTTTTACGCCTTCATTCCAGGTGGAAGGTATAGGTGAACCACCGCTGTATACCCGGAGAAGCATTTCAGCAAGTTCCAGAGCTCCCCGGGGATCCGGAGTATCACCGACAGTCTGAATCACCTCATCCATTGCCGGAGGAAGAGGTACATCTTGGAGCACCCAGGGACGGCCTTTAAGAGAACGGCGGTGAAGAAGAGACCACAAAGAGGTATCCGGGTCTATCCACAGCAAAATCTGCCAATCCCCCTTTCCATTAAGAAAGTGGGGGCATTCTCCGTCAATTAATGCAGCCCTGGCGGTATACCAGTTCTTCTGCAGACGGATTCGAAAAGGTTGATTGATTCCAAAGACAAGCTTCATCGCACCATGGGAAATCACACTACCGTCACGAAAAGAGCCCAATCCCATCAGAAAATGACGAAAAAGGTAGTAGTCTGCCCGGTACCTTCTGGTAGCCATCGATTTCAGAATCTAACTCTTGGGCTGAAGTTCCAGGATGAGTTCCACCTCTCCCCGGCTCAGTTTCAGATTTGTCGCAATCTCATCACTGTTCCAGCCTTCTCTGGCCAGCTTGGCAACCATGTCCCGGGTACTCATATCCGGTGAACCACCGGATTTTCTACCTCCGGATTCCCTTTTAGAAAGAGTACCCAGCAGTCTGACTCTCTGTTGGGTTTCCTTGTTAATCCTATCCAGTCTTGTTTCAATTTTCGCCAGCCATTCCCTGGCTTTAGTAAGATCTTCCAATTTACTGTCCAGCTCGGTGATAGTGGAATCGATTGCAGCGACTTTCCCCACAACCTCGTCAATTTTCTCCCGATCTTCTTCAAGACGGGTTTGACGCTCCACTGCGGAATCCAGGTTGTCCCTTAACGGAAGAATACGCTGGGCAACATCCTTAACAATCTCTTCTATACGGGTCATACGTTCAAAGTTTTTATCAACGCCATCTGTAGCTGCATCCAATACCCGGGATTTTTCAGAAAGCCTTTCGTAGCGTCCACCTAAATCCTCATGAAGATCTTCAAGCTGTTTCAGCCGAAGCTGCAGATCCTGAAGCATATCATTGGCATCACTGACACGCTCAAGTTTAAGATCCACAGACTCTGAAAGGCTGCTGATTCTGGCAATTTTACCTTCAAGGTTCTCCACTTTCTGCTGTTCTGAGAGGAAACGAGCCAGCTTGCCGCTCACATTCTCATAAAGATTTATAGCTTTTTCATACTGTTCGATAATCTTTTTTATCTCCTCACGTCCGGAACCGACGGCTTCAAGCTGCCGGTTCAGTTCGGAGATGTCTGATTCCAGGGCTTCTTTCATTTCGTCGGCCCTTTCGAATACTCTGGTTTCGGTAATAAACTCTCTCTGCCGTCTGTCAATTTCATCAAGATTCCGCATCAGTCTGGCATACTCTGTATCCGTATGAGCCGTCATTTCCTTTCTGTTGCTCTCAGCCTTGTCTCTGGATTCCTGAACAGATTGGCGCAGCTCCTTAATCTTCCGCTCCACATCATCCCGGGCCTCCCTGGAATTTTTACGGAATTCAAGAAGGAATCGTTCGCTCTGATCCTTAAGGGTATCCAGGCTGTCCCTGGTTTTTTCTGTCAATTCAGAAGAAACATGGGTGACAGACTCCTCTATGGCGGCCAGCTCCCTTCTCAGAGCCCCGCGCTCTTCACCGGAATCGAGAATTAATTGTTCTGTACGGCCGGAGTACTCTTCTTTGAGCTCGGACATCATTTCCGAAAACTCAGAACGCATAGAATCAATACTCTCTCCGGTGCCTCTCTGAACTTCCTGAATCTGTATTCCCATGCGTTCTTTCCAGTCTGTGGTTTCTTCCCGTATTGATTCAAAAGAGCCGACAATCTCTTTATGACGGGTTTCAATATCACTGGAAAATTCGGATAATTTCTGAGCAATGGTTTTATTGGCCTTTGAAAACTTCTCTCCGATATCTCTATCAAAGTTTTCAAAGGATTTCTCAAATTCAGAAAAGGAGCTCTCCTTCGCACTGACAATTTTACGGCTTAAATCTTCTCTGAAACCGCTTAAATCATCTTCTGCTCCGAGGATGCGGCCATTCAAAGACTCCCGGAAACCATCAACCTGATCCTGGAAGGTTTCAAACTGGCTGAATACCTTCGTCTGGAGGTCGGTGAGTTTCTGTTTAATCTCCATTGAATAACGGCGTTCTGTTTCTTCCCTTTCCCGGGAGGCTTTCAGGCCGATTTCACTTAATTCAATCTCGGCATTCTTCCGCCACTCTTCCTGGGCAGAGTTCATCTGCTCATCCCTGTTCTTCAAGTCGGCAAAAAACTCATCTTCAAAAACCTGAAGTTTTTCAGACACGTTGTCGTAGGCCCTGGATTTCAGTTCATCCAGACCACGCTCCAGATCTGTCATTTCCTGATTCAGAGAAGTGAAAGATTCTTCAATGCCGGCTTTTTCCAGCGCCCGTTTTTCAGCCATATCCGTATCAAATTCCATATAGGAATCTTCTACATCCTTAATTACCTGTTTCTGGGAAGCCCTGAGGCTCTCGGCCACAGTATCCATGTCTCTGATAAACTCTTCGAGCCTGGCAAAACGTTCTTCTACCGTTTTGCGGTATTCAGCCTGCCGGATTTCCACAGATTCCAGCAAATCGGTTTCCTTGCTTTCAACAAGATTCTCCAGCCGGGAGCGAAGATCCTCAACATCTTTATTCAGATTTACAGAAGTGGAACTGAGACGCCCTTCAATATCAACAAAGTTTTTATCAGCTTGCTCAAGTTTCTCGCTGCTTTCGGACTCCCAGATTTCCATTGCCGTTCTGGCGTCCCTCAGGGAACCCTGTATTTCTTCTGCAGTAACAGAAACACCTTCCTTGAGTTCTGTCATACCCCGGGTCCAATTATCCTCCAGGCGGTCTGAACGGCTGGAAATCTTCTCATTCAGAGCCGTAAAGGCATCGTCCTCCAGACGGGAACCTTCTTCCGCCACTTTACGGAGTCTCTCCCGAAAATCTTCTTCCACCTGTTCAAGATTATCCTGGAATTCGGCAATCTTGCCGGTTACCTCATCGTCCCGTCGTGCGTTCAGACTCTCCATAGTTTCCCGAAACATAGAAATCTGCCTTCCTGATTCAGCAAGATCGTTCTTTACCTGATTTAAATCATCACCGAAACTATCCAGCACCTCTCCCCGGAAAGTAGCAAATCTTGCTGAATCTTTCTCTGCCATGGATGAGAACTTTTCTCGAACATCACTCAGGCGGGTACCTACATCGTCCACATAGGAAGACTCCTGCTTGAGACGGGACAGGTTTTCGTCCACCCGGAGAGCCAGGTCGTTTAAATCCTCCAGCGCCTTCTCGTGAACTTCTATCCGTTCAACTCTGCCTTCCAACTCTTCAGCCCGGGACAGTATTTCAACACGGGCTGCATCAGCTCTGGCCAGAATCTCCCTGTTGGTTTTTTCCTGAACTTCGAGATCGACAGCAAGGTCTTTCAAACCCAGTTCCCGTTCCCGGACGATGACATCAAGATCTGACTTCGACTTCTCCGCATACCTGCGGACCTTTTCCAAAGAGCGGCCGGTTCTGTCAAACCGGCGGTAAAGAATAAAGGCTATGATCATCAGAAGGATAACCATGATATCACCGCCGTCGAAATTGAATGTCATTTAACCACCTCGGAGAGTATACTCCCGGTCATATGCCGGTAATCCGAATACTTTGTTACATCAGATGGAGCTTTTCGTCCCGGAGGACCGATGAGAGCACCCCGCATCCCGGCGTTCTCAGCCCCTCTGACATCATAATCCAGTCTGTTGCCAATGTAGAGGATTTCTTCAGGATCTGTTTCCAGCTTCTCAGCCATCAAATGAAAAGGCTCCGGGCGGGGTTTCAGCCTGAGGGAGTCGGGAAATCCGAGAACCACATCAATAAGCCCCCAAGCCCGAAATATTCCAGTTTTCGGCCCACAGGAAAATCAGAGAGTACCGCCAGTTTCAATCCGGCATCTTTCAGTTTTTCCAGGGATTCCCGAACATCGGGATAAATCTTCATTCCGCGAAAATAGACTTCCCATCCTTTATAGAGAATACGATCCCGGATATCCCGGGCCCTACCCGGGGTACAACCAAGTTCTCGAGCCAATAATGAAACTTCCTGCTCGGCAGCATCTTCGATATTCTCCCGGCCCGAGGGCTCTACTCTCATGGATTTCCGTACACGGGAAAAGGCGAGAATCACCCTGAAATGCCCAAGAAGAAACGGCAGAGAACGCCAGCGGGCCCGATAATCAGGATAAAGAGTGCCGTCTATGTCAAAACCTACTGCTTTCAATGCCATGCTTTACATTACCCTCATGGGCAGGTGTGAAGCAAGTTGAAGCTTCGGCGAGTTTATTAATCTTTTCTATTACCGTTTGTTACCTGTCAAAGCGATAGGTAATCCGGCCTTTTACAGGATGGTCTGTACCGTTGTAGTAAACCCAACGGCTCAAACCGTAGATAACAGCTTCGTCTACCTGAGGATTGTTGGTTCTGGTTTTCAGAGTTATATCGGAAAGTTCCGCACCCCGTGATCCTTTTGAGGGACCCACTGTAAACTCAACAACTACCGGTCTCATCCCGTAAGATCGCCAATCAGCATCTTCGAGATTGTAACCCAGATAGTTGACAATCAGGCTCCAGTAGTAAGGTCGGTCTTTCATCGGTATAATCCCGACAGATCCCGGTTTCCTGGAATAATCACCGAATACCTCTTCCCAGTATTGTTCAAGCTCTCCCCGGATAAAATCCGGAGTCATCGCAGTTGTCCCGACAATACCTTCAATCAGGGAGGCCTCTAGTATCTGAGGAAGCGGCATATAACTGGAGATATACTCATACGCGCCGGCTCGCCCCACATCCTCTTCTGAACCGTCAAAATTCATATCATAGGAATTCCCATTCTCATCACCTCTCACCCGTGAAGGCACCGGTGGAGGTGCCGGCCGGCTTTCGGGGATGGATGATTCAGCATCAGACTGATTTTCCTCGGGTCGGGCTGCATCAGCTGCATTTTCAGACTGCGCCGGAGTACTGCTTTCTGTAACAGTCTCCTGCACAGTTTCGGGAACTGTGTCGGGAGTATCAGGGGGAATGATTTCCTCTGGCTGTTCCGGCTGATCGGGAAGAGGTCCCGGATCGACCGCAGGTGAATCAGGTGCATCCTGAACACCGATTTTAACTAATACCGGCCCGGACCAGTCTCCGATATCCCGTACTCTCACCCGGTCCATCAGCCAGAAACCCAGGACAATGAGAAAATGAAACAGCAGGGCAATACACATAGACACCAGCAAATGCCGCCGGTTAAGACGGCGCCTGAGAGCCTCCCCTGCCGCTCCTATACCCGAGGGCTTGAGAACAGCCGCATCCCTTGCCGCTTCTATCATGGCTCGTCCGTAATGGGAGCTGTAATGAGGTTTACGGCATCAACACCGCCTTTTCTCACCTCATCGAGTACTGTAATTATCGTTTCGTATGGAACGGTCCTGCCGCCTTCCACCAAAACGGCAGTACCATCCTCCAGACGGCCCTGGTCTTTCCAATCCCTCAAGGTTTCTCCCAGAGAGGAAAGGGCCACCAGCTCCCGATTGAGATAGAGTTCTTCGGGGCCTGCTACTGTTATCCGGACTTCAGTAACTTCAACAGCTTCACTGGTGGAGGAATCGGGAAGATCCAGCTCAATACCCGGTGCCGTGTTGAAAACACTTGAGATCATAAAGAAAATAACCAACTGGAACACCACGTCAATCAGGGGCGTCAGATCCAGAGTTACTCTTGGTTTCAATCGCTGCCGGAGTATCACTTCCCGGCCTCCCCCTCTTCAAGGAGAAGTGTCATTTCATTCACCTGGTTCTCCATCCGGACAATAAGTGTATTTACCCGGCCTGTGAGAGCGTTGAAAAAAATGGTTGCAGGAATGGCCACAATCAGCCCGGCAGCGGTGGTAATCAAAGCCTCGGAAATACCCTTGGCCAGAATGGAGGGATCCCCCACTGAACCGAAGCGTCCGAGTACCCCGAAAGCTTTGATATTCCCGGTAACAGTTCCCAGAAGTCCGAGGAGCGGTGCAATATGGGCAATAGTCCCCAGTGCTCCGATATTTTTTTCCAGCCGGGGAACTTCCTGTGCTGCCGTATCTTTTAGAACCTCTTTTCGTTCAAAAGAACTGCGGTTTCTATGCTCGATACCTGTTTTCAACAGAGTACTGAAAGGTGACGGACTGGCATCACAGATAGCCATTCCCTCATCATAATGCCCTTTGGCAATAGCCGATTTCACCCTGAGGAAGAGCTTTTCCTCATCGGTGCGGATATTTCTAAAATACATGTAGCGTTCGATGATGATAACAACGGCAATTACTGAGAGGAGTATGATAACCCAGAGAACAACTCCCCCATTAACGATAAGATCCAGCATATTAACTCCAGAGCAGGTTACAACCTGCCAATGTCATAATTATAGTACGTGTTGGAACGGGTTTCACGGCACCAGCCGGCTAACGGGCTTCCGGTAGAGGATTTACTGCGAAATCCGAAGGAACATCAACCCGGACCAGCTGTACCATCACTTCTGGAACAAGAATCTCACCTGAGTCATTCAGGCCGAGGTTCGCATAACGGATTGCATTTGCCGAAATATTCGCGGGGTATGCAGGGTTATCTGCAAAGCCGGGAACCTGAAGCAGGGAATCAGAAACATCACCCACATCAAGAACAGCCACCCTGAAACGTCCTCTTTCCTCCTGCCCTTCCCCGTTTTCAAACCAGGGTGCAAGAACAGAGACATGCCAGTATTGATGAAGGGGCATCGGATCCGGATCTCCGGGGGTGGACTCCGGCAGAAACCGGGAGTTTACTGCTGCCAGATAGACTGCTCCAGGACGGTTGGATGCCAGCTGATAAAGAGCAGATGGCAGATCCTCCAATTTGTACCCCAGATCTTTCCAGAAGGGAATACCAACCAATACCCCGGTATCAAGAACTTCTACTTCATCGATGCTTAAAGATTTGCCCAATCTTGTTTCCTCGATAATCCTTGCCAGGTTTCGATTCCAGTCCAGTCCGAAACGGGGATCCCGTAAAATAGCCTCCAGTTCATCCCGGGTATCTCTCCCCGATGCAGAACGGGATTCACTCCATGGATTCCGGTTTACCCGGGAAGTTGGCTGGCGCAGCTCATCGATATTCAGAAAACGTGAACCCGGATTCCCGGACCAGGCTGAGTAAATACCGTCGGCAATCCATTTAACATAACCCGAACAGTTCATTCCGGTTTTACCTTTTTCAAGAGAACCGCCGTCCTGAGTTTTTACTCCAGAAAGGACAGGTAAACCGGACTCGATAAAAACATTCAACCCTGCACCATTAACCGCGGCATCACTCACTTCAACAATGGAATCATCGTATCGGGCCAGAGAGGTTATCATGGATTTTACATTACGGTATCCATATGAATCTGTGTCGGGAAACAGCATTTCCCAATCCACTGAATGTCCGGTTAAAGCGGCAATACCGGCAAATGGTGTCAGCACCAGGTTCTCAAAGGATACCGGAATAATAACATCATCCCCCAACTGTCTGCCGTAGAGGTGAACGTCCAGCCTGCTGCGTCCGTCATCAGTGGGGAATAGTCTGACAAAACTGTTCTCATCATCCTGAAGAAATATTTTTGCCTGTACAAAACTTCCGGTAAGCAGATCTTTCTTGATTACCCAGCTTCCCCTGCCCCAGATAGGATAGCTCTCCCGGGGTTCACTCCCCCGCTGATTTCTGAAAATAAGATACCAGTGACGAACCGTTTTTCTTACTTCAAACTGAACAAGCCGACCATCGGAAAGCTGCCGGTTTATCCTGAAAGGAGTTTCAACCGCCGGATATGCCGGGGCCATAATGGCTTCGGAAAGAAGGCGCCTGGTTTCATCGTTCTCCGGGAAGGCTGAATCCTCAACCATATCCCTGTAATAAACCAGATCAGCCTCGTCTGCAGCAGCCCGGGGCCCCAACGAAAAAAACATAATCAACACGACAGCTGTCAGAAAATGCAATCGCAGGAATCCCCGGGAAATCATTTTTTCCCCTCGGTTAATTCGAGCTCCACAGGTACCAGACTAAAACCGAATTCCCGACGTATCTGATTAACAAGGAAACGTTTGTAGGAATCGGGAAAGCCGGTTTTGCGGTTGACAAAAGCAACAAAGCGAACCGGTTTAATAGAAACCTGTGTAACATAGCGAACTTTATAAGGCCGTCCCTTTTTTGTGGGAGGGGGCGTTAAGTCCACCCATTCGGAAACTGCTCTGTTCAGTTCAGAAGTATCCACTCTCCGGCTCTGTTGTTTATCAGCTTTTAATATAATATCCAGCAAATCCGCAATTCCATAGCCTTTTAATGCGGATATTGGAGTTAATGGTGCCCAATCAAGAATGGGGAACTGAAACCGAACGCGATCCACGGCTTTCTTAAGCTTCAGCTTGTCCGGTACCTTTTCATCCCATTTATTCAGAGCCATAATAACTGTTCGGCCCTTTTTTACCGCCTGAGCAGTTATTTTTTTATCCTGATCTGACAGACCCTCATCAGCATCAATCAGCAGCAGGGTAACATCCGCTTCAAACATGGCTCTGATAGCCCTGTTTACCGAATAGTACTCAACATTCTCAGCCACCCGGGATTTCCGCCGAATCCCGGCGGTATCAACAATTTTCAGTCGCCGGCCTTTATGCTCTGCCGCAGCAATAACCGTATCCCGGGTGGTACCGGCAATATCCGACACCAGGGAATACTCTTCGCCGGAAAGACGGTTGGCCAGAGTGGATTTTCCGACATTCGGTTTCCCCACCAATGCAAGGATCAGATCCGAAGGCCCTTCATCCGCCTCATCACTATCGCCGTCTTCCAGGGCCAGCTGGCCCATCACCAGCTCCAGCCTATCTCTGACTATTTCTGCCAGAGAGTCCATATTCCTGCCATGAGCTGCAGAAACCGGAAGGGGATCGCCCAGGCCTATCGAATAAAACTCCGAGGCCTGATAATCCTTTTCCGGAGTATCAACCTTGTTCACAACCAGAATCACCCGCTCCGACTTGTCCCGGAGTTCATCAACAAGCAGTTGATCCTCCGACGTCATTTCACCCAGTTCAACCAGAAAGAGTATCAGATCGGCGCTGTTAAAAGAGGATATAGACCGTTCAGCTACAATATCATCAAAGCTGTCTTCGTATTCAACTTTCACTCCTCCGGTATCAACCAGCAGCACCGGAATACCGGCAATGGAACAGAGTTCTTCAATAGCATCCCTGGTAACACCGGGAGTAGGATCTGTTATGGCCCTTCTCCGGCCGTATAACCGATTAAACAGGGTGGACTTTCCAACATTAGGACGTCCGGCAATTACTACCCTGGGGCGGCGTTTATTTTCACTTGTCAAGTTTATCTCCCAGCCATCCATTCAGATAGGACTCTACCTCATCTGCAGTGGCCATATTCATGATTTTCTCCAATGCCTTTGAAGCTTCTCCGGCATTGACCGAGCGGATTATACGCTTGACTGCAGGGATACTGTAAGCACCCATGGACAAATCGTCCAGACCAAGGGCCAGTAGCATAACCGCCAGCACCGGATCTCCAGCTACCTCGCCGCAGACTCCCACAGGGATGCCTGCGGCCGCAGCATTATCAACAGTCATCTTTATCAGACGCCACAGAGCCGGATGATAGGGCTGATAAAGGGAGGCAATCTTTTCATTTCCCCGGTCTACAGCCATGGTGTACTGTATTAAATCGTTGGTACCAATGGAGAAAAAATCTGCCTTTCGGGCCAGAACATCGGACAGCAAGGCCGCTGAGGGTACTTCAATCATTATACCCACCGGTATATCTTCTGACATGGGAGTTCCCCCGGCCTCCAGATCCCTGCGTTCTTCAGCCAATATGGACAGGGCCGAATCCAATTCTTCCGCGTTGGAAATCAGTGGAAACATTACTCGCAGATTCCCATACGCCGAAGCCCGGAGCAGAGCCCTCAGCTGAATACGGAAGATTTCTTCCTCTTCCAGACAGAACCTGATTGCCCGCCATCCTAAAAGCGGGTTGCTTTCATCCAATCCATCCATGGAAGGAAGAAGTTTATCACCACCCACATCGAGGGTTCTGATGGTTACCGGCAAACCTTTCATAGCCTTCAAAACCTTTACATAAGCCCTGAACTGCCGATCTTCATCCGGTTGTTCCCGGGAGTTCATAAACAAAAACTCACTGCGGAACAAACCAACTCCCCGGGCATTGGATTCCAGGACCAATTCAATTTCCTCAGGAATCTCAATATTGGCCAGCAGATTGATTCTTTTTCCGTCAATTGTTTCAGCTGGCAGGTTCCTCAGACCAACCAGTTCACTTTCCCGTTTTCCCTGTTCAAAAAGCTTACCCCGGTAGGCAATCAGAGTATTTTCATCCGGATCGACAATAACAACACCGCAGTTGCCGTCAACGATTAACAGATCGTCAGGTTTGATATTCCTGGTAATAGAACGCAGGCCGAGAACCGCAGGAATGCCCAGAGAACGGGCCAGGATTGCCGTATGTGATGTTTTTCCTCCGGCATCCAGGGCAATTCCTCTTACCTTGTCCGGATCCAGCATAATTGTTTCAGAAGGCAGCAGATTGGGAGATACGAGAATTACTTCTTTACTGATCCTGGTAAGAGACAGACGCTCCCGATAGAGCAGCTGGTTTGTAATCCGACGGGCGACATCCATGAAATCCAGAGAACGTTCAGCCAGATACTCATCCCCTGATGCTTCCAGACGAACTACCATGCCGTTAATATATTCGTTCAGTATCCATTCAACATTCTGCAGGGTTTCCGGGATAGTTTTTTTTATTTTCTCGTTCATTTCCGGATCCTGGAGCATCAGCAGCTGGGCATCCAGCAGCTGGTCCTTGTCCGAAGCAGCTACCCCCGGAGTTTCCTTCAGATTGCGAATTTCATCAGAAGCACGATCTATTGCCGTCTGGTATCTGGACCATTCGTTTTCAACTTCAGATTTATGGAGAGAGTACTGTGGTAAAGGAATAGAGTCAGCGTAATGAGCAAACACATGATGAATAGCGATGCCCGGGGATGCAGGTATGCCTTTATATTCCTTCATTCATATAAAATAATACGGATTATTCATACTGACTGTCAAATGGCAGGTATTTAATATCCAGGTGCAGGGCTCTGTTATGCCGGGAAGAAAGATGCCTATAATACTTCTATGAGTGTGTCACGGCAGAAAAAGAAACTGAACGACCATAACCCCAGAAAACGTAATCCATCCGGAATAGACAAAACCACCATGTTCCTCAGCATTGCGGCCGTACTGCTTCTTGTACTTGTAGTACTTTTTATGAATCATAATTTTGTAGAGTCTCTCTTTCCCGGAAATACCCCGGCAGTCAGGAATATCGTCACCCCGGAAATTGAACGCATTGATAACAGCGGGGCTCAGGAAAACCCGGAAGAACCTCTGGTAAACCTCGGAGTTCCTGAACAGACCGTAGAATCCCCCCAGGATAATCCGCCGGAGGAGACACCGGAGGATGCAACAGAGGTTAACGCAACGGCCAGACTGTTCTTTATCAGGGTGAGTGACGAGGGAAAAATCATTATCAAGAGCGTTCTCAGACCGGTTCCCTCCAGCGGATCGCCCCTCAGCATATCTATCAGGACTCTTCTGGAAGGCCCCCGTCCCAATGAACTTTCCAACGATATTCTCTCCCTGATCCCCGAGGGTTCCAGGTTAATCGGTGCCCGTATAGAAGGCGGTGTGGCATTCCTGGATTTCAACGAACAGTTCCGTTTCAACGCTCTGGGGATTGAGGGCTACAAGTCACAGGTTGAGCAGATTGTCTATACGGCAACGGAGTTTCCAACTGTCAGGAAGGTCCAATTTTTAGTCGAGGGTCAGAGAATTGAATATCTCGGGGGTGAAGGTTTCTGGGTTGGCGGTCCGTTGGGGCGTGAGGATTTTTAGTCAGTGTGACCTCTGTCGACGTTCGGAATCATCCAGTGCATCCTCGATACGTTTCTCTACAAAGTGAGAATCAGCGGCCTCTACCCCGGACAACAGCAGAAATATTTCCGCATTCCCCCTTCGTCCGGTTATCCGGGAAGCTGCAGCATTATGAACATATACACCTTCCATGGGTAAATCTTTAATAAGGGAATTTAAAACATCAGCCCGGGCTTCACGGGTTCTGACAACTCCGCCAAAGTTTTCTTCCACCGGCTGTTCGAACTGCGGTTTCACCAGAGCCAGAATCAGTCCCCTTTCAATCAGGCTTAGAAGTTTTGATGCCGCACCTCTGAGAGATCGGAAGGACAGATCTGCTACGGCAAGAACAGGGGGCGGATTAAAATCCTCCCGGTTCAGATCCATCAGGTTCGTCTGTTCATAAACCTGTACCCTCTTATCAGAACGCAGCTTCCAGGCCAGCTGGTTGTATCCCACATCTACAGCATGTACGCAGACAGCCCCCCTCGAGAGAAGACAGTCGGTGAATCCTCCAGTGGACGAACCGGCATCCAGGCACACCATGCCTGCAGGATTCAAAGACATATCCTCCAGAGCTCCCTCAAGTTTCAATCCGCCCCGGCCCACATATTTGTCAATTTTCCAGATAATTCCGGCATTATCCGGGACAGCGGTTTTCGGATTACGAATTTTCTCCCCATTCACAATTATTTCACCACAGAGTATTGCGGAATACAGACTTTTTGAATCTTTCTCCGGATAACGTGACATCAGCAATTGATTTAGAGAAGTCCAGCCGGAGCGTCGTTTACCGGCCATTATTCAGGAAGCCTCGGGAACCCGGCAGACTCTCTGAATCCGGAGAGCCTTTCCTGTTTCCATATCAATTTCCAGAAGGACACCCTGGAGAGCCGCCGGAGCATCATGAACTTCCATTCGAATAGGAAGCTGTGTCAATGATCGGCGAATTGAAAGCTCCGGCTTCGTACCGATTACGCTGTCTTCGGGACCGCACATGCCCAGATCGGTAATAACGGCTGTTCCACCGGGGAGAATTCTTTCATCAGTTGTGGGTACATGGGTGTGGGTACCGAGCACAGCAGAAACCCGGCCGTCCAGAGAGAAAAAAAGAGCTTCCTTTTCCCGGACATCCTCTGCATGGAAGTCAACAATGATACATTTTGTCTGCTCACGTAATCTGGAAACGGCTTTTTTCCCGGACCGGAAGGGGCAATCAACAGAAAGTCCCATTCTCTCACGGCCCTGAAGATTCAGGAAACCTATTTTTCGGCCAGCAATCTCAATAACTGCTGTTCCATGCCCCGGCACACCGGGTGGATAGTTCTCCGGTCTCAGAAGGTTTTTTTCTGAATCCAGCATTGGAAAAAGTTCATCCCTCTGCCAGATATGATTACCGCTGGTAATCATCGATACACCCATACTGAAAAGTTTATCCATATCCTCGGGAGTTAAACCAAAACCTTCTGCAAGATTTTCACCATTAACAGCAACAAGTTGAGCCGCAGTTTCTTTTACCAGAGATGAAAGGCCGACAAAGAGAGCCCTCAGACCGGGTTTCCCAACCAGGTCGCCAAGAAAAAGTACACGCAGATTTTTCATATCAGAACTCTCCTGAAACCAATAGTTCAATGAATGAAAAAACGCCGGAACGTCAATGACGCATCCGGCGTTTATCTTTTATACAAAAAAGAGCTTAACGTGCGTACTCTACTACCCGGGTTTCTCTGATAATTGTTACTCTGATCCTTCCGGGAAATTTCAATTGGTCTTCGATATTCTTGGCAATATCCTTGGCCAGCTGTTTTGACTGATTATCGTTAATACGCTCATGATTAACCATGATACGCAATTCACGCCCTGCCTGAATGGCAAATACCTTATCCACACCATCAAAACTCATAGCAATCTTCTCAAGGTTTTCAAGACGCTTAATATAATTGTCCAGAGTTTCCCGACGGGCTCCCGGCCGGGCTGCAGAAATAGCATCAGCCAACTGAACGATAACACCTTCGGGAGACGTTATCTCTTCATCATCATGATGAGCGGCAATGGCATTAACAACTCTGGGTTCTTCACCCATACGTCTTGCAAGATCGCCGCCTATCTCCGCATGTCCGCCTTCACCATCAGTTTCCAAACCCTTTCCAATGTCATGGAGCAGAGCTCCTCTCTTGGCAATGGTAACATCGGCTCCCACCTCACTGGCAATCATACCGGCGAGGATGGCAACTTCCTTGGAATGTGATAACACATTCTGACCGTAACTGGTCCGGAAATGCAGCCGGCCGAGGGCACGTATTCCCTCAGGTCGCATGTCGTGGATTCCGAGGTCAAAAAGCACACGCTCCCCTTCCTCATAAATTATCTGGCTGATTTCCTTGGCTACCTTCTGGACAACTTCTTCAATTCGGGCCGGATGTATCCGTCCGTCCTGAATCAGCCGCTCAAGAGCTGTTTTAGCAATGGTTTTTCTGATTGGATCGAAACAGGAGATAACGACAGCCTCAGGAGTATCATCGATAATGATATCAACACCGGTTAATGTCTCCAGAGTCCGGATATTACGGCCCTCACGGCCGATAATCCGTCCCTTCATCTCGTCGTTCGGCAGACTGACTGAAGTAACGGTAATTTCCGAGCTTACCTCTGTAGCCAGACGCTGAATGGTTGTAATGAGAATATCCCGGGCTTTCTTATCTGCGCTAGCCTGGGCTTCCTGTTCAATCTTGTTAATCAGTACCTGCGCGTCATGCTTTGCCTCATTCTCGAGACTCTGCATGAGGATCTTCTTCGCTTCCTCGGCTGAGAGACCGGAAATTCTTTCCAGCTCTGCCTGCCAACGTAACTCCTCATCTTCCAGCTTTTTAGCCCGGTTCTCAACTTCGTCCTGTTTTCGGTTCAGATTCGACTGACGCTTTTCAAGTTCTGAGATTTTCCGGTCTAAATTGTCCTCTTTTTGCTGTACCCGCTTCTCATATCGCTGAAGATCTGTTCTCTGCTCACGAATCTCACGTTCAAACTGCCGACGTTCCTCAAGGATTTTATCCTGTGCTCCGAGAAGAACCTCTTTTTTGGCATTTTCCGCTTCTGTAAGGGCAGTCTCTTTCAGCCTGAGTGCTTTTTGTTCTGATGAAGAAAGTTGATTTTTAGCGTAAATAAACCGGATAAGCCACCCGATAAGTACGCCGCCGAGGGGAAGGATGATCATAAAAATTGTGTTCAACATGGTTCCCCCTATGATGCATTTTCAAACTAAGATTATACAGTCGGCCAAACTATGGTCAAGGGGCAGTGCTTTTTTTCTCAAGAAGGCGTTTTAAAGCTATTATCAGCCAAATAAGGATTTATATAGACCCTTAATCACTGACAATCATGGTTAGAGGGTCGGATGGAGGATCTTTAAAACCAAGGAAAATATAGGATTGAGAGCCATGGTACAGTACGGGAAGGAACAGGGCGGACCGGATATAACGGAAATCATTGTGACTTGTTTTCTCGGCATATAAAGATCCGGAAAGATTTGGTACAAAAATCAATCTTCTATCTCCAAACCACTCAGACCACAGAGACTCATTTCGAGTAATTGACAGATTAGTTGCACTCTCATCATCAAGTCCGACAGAGTAATCTGTCTCCAGGCCCTTACGTGAACCGGCAAGGAGTACTCCGCAAATGGCATTGTAATCCTTGGAAAGGCTCATCAATGACTTGTAAATACCTGTAGCTCCCTTCTTGAAGCCCTGAAGAAAACGATCGTAATCCAAGCCCTCGTCAGTCCAGATAAGTTCCGCGGTTTCATTTCCGAAATCAAAACCATCTCCCAGATCGTCCAGTTCTGGAAGAATACCGATTGTTCTGGTTTTTACAAGAGTTTCCATGGAATCACCACGTTCAGTAACAACGGCAACAGGCGCCGTAAGAGTATCGGTAACACTGGAAGTGATACGTTCTTTGATATCATCTATCGTAAAGAACTCAACTTTCCGGATTTCGGTATCAACAGCCGGGGACTTCTCAACTTCAGTATCATCCAGCTCATCCTGATCCTCAAATTCCTCTACTTCTTCCAATTCCTCTACTTCATCAAAATCATCAATCACTTCTTCTGATTCCTGCATTACGGAAGGTTTGTCTTCTTCATGATTAATAGTCTCGGTCTTTTTGAACTCTTTGTCGAACATATACAACCTGTCCTGATCAACCTTGTCAATCTCAATCAACTCCCTGGAGTCATCAGAGAGTACAACGGGAAGAACTTCCAGAACATCGTCCTTTGCGTTATCATCACTCTCTGGAGATTCCAGCTCCTCTATATCTTCATATTCCTGAGTCTCAGTTACTGTCTCTACCTTAAGATCTTCTACTTCATCCAGATCTTCTACTTCATCCAGATCTTCTACTTCATCCAGATCTTCTACTTCATCCAGATCTTCTACTTCATCCAGATCTTCTACTTCATCCAGATCTTCTACTTCA
>Ga0164315_10001428_pt1 | contig 17983 bp, 11 predicted proteins | sample GuaBasSedimGuay6_FD_113737 | JGI IMG/M metagenome (GOLD analysis project Ga0164315, IMG submission 113737) | Subseafloor sediment microbial communities from Guaymas Basin, Gulf of California, Mexico - Guay6, Core 4569-2, 0-3 cm | ecosystem: Environmental > Aquatic > Marine > Hydrothermal vents...
ATACCCTGAGTATAGTTTTCAATGATGTTGTGTTCAGACACTTCATAGGTTCTTGAGACGACCTCTCCCTCTTTATGGCATCTTCCACAGAGGAAGGGAATATTCATTTTATAGGTTCGGGATATGGGATCACTATAGTGAAGTATATCATGGTTGCCATGACACTCTTTACAGCTGGGTGCATGGGGATCATTCATTAGAAGGGCCTGACCATGTGCTCCCCGATTATTATTATCCATCGGCAACTTGTGGCAACTACCACAATTGACCGGATCCAGTGCCTCTCCGTCGGCGTGTGGAAAATATTCATCATCTGCATCCGAGTGACATGAGATACAGGTGTTGTTGTGGTGTACGGATCCTGAAAAAAGGGTAGTGTCCACAAACAATGAGACCGTTCTGCCATTGCGTTCTTTGGTCAGACCCGGATCTTCATGACACATCATACAATCTTCATCAGATTGGGCATAAACATGCCCTATGATCGGACCGGCAAATATGAATAATAAGATCCATACACATCTTATTATCCCAGTAAATGGGTTAGGGTAGTGGTTCATAGTATCCAGTATTCGGCGTGAGTTCAATTTCCAATATGCATCACAAATCGCTGTTTGCAAAGACAAGGTTAAAATAGGAAATTATTATGAGTATTGAACCCTGTATATAGATGTGTACGTGTTATTTATACCAAATCTGAATATAGATAGGATAGCACTGCTAATTACTTATGTTCTTCGTGATATCCGTTTACCATGCTTTTAAACAGGGTGCCAGGCTTATCACCAAGTGTACAGGTATAGAGATGGATCAATAGAAACACGGAGAGCACAAAGCCCACTATGATGTGCAGTACGTCATAGAAGATCAATCCACTTACATTAAATACTTTGTATCCGATCAGGTCCGGAACCATCAATGCAATTCCTGAAATAATCAGTAGCGGCATTCCAAAATACATTGCAAATACATAGGCGACCTTTTGTAAAGGATTGAATTTTTGCTTTTTAGTAATGGGAAACGGATGTGGTTCGTTCCGGAATATTCCCACTGCATAGAATACAAATTGTTTCCATAGCTTGGGAACCAGGTTTTTTCTCCACTTTCTGTAATACTTTCCATTTTTTGTGACCATATTTCCAATAACGTAAACCCCGTAATTGAAGGTGAGAATGAGCGCACATACATTGTGAATCCCCACTGAAGCCTCAAAACCGATGAGAGTAAAACCGGAACCGGAATAATGCAGACTGATCCCTGTTAAGATCAATAAAATGAACATGAGGGCATTGATCACATGCCATATCCGGATCCAGACAGGATAGAGGTATATTTTTGAGGTTGCCATATCACTTATCTTTAAGTTTAATTATTCGCATGACTGTATGAAAAAGGATAACCAGAAAGGTCAATCCAAATACCAGCAAGCTAAGCCAGTTAAGGACAATATTCTGGTTGGCTCCGATCACATATGAATTATTAAGAATGATTGCATTTGCAAAACCGGCTTTTCGGTCCTCTTTAACCTGGAACTTATAGAGTGTATGCATCAGGTGAGAATCACGTGAATGGCACTCCGTACAATTTTTAACTGCCTCTGTTTTTGGCATGATTTTGTGAGCGATCAGGATGGAGTCATTGATTTCGGTGTGGCACTCAATGCAACGAACGCTTCTGAAGTGCGCAACTTGATTAGGAAGCCAATCATGACTCTCTACCAGGTTGATCTCGCCCCGGTCGGTAAGTACCATAAATTGACTGAAATTGGCATGACAACTAAGGCACATCTCATTGTCATATAACACTGCTGCTTCAATATCATCGGCATTTCTCATAAATGCTTTGTAGCTATGCGGATCATGGCACTTCCAGCAGGAAAATTCATCTATATTATGGATGCTCTCCTGGAACTCTACCTCGATAGTTTCAAAATGGTATTGAGCAAAGCTTTCATCATATCCATGACAATCCATGCAAAGCATTTTCTCTTCGATTCTGGCATCCAGGGGGTGTGGAAATTCAAACAGATCGTAGGAGTGGCAATCGGTACAGCTGAAAGATTTATGTACCGAGGAGTAATACTTATCCCTGTCCACGAACCTGTCAGGACACATATGTTCAGTAACAGTCCTGCCAAAAGCGTCTTCTAGTTTAAACTTTTGTTCTCCATGACACTTAAGACAACCCTCATTGTCCTCCACATAATCATTCACTTCGAAGTATATCGATTTCAGCTTAGCTGTGTCCTCCTGCTGTGCATTTAGGATGAATGAGAATGTGAGGAGCAGGGCTATTAAAATTGTTGTTGGGGTTTTTTTCATGATCAGAACCTAATTGAGATGTTAAAGCCAAACCGGAAATTACCATCAAAAGGGTTGTTGCTGTTAAAGGCAACGCTGGGGTTCCTGACAATGTTGTCATAGTTGCAGGCAAACACGCGGAATGAGTGGGTACTGGTTCCAATCTCCACACCCAACGCCATGTTGGGATATACTTCTTGCTCGGCAGCAATAACAGGCTGGTCGTATTCAAAAATGATGGAACTAAAACCAAGCACCTGGAAGCGTCCTCCAAAATAGAGAGAAGCATTTGCATTGTTGTATCCTTCAGGAACTGCATTGTAGTAAACAAAAGTAGGGGCAAATTGCAGACTGATCTTATTTCCAAATCTCCTGGCTACCATCAGCTGGTTCAGGTAGGACATCCTGTAGGCAAATTTGTAGTCTTCCGCAGGTCCGAAATACTTGTCGTCTCTGGCATCCAGTACTGCATTTCCATGGTAGGAGAGGGATACCGGAATTCTTCCTGACTTGGTCTGGGTGAGAATGGCATATTTCCACTCCAGGTCCTGCAGTTTATAGGTTCTGGTGGTCCCAAATCCAACCATTAGTTTATCGGTAATGCCATAGGTCATTCCCAACCGTGTGTTGGCGGATCCATAGATTCCATAAATATCAGAGATTTCCTCTATCTGTGCGAAACGGTGCTGGATCTCCAGAACAAATTGTCCTTTATCAGGATTGACAGTGGTTTGGTTATCGATCAGAGTGAGAGTTTCGAACAGAGCCCTTACGGGTTTATCCTCTTCTTCGTCCTGTGAAAAAGCATTGTATGAAAAAAGCAGGGTAGCAAGGCAAACAAGTGTAATTAAATAGATATTCCTTTTCATAGTTATAGTTTTTTCTTGATTTTTAGTTATCCTTAGCGCCTTCGTCGATCCAGCCCAGTATGGTTAAAACTTCATCATCGGTGGCACGACCGCTGTGAGTCCCTGAGAAAACCTGATAGAGTTCACTCTCACAAGGGAAATCAGTATCTACATATCCGCCATCGATCAATTCATCATAAGCCCATCCCTCACTCAGGTCAGGCGCTTGTCCGCCCGAATGACACACGATGCAATTGGCATTGAAAATGGGCTGAACATCTCCGGCAAAGCTTACATCAGTGGGTAGATCTGTGGGGCATTCAGGTGCTGGAATTTGATATTTAGTGCAACCGGACAGGATCAACACCAACGCGCCTGTCAAAACAAAAATCAATCTTCTCATATTTAAAATATTTTAGAATTTGCGCGTGAATCTTCGCTGCATTGAGGTGTTTCAAAGATATATGTTATCAAATTCACGATAAAGGAATTCAAAACGACATATAATAAGTTTTTTATCGAGATAGATCAGTATATTCATTGACCTATATCAGTCCGATATTTATTTTACGTATATTGCCGGCAAAACCAAAAAAAAATCTGGCAGGATGAATGTGGCCAAACTCTGCAATGGGTGCGACGATTGTAATCAGAAAGCGCCTATGTTTCAGGTACTTACCGATGAGGAGTTAATGATCATCAATAAGGATCGCTACTCAGTTCGTTTTCACGAAGGGGAGGTGATTCTAAAACAGGGGACCAAAGCCGATTATCTGATCTCGGTGGTAGAGGGTTTTGCCAAGACGTGCATCGAAGGGCATAATGAACGGAACCTGATCCTTGACTACGTCAAACCCTGGAGATTGGTGGGTGGCCCGGCCGCACATGTAGGTGGCAAACACCGATACAGCGTTATTGCGGTGCAGGAAACCCTGGTCTGTTTTATTGATGTAAATAATTTCACAAAAGTATTTACGTCAAATTCTGAATTCTCAGAGAAAGTACTGGTCCACTGTTCAGGCAATTACCTTTCCGCCCTGGAGAGAATGGTTGGACTGAGCCAGAAACAGATGCATGGAAGGATGGCAGATGCTCTTATCTATCTAAGTACTGAAATATACCTCAGTCAGATTATTGGCAGTGAGATTAGCAGGCAGGATATGGCCGATTATACCAGCATGTCGAAAGACAGTGCCATTCGCATCCTGAAAGAGTTCGAGCGTGATGAAATCATTATCCTTGACGGCAAACGCATTGAGATTCTGTCAGATGGAAGGTTGCATGAGATCTCACAGAGGGGATAACCTTTTGGCTATTCTTCGCCCGTCCTTTCAAAGTAGAGGTCCTGGAAATCATAACTGAAATCTATATCGGGAGAGATCCCCTTCATGGTTATACTTCGTGCAGTCCCTTCCTCATCAAGGCTGAAAATGGCAAATGCATCGGCGTCCATCTCTCTCTGTTCCCACTTAATGGCAAATGCATTGGCTTTGTAAAAGAACATGGGGCCGGTAAGTTTGGGTGAACGCATTGAGGTGAACCAGAGCTGATCCCCTTCCTGGTGTATTTTGATTTTACCAAACCAATTGTCTTCGTAGATGCCCAGGTAATGGTCCGGATCTATATGAGCATCATCTGTTTCAGCCACTATTTTCCAAACCTGTTCAACCACCTCCTCTGCCTCACCCGATTGGGCCAGGTACCTCTCCAGATATTTGCCTGTCCAACCGAAATCATCAAGTCCCAGGTAGCTGTCCACAATGGTCTGTGAAACAGCCTGGAAAACGCCGGCACCTCCATAATAGGAGTTGGTCAGGACAACCACGCCCAGTTCCAGATCCGGTATCATTATGGTTTTTGATAACATGCCCGAAAGGTCGCCCGTATGTGATACCGACAGTTTTCCATTCATATCATTAAGCCTCCAACCCAGTCCGTAACCCGAAAAATGGGGATTGTACCTGGAGTCCGGTCTCACATCAATGGTAGTATGTATCTTCCACATTTCACGTTGACTTTCGGGACTGAACAGATGGTTCTCAAGTGATTCTCCATATCGCCCTTCATTGAGATGTACCATCATCCACCTGCACAGGTCATTTGCGTTTGATAGCACGCCGCCGGCAGCCCCGTTTATCTTCTCAGGATCCAGTTCATAGAAGGGGATGGTTCTCAGCTTACCCTGGGCAGCTAAATGCGGAGTGGCCAGATTGTTTGCACCGCACATGCTCGCAGGAAGTGTGTATGAGTTATCCATGTTCAACGGTTTCATAATCTGCTCCTTTACAAATACCTCCCAGCTGACTCCACTTACCCGATTAAGGAGTTCACCTGCCACCAGGTAGAGGATGTTATCATAATCGTATTTGGTCCGGAATGCTGAGACAGGTTCAAAATGCTGAAAATTGGTTAGCATATCAGCTATGGTAAAATCAGATCCGGAAGGCCATTTCTGAAGGTCTCCCGCACCCAGCCCCAATCCGCTGCGGTGGGTCACCAGGTCCTGTATAATAAAATTCTGAGTTACATAATCGTTATACATTTTAAACTCGGGAATGTAATCAATCACACGGTCAGTCCATGAAAGCTTACCCTCCTCCACCAAAATCGCCAGGGCAGTGGTGGTAAAAGCTTTGCTGTTGGAGGCAATGGCAAATGAGGTATGCTCATCCACAGAGGCATTGGTCTCCATCGATTTTACACCATATCCTCTGGCATGTATGATTTTACCGTCCTTTACGACTCCAACAGCAACTCCGGCCACCGTGAATTTTTCCATGGCATCCTCCACCAGACCGTCGATCTCTCTGGAAGAAAGCTGTCCTGTGGCGGTCACCGATACTATAAAGGCTATTAAAATAGCAATCAGGCTCTTGTGGGTGGATTTATTCATGCGTATATGGAGTTAAAATGGGAATCCTGGTTATGATTTCTGTGCAAATCGATTAGAAGATTAAACTCGTTCATGTATTGATTTTCATTTATTAATAACTAAAATCGGTTAGACTTTTGAGGATGCTTATTTCGGGGTAGGTGATAAGTGCATCAAACTGTCTACCAGGTGCTACTCTGACGGTCCCTGCTGAATATGTAACATCCATATCCAGTTTGAAAATTTCATCATTCAGCAAGAGCATCGACATCTGGTCACCCGCCTTTTGGCCGATCATGTGCATCAGGTTCTCCTTTGTTGTATTTTCCACGATATTGAAACTGATGATCTGGTCACCATCGAACTTATACTTCCTTTTACCCATGATCCCTGAGAAGGCTACAGAGGCAAGGCCATGAGGGTCCTTCTCCTCAAGCAGGGAACGCAATCTTTGAATATCGGTACCCATCATGGTCTCTTTCTGGGCGTGGTACATCCCACAATTGATAATGGTTTTAAGTTCAGGCTTCCTATTACGGGCAGATTGAATAAAATCGAGCATAAAAAGCTCCCTTTTGTTTTCATCGGGCGACATTCTGTAGCGGCAACTCTCGAGCTCCAAACCAATAAGCTCCAGGTAGCGGTTGTACCATTTCTCTCCCCATAACTCCTGGTATAATGCTGTCTCTTGTTCAAGCATCTCTTTCAGATCCTCCAATTCATACAGGTATGCATTGCGATCCACATCCAGTATTTTTATTAGAGCGAAGATTGATTGCTCGCCCACTATTTTTTCGGACTCTTCGATGGAGGTTTTGAAATCATCCTTCCATTGGTTTACGTCCATAAAATAGAAACTAACAGGAAATTCTGGCCCGTGGGAGAGGTTGATTTCGCGTATTTTTTCCAGCCATGTATGATTTAGAAGCCTGATGGTATAGGGCAAATGCTGGATATCTCCCCTGATGTAATCTTCAATCATCCAGTTATAGGCATTTGAAAACTCATTGATGAAACAGAGGCCCTTGGTTCCAAACCGATCCAGCAGAAGTGAAATATATTGGTGATGCTCCTCCACATAATGGGTTTCACCCAGAACCACAATCCGGCTTGATTCCACCAGAGTTTCAAGCTCTCCTGGAATTTCTGTTTTGGAAAAGAGTATAAGGTCGTTTTCCACAGCGGTATTGAGCTTGTTGTAACTGACCTTATTGCAGGCGCAGGTAAGGATCATTACCAAGAGCATGGCGATGCGAGCACTGGTATTCATTCTATTGGTCTATTAAGGTTATCTCACTGCAATCAATAGGTTTGGGGTATCCCGGTGTCGAATGGATTGTCAGGGTCACGGCTCCATCCATACCAGCCCCCGTCAAATAGAGAAACACGTGGCCACCCCATGAGCCAGGCATTAAGCCAGGCTTCGCTTCCCCTCCAGCCGGTGCCGCAGTAGAATGCCAGGTGCTTTTCCGGACCGATTCCCGAATCTCTCCAGATCTTAGCAGTTTCGTGGAATTCGCGCATGGTGTGGTCCACATTCCGGTAATTCTCCATGTGGTAGGCATCGCTTCCACAGCTGGCAAAAACAGCCCCGGGGATTCGGCCCTTTGGTTCAATATAATTGTAACCACTTACTTCACCAATGTATTCCGGGTAGCTGCGAACGCAGACCAGGTCCGCATCCTCCGATTGAATCATGGTTTTTGCTTCAGGTACATCCACAGCCAGCTCCGGATAAGAGGGTATATGGCTTCCGAAATCGTTTACTGCCACTTTGGGAACCTCTTCTGTATGGATCTCATAACCAGAATCCTTCCAGGATTGAAATCCTCCATTCAGGATCCTTACATCCTTCACGCCCGCATAGATCATAATGAATGCGCACCTTATGGCTCCAATATGCCCGGCAGCACTCCCAGGGAACTCATTATCGTTATCAGGATCCATGTACTTGCCATAGAGTACTACAGTGGTATCAGAAGTGATCCCATGCAGTTCTAATGCTGCTTTGAGTTCATCTGGTGTCCGCCTGTCCCATGTTTCAGGAGCCTCCAGCGCCAGGGTATCCATATCAATGGCCCCGGGAATATGCCCTGTCAGGTAGGCATCCCGGTTGCGATAGTGGGCATGGCAGATTACAACGGGCCCTCCCACATGGTCTTCCGGTATTTTTCCATCAACCAGGGTTTTTACCCACCCCGGATGAACCAGTTGCCGGTATCGTTCCAGGTGTTCCATGGGCAATTGCTCATTCCCTGCCCACTCCTCAATAAACTGGTTATAAACTGAAACATCAGGATATCCGGCTTTTGCAAATAGCTCAGCCACCCTCTGGCTGTCTTGTGTATCATATCCATAGAGGACCAGTCGATTTTCCGGTTCAATTAGCTTGTGACGAACCACCTCAATCCAATCCATATACCCGGCCCATTTTGCCGGTAGTGATTTTGCCCCTTTAATATGCCCTCCCCGAGATTCGTTTCCCAGTTTCCATCCATTGTAAGCATCTGCAGGTCTTACATCTATGATCTTGACACTCTTATTTTCCAGCAGGTCTGCAAGGTCAGAAGTGGTCAGCTCATTAATATTTGTCATCCGTAAATTCTTTACCTCAAGATAGGAATAATATCACTTGGCATGACTAGCCACAAAAATCATACCTTTGAGAATGCCTGTAGGGAATCGGAACGATAGACGAGCGATTACATTGTTCACTCTGGTCGTAGCTGGGGAGACTATTTTCTTTTTGCCTTTTGTGCTGGCACGCATCTTTCGACCCACTTTGCTGGAGTATTTCAGTATCACCAATACCGAACTGGGAATCTGGTTTTCGGTTTATGGAGTCGTAGCCATGGGAGCTTACCTGGTGGGGGGATCTCTGGCAGACCGTTTTTCGGCAAGAAAACTGATGGCACTTGCCCTGTGGCTTACCTCTGCTGGGGGCTTTCTAATGTTTTCTCTTCCTTCAGCCCGTTTAATGATCTGGTTATATGCTTTCTGGGGATTTACAACCATCTGTTTATTTTGGGCAGCCATGATCAGGGCCACCCGGATCTGGGGTGGAGCCGGATTTCAGGGCCGGGCATTTGGCTGGTTGGAGGGTGGGCGGGGCGCAGTTGCTGCACTTCTGGGTTCTGCTACATTTCTTCTTTATTCACAAATACACCAATTCGGTTGGGTCATTCTGGCTACTTCGGCTCTTACCTTTTTGGCGGGAATCATGGTCTGGGTACTTGTTCCGGATTATGCCCCGGAAAAAGTCCGGGTGAAATGGAATGAGGTTGTACAGCGGAGTCTCATATTACTGAAGATACCCTCCATCTGGCTGTTAATCATTGTGATTATCTGTGCCTATTCGGGCTATAAAATCACAGATGATTTTTCACTGTTTGCAAAGGAAGTACTTGGATTCTCAGAGGTTCATGCAGCGGGGGTCGGGACTGCCGCTTTATGGTTAAGGGCTATTGTGGCTATTCTTGCAGGAATCCTTGCTGACCGTTTTAGCAGGGTCCATGTGATTGTGTTAAGTTTTGGGCTGACCATTGTGGGAGGATTATTGATTGGACTGGGTATACTAAATTCAGTGCTGGGATTCGTTTTGATGAACCTCACCATTACTGCTGCAGGAATATATGGAGTCAGGGCACTCTATTTTGCTGTATTGGAAGAGGCCAGAATTCCCCTGGTGCTAACTGGTACAGCTGTTGGTATTATTTCATTTGCAGGTTTCGCACCGGAAATCTTTGTGAGTCCGCTTATGGGTCATCTGCTTGACCAGAATCCGGGTGTGGTGGGGCATAAACATGTTTTCCTTCTGCTGGTGATTTTTGCAGTTGTAGGACTGGTAACCAGTCTGGGTTTTAGTACTTTTACAAGTAAGGTTAAACTTCAATCTCAATGCAACCATGAAAACGCTGACTAAGATTCTACTTTTTATGGCCATTACCGGATGTTTCTCCACTTTGAGCGCACAGGAGAATTTCAGGGTTTGGCCCTACCTTCAATATCCGGACACGGATGCCATGAGTATCATCTGGTTTTCGGAATCAGCACTTCTTGGAAGGGTAGAGTACCGGGAATTGGGGACTGACCTATTTTTAGGAGTGGAGAGTAATCCGGAGTTAGCTGAGTCTCTGGCCTACTCCAGCTGGGAAGACACCACATTTTTTGAAGGCGAGGCACCCTCAGCTCCATACAAGCACCGGATCAGATTGGAGAGCTTAATGGCTGGAACTACCTATGAGTACAGGGTAATCCAGGGGACAGAAACATTCTACTCGTCCTTTTGTACAGCACCTGACGGAAATGATTCCATTCGTTTCATAGTATATGGCGACTGTGAAACAGAACCAGAATCCACTGGCAATTATACCTCCTGGCCGGATCCTGTGACAGGTGTTTCCCGTAAATACCTGATTGATCAGACCACTGGCTACAGGAACAACCTTGAGGTGATTCGATCCCGCCATTCTGATCTTGTGCTTATAGCCGGGGATCTGACCCAACACGGTGGTGAACAGCGCGATTGGGATGAATTCTGGAGGCATAACACCGATTCATCTGGCAGTACAACTCTTGCCGGACAAGTACCTGTAATTACTGCCCCCGGAAATCACGATTATTATGAAGGGAACTACCTGGATGGATACAATCAACCAGGCTCGGAAAGTGCCATCAGACGTTACCTAACCTATTTTGAATCACCTGCCAACCATTCTCCAAACAAGGAACAGGAAGGACGCTATTACCATTTGAGATATGGGCAGGTTTCTATTATCTCTCTGGACTTATGCAACAACGGGTCCAACGGGTCGGACGAGGATACCAATTTTTACCTGCTGGGGGAGAGTGACATAGGGGGCGGAAATGCTCCTGATTTTGGGATTGGGTCTGTACAGTATAACTGGCTGGAATCACAATTAAAGGAGGCTCAGGAGAAGAGTATCTTTACTTTTGTGATGTTCCATCATATTCCCTATTCCTCGGGTCCCCATGGATTTCCCGTGGGTGAAGGCGACCTTTTAGACAATCAGTCAGGAGTACCCACCCGGTTGCTTACCCCTCTGTTTTTAATGTATGGAGTGGACGCCGTTTTCTGTGGGCATGATGAGATGTGGGAGCGTTCTGAGATCTCTGGGCAGGAGGTATTAGAGGATGGGACCCAAGTAAACTATACCCTTCCATTTTTCGATGTTGGAACTGGAGGTGATGGTTTGCGGGGGCCTGTTGAAGGAACAGATAACATTTTCCAACAATTCCTGGTTCATACAGATGCTCCTGAGAAGTGGGAAGGGGATTACCTCATTGAAGGGGGAAAACACTATGGTCATCTTGAGGTGGAGATTATTCCAGTAAACGAGCATACCCATAAGGCCATACTCACACCTGTTTATGTGTTTCCGATCTATTCTGAAGAGGATTCGGCATACACCGGATTTGAGCGCCGGGAGTATAACGATCAATTGATACTATCCCGTACCATTGCAGATACAACAGTGGGTAAAGAAGTTCTGGAAAAAATCTCCATGGCCACCCGTAGTTACCCAAACCCGTTTTATACCCAAACCCTCATAGAATACCACCTGCAGGAATCCGGAAATACAAAAGTGAGCATATGGGATGACCAGGGTAGGCTCATTCGAATTCTTGTTGATCGCTTTTGTGTGGCTGGATCTCATTCTTTGCTATGGGAAGGGGAGGATGGTGAAGGAAACCGGGTTTCTCCGGGGCTCTATCTCTACCGCATCGAAACCGAATCGGGAGCGATTCTGTGGGGGAGAATGATCTGCTTAGATTTTTAAAATGAAGGAAGGAAAAAATAGTGCGAAGGGACTGATCCTGGGAATAGATGTGGGGTCGGTATCCATTTCGGTGGTTTGTATGAATATGAAGGGGGACCTGGTTGAAGATTCGTATTCTCTGCATCATGGTAGCATTCGCACTGCCCTGGATAAAGTGTTGGAAAGCTTCCGGGATTCGAATATTGTTGGAATTGCAACTCCCACTGGTAAGGTTCAGTTCAAAGATTCCATCCATGTTTTCGATCAACAGGTGTCAATTATAGAAGGAGGCAACTACCTGGAGTTAAATGCAAGATCAATAATTCATGTGGGAGCCGAAAAGTTCTTTCTAATTGAACTTAACAGTGAGGGTAATTATATGCAGACCAGTCACAGCTCATCGTGTGCAGCAGGTACGGGAAGCTTTCTGGATCAGCAGGCGCTCAGACTGATGCTCAATGATACCTCCCACCTATCGGACCTGGCACTGCAGAACAAATCTCATATCCCCGACATTGCGGCAAGGTGCTCTGTTTTTGCAAAGACGGACCTCATTCACGCGCAACAGAAAGGGTACGGACTGGAGGCAATTTGTGACAGCCTTTGCAAAGGCCTGGCAGATAACATTGCTGATACGCTGTTAAATAAGGCTGTTCCTGAAGAGCCCATATATATGTCGGGGGGTGTATCTAAAAACAGGTCGGTGGTCAGGCATCTTCAACGCATCATCGGGAAAGAGATTAAACTAGATCCACACTCACACCATTTGCCTGCCATTGGAGCAGCATATCTATTGTGGAAACAGATGGCCGGGGGGGATTCGGTCACAGAAACTGATTTGACCGGAATTCTGGTTGAAACCAAGGAACTGGAATACTTTTTTGATCCCCTAAAGGCAGGTGAAACTGCTACAGAAGAGGTGGAGGTTTTGGAGCATTTTCGTTTCTCCCCGGTTATAACAGACCATACCACTGGAGTTCAGATCGACAGATACCATGTTTCCTTCAAATCATTGTACAATTTCTACCTGGGAATTGATGTGGGATCCACCAGTTCCAAGGCGATTCTGCTGAATGAGCGTGGAGAAGCTTTTGCAGGATTTTATACCTATACATCGGGACAACCGCTAAAGGCCGTTCAGGCTTTATTTGAGGCCATTGAGCACCTTGCAGAAAAGTGCTCGACGAAGTTTTCAATCCTTGCATGTGGCACTACAGGTTCGGGCAGAAAATTTATTGGAAGCATCATCAGGGCAGACCAGGACCTGGATGAGATCACTGCACATGCCAGGGCAGCATATGAACTTAATCCGCTTACCGATACCATTATTGAAATTGGGGGCCAGGATGCCAAATTTACCCAGATGAAAGAGGGAATGGTCACATTTTCTCATATGAATACAGTCTGTGCTGCAGGAACGGGAAGTTTCATTGAGGAGTTGGCAGGAAGGCTTGGTGTGGGGCTTGAAGACTATGAACATATGGCCATGGGCCGGCCGGCACCACTGGCCAGCGATCGCTGTACAGTGTTTATGGAGAGGGATATCAACCAGTTAATGAGTGTTGGCTACTCGGTGGAGGAGGTTCTTGCCACAGTGATTCACTCGGTACGGGAGAACTACCTTAAGAAGGTAGCCAGCGAATCGCATATTGGAGACCACATCTGCTTCCAGGGAGCTACAGCTAAAAACAGGGCACTTGTGGCTGCTTTTGAACAACGGTTGAATAAGCCAATTTATGTCTCCAGGCTATGCCACCTGACCGGGGCACTGGGTACAGCGCTTATACTAAAAGAGGAGCATCAGGGACCGACCCACTTCCGTGGACTGGATCTCTATAAGAAGAGCATACCTGTAATGACCGAGACCTGTGACCTGTGTCTGAACAGGTGTGCCATAAGTGTGGCAAGCATTAACGGGGATAAACAGGCCTATGGCTTTCTATGTGGAAGAGATTATGATACGAAGAAATTCGTTAGTAAAGATAGTACAGGATTTGAGCTGCTTAAGGAGCGAAAAAGAATTATTAAGGCCTCCATGAAAGGCCGGCCGGATAAGGCGAGTGGCAAACCTCTGGTGGGTTTCCCTGCTACCCTTCACCTGATGGATGACTTACCGTTCTGGACCACTTTCTTTAGTGAATTAAATGTGCCTTTTTTTACAAGTGAAGGATTCAAAGATTCTTTAAAAACAGGAAAGAAGATTGCTGGTGCTGAATTTTGTTCTCCCATCGATTCCATGTATGGACATGTGGCCTATCTGGCTGAAAAATGTGACTATGTTTTTATGCCTGTCTACCTGGAATCCAGGATAAAGCCAGACCATACGGAGCGTTATTTCTGTTATTACACACAGTTCAGTGCATCATTGGCCTACCTGGAGGGAGTGAGGGATACTCAGAAACTGGTGAGTCCCATGATTAATTTTGCCAAAAGCAATGAGCACAATGTGAAGCTCCTCCTGGGTAGTCTGATTCAGATGGGATTTGATTCTCTATCGGCTTCAAAGGTCTCTATGGCTTTAAAAAAGGCACATGCCCAGACAGAGCAGTTGAAGCAGAATTTTGAGTTGCTTTACCAGAACAGGTCAATCCAGGAAGGAGATGTTTCTGTGGTGTTGTTGGGCAGACCCTATGTGGTACTCTCTGAGACTCTGAATAAGGGGATTCCGGATATTTTTACCCGAATGGGTGTTACTGCCTGGTACCAGGATATGCTTAAAGTGGATGAGAATCAGGATATAGCACTGGATAGGCTGCTTAAGAAAATTCCCTGGCACTTTGCTGCCAACATCATACGTGCAGCCGAACTGATTTGCCGGACCAAAGACCTCTATCCAGTGTTTATCACCGCATTTCAATGCGCCCCGGATTCATTTATTATAGAGTATTTTAAGCAGTTGATGCACCTCTATGGAAAACCTTATCTGATCATACAGATCGATGAGCACGATTCCAATGTGGGTTATGAAACCCGCATTGAAGCAGCATTGAGATCCTTCAGGAACCATTCCGGGGGTATGCCTGAAACCTCCAATCCAGATCTGGGAGGTCTGTTGCCGAAAGTGGAGACCAGTATAGATGGGAAAACTCTTCTGATGCCCAACTGGGATACGTTTGTCAGTCCACTGATTGTGGCAAATCTGCAGAGGGCCGGAATTGATGCCAGGATCATGGAGACAAATGATCTGACCATCAGAAAGAGCATGGTTCACAACACGGGTCAGTGTCTTCCCATCAATGTGATTGCTCAGAATTTTATAGAATATATTGAGAAATATAATCTCGATCCGGCTCAGACAATTTTGTGGACGACCGAGGCGAAAGTGACCTGTAACATCAGGCAATATCCATTTTATATTAAGCACATCCTCGAACAGCATGGAAACGGGATGGAGAAAGCAAGTGTCTATTCAGGTGAGATTGCACACCGTGAACTCTCCATCGGAGTAACCTACTACGCCTATTTTGCTTATATGCTTGGCGGACTGTTCAGGAAAGTATCGTGTCGCATCAGACCTTATGAACTGGAACCCGGACAAACTGATGCAGTATTTAAGCAGGTGCATCAGATTCTGATAAAGGCATTTTCAGGAGATAGTTCCATGGAAACAGCCATCAAAGATGGAATGAAACTGGTAGATGGGATTGCTTACGATAAGAAGTCCCGCAAACCACTGGTGGCCATATTTGGAGACCTTTATGTAAGGGACAACGATGTAATGAACCAGGATCTGATCGGAGCTATAGAACGGGCTGGCGGAGAGGCACTGATTACCTCTTATCACGAGTATACCAGAATCGTCATTGAGAATATTTTCCGCAGGGCAGCTGATCGTGGCGAACACGTGGAGACCAGTGTGAACCGCATACTGTTGAATGTGGTTAAGTTTATGGACGACAAATACTATAGACCATTCAGTAAGTACCTGGGGCCTTCACCGGTGATTAAACCGAAGGTCCTTGAGAAGCACCTTAGCAAGTTCAATATCAGTCGCCTACACTCGGGTGAATCCTATGATAACATTTTGAAAATCTTTTACATAATGGAGAACAATCCGCAGGTGTCACTCTTTGTCCAGACCAATCCCTCTTTCTGCTGCGCTTCTTTGGTCACCGAAGCCATGACACGTCGCATTCGTGAACAGACAGGCGTACCCATTGTAACCATTACCTATGATGGCACAAGCGACCAGATGAATGATGTAATTGTACCCTATATTCAGAATGCCAATTAAAGGTGAGCAGTTTTTGCCCCTCTTTTGAGTTATTTGGTTGAATCCCGCTGTGGTTCAATGACAAAAGCGTACCGATATTCCCGGGCGGGGATGGTGTATTGATCATGCACATGGCGGCCCCAGGAGGTATCGCCTCCCAGCCCCATCTGCTTATGGTCGATGTTCCACCGAACCAGGTTCCCCGGCTCTATATGGGCTCCATGTTTTGCCGTCAAAGGTACCAGTCCGGAAGCAGATTTACCTCCCTCTTTCCCTGGTTCGAAATCCAGTTCTTCAATTCCAAATGGCCAGGTACTGCCGTTTAGCAGTTGGTTATCGGTGGGGTATGCAGTTAGTGTGATCCTATCTGATTTCATGGTCATCCATCGTACATCGGTTTTGTTACCGGTTTCCTGAGGACGTGGATAGCGATGGAACTGATCCATGACGGCTCCCCGGTAAATTCCGATTTTCCCTGATGATTTTCTGTCCCAGTAGGTTTCATGAGGTCCCCGGCCGTACCATTCGGTGTGGCTGAACTTTGCGGGCAGGGTCATATAGATGCCCAGGCGCGGTATGTTGGGCAATGAATCTATCAACGGGGTAAACTGATAATCCAGCTGCAGCGCACCCGCCCCTGTCAGGGTATAGCTGATGGTAATGCTGGCGACTGAGTCGGGGAGGGAATAGAGAAGGGTAAAACTTACTCCACCATGGGTAGTTTTAGGTGGCTTTACCAGGGTAGGATGGGTCTCCACAGAGGCCTTTTTCCATACTGCAGCCCACTGGTGCATGCCGTTGCCCAAATCGTTGTCGGTGGGTGCCCTCCAGAAACTGGGCCTTATTTCTTCGCTGGTAATTAGCTCTCCGTTATAGGTCCAGTTTCTGATTACTCCTGTTTTATTATGGATACTCAAGGAAGTGTTCAAATTTTGGATGATGATCTGGTCCTGCTCTGTGGTGATCCTGTAATTTGCGTTGCTGGTGAGGGTGGCCGGTTTGGATTCGAACTCCTGGAGTATAAACTGTTCGAAGGCTACCTCATGTCCCGCTTTTATCAGATCCATATCACTCTTGGTATAAAGCTGAGCCAACAGGATGTATTCTCTGTTGCTATAAGGTACTGAGGGATCTATTTGAAATTTCATTTCACTCTGGTGAGGAATATTTATCTGGTTGAACTCCCCACTCTCTGTCAGGATACCATCCTCCAGAATGGACCATTTAAGAACATGGTTATCCATGGGAGCAAAATAATTCTTATTGGTCACGGTGAGTGCATGGCTTTCTCTATTCCAGTGAAAGGATACCGGTTGATAGACTTTTTTCACTTCATGCAGGTGAGGGTGAGGATTTCGGTAAGGATCCACCAGTCCGTTGTTCAGGAAATTGCCATCGGTAGGAAGATCCGGATGGTAGTCATGTCCGTAAGCCAGGTAGGGACTTCCCTTATCATCTCTGTACTCCAGTGCCTGGTCCACCCAGTCCCAGATGAAGCCTCCCTGCAGTTGGGGATAGGCTTCGATGATGTCCCAGTAATCCTGCAGGTTACCTACCGAGTTTCCCATGGCGTGGGCATATTCGATCATAATGGCGGGTTTGCCTGGATTGTTTTCCGCATAATCCACCAGCGATTGGGGCCTGGGGTACATGGGACAGAATATATCTGTATAGCTGTCTTGTCCGGCCGGTTCATATTGTACTGGTCTGGTGGAGTCCTGCTCCTTCAGCCATTGATAGCAGGAGCGGAAGAGTTCTCCTTCTCCTGCTTCATTTCCAAGCGACCAGATGATGATGGAGGGGTGGTTGCGGTCGCGATAGTACATTCGTTTAATCCGTTCCAGGTGGGCAGGTAACCACGACATCTCATTGCCCAGTTGAGTGGATTCACTGAGGGCCAGGGGATGGCTCTCAATGTTGGCTTCATCAATCACATACAGCCCATGGATATCGCACAGGTCATACCAGTA
>Ga0164315_10001429_pt1 | contig 17973 bp, 23 predicted proteins | sample GuaBasSedimGuay6_FD_113737 | JGI IMG/M metagenome (GOLD analysis project Ga0164315, IMG submission 113737) | Subseafloor sediment microbial communities from Guaymas Basin, Gulf of California, Mexico - Guay6, Core 4569-2, 0-3 cm | ecosystem: Environmental > Aquatic > Marine > Hydrothermal vents...
AATGAATCTATTAAATGTAAATTTTTTAATGGTATGTTTAATTTATTTAATGAAGTTTGTTGTTCAATTAATCTAACTTCAGATGAACCACTTCTTTCATTTTCAGGATTAAATATAATTAAATGTATTTCATCCCCTTTTTTACTGTGTTCATATAATGTCCCAGCACATCCAATTTCTGCATCATCATAATGTGCAGCTAACACAACTATTTTATTCATTTTAAAAGTTCCACCCTTCCGTATATTCAGATATTTTTCTTAAAGGTTCACCAGCATAAATACCTGGTCTTGTTATATTATGTCTAACATTTGAATGTTGACCTATTACCACATTATTGCAAATTCTAACTCCATGTTTAAAAGAAGAGTTAACACCAATCCAACAATTTTTTCCTATTCTAACTCTACCAGATAATACACAACCAGGTGTTATAACTGAATGATCATCTATATAGCAATTATGTCCTATATTTACCATTGATCCTATAGTTACATAATCTCCAATAATAGTTGGTTCAAGAACACCTCTGTGTATGATTGTATTTGCACCAACAGTTGTATTTGCACCAATATTTGTATGTGATATATGTTTTAATTGTTTTTTATTTCCATCTGGTGTATGATATAAATGTATACCTTCAGCATTTAAAACAGCTGTATCATGAACAAAAGTCGAACTACGTATATTTGATAGTGAATAATAAGTCATTGAATTATGAATATAATTATGAACTTCTCCAAAAACATATTGAACATTATCAGCTGTATAGTAGCTAATATTATCTTTAATTTCATCAACAGGTATAACTTCTTTAGGAACAATAATATGTATATTAGGAATATCTTCTTTTATATATTTTAGATATTTTGTTGATTTAATAAAATATAAAGTATTTGATTTTATATCTAATATCGATCCGGTTGTTTTAAAAAAAGCTTTATCATAAAATTCTTTTAAACGACTTACTTTATCACTATCATTCATTTTTTTATACCTATTCAATTTTGTTAACTATAATTTCATGTTTTCGTCTAGGGCACCAATCAGGTGGAGAAATTAATTTCATATCACTACCATCTATACACCTTTCATCAAGAGAGTGATTTTCTGAATCAAGAACACACTCGCAACTATAACAAGCACCTCGTTCATAACATTTAAAAAAAGGACAATCATAATCTAGTGTTGAGCAATATGGAATTTCTATATTCATTTTCTTTCTCCAACAAATTTTGCAGGTTGACCAAAATATACACCTGCTGGTGTTAAACAATCTTTGTTAACATAACTCATAGCACCAATTTGAATATCGAAATTAATATATACACCAGCATCAATAACAGCAGCTGTTCCAATAAAAACTCTATCTTGTATTATGGTTTGAATTTTTTGTTTATCAAAAATAGTCATAACATTTGGAGATATAAAAACTTCATCTCCTATTTTTACTTTCCTAGCAATCGTCGCTCCATAACGAATAGTACATTTATTACCTATATAATTATTTCCAGATGATCGAACATAACTATCAAGAAAAGTATCATTACCAACTATAGTTCCTTTTTGTAAGTAAACATAATTTCCAAGTGTTACATTATCTCCAATAGTAACACCTTCTTCAATAATACAATAACCACCAATTTTAAAATTTTTACCAATACTATTAATTGAATTACTTATGTTGTTTGAATCTTCTATTATCATGATTGTTCTCCTTATTCTCTAAGAGCCCAAGTTGTAAAACTTGAACCATCTCTTGGTTTCTTAAATTTACTATTTAATCTCCAATGTAATCCGTTTTTACCCCAAACCGTTCTTTTCATTCCAGGATAACCATAAACAGAAAATGTCCATTTATTTAATATGTTACGCATCTTTGGATTATTTTCTCGAAATTGTTTCTCTGGATTTTTATTATCCTCCATGAGAGGTAAAGATTCATCAATAAATTGTTTTCTAATTAATACGGGATTTAACCCAAATTGATTTTTCCAGTTATTAGAACCAGGTATTGGATTAAAATAATTGTAGTTATCATGATAATTATATTTACAACCAAACATAGTGGGTTGTCTATTATTAGGTATTTTTTCTTTATATAATCTAACAGAAGCTATATTATTATGTGTATCTAATGGTTTAATCAACTCACTTAAAAATAATGGTTTCTCTAATATCCAATCATCTTCTAAATGAAAAAAATATTTTGATTCAACTTCATTCCATACACTAATAACAGCTTTTGGAAATGATGGTTTGTCTGGAGAAAATACTATATAATTTGGAAAATATTTCTTAATAATATTTATTGTTGATTCATTTGTTTCTTCATCGCCAACAGGATCTATATTAACAATCAATCTATGGTCTTCTGGTATTACAAATAGATTCTCTGTAAATGACTTTAATGTTTTTTCAATAACATCAGGGCGCCTTACAGCTGTCATTGTTATGTCCATTTATAACATCCTCACTATTTTTTCTCTATTTCTATTAACAGCCCAAGAATTTTTTCTTAATTCTTGAATTAATTTTTGTTTTGTTAATATAAATGGTTTCATAGCATCATTATCTCTGCCATAATATTTTTTATTAATACCATCATATTCAGCTTTCATAAAATGAATTTCTTGACCTCTAAAATATTTCATTCTTCCTTTTATTTTAACATCAAGTTCAACTCCTGCTGCAAACATTGCGTGCCAATCTACTTTATATGTTTTATTAGTAATAAGAACTGGATTTTTTATTTTAATACCTAACTCTTCTAAAGATTCTATTCTAGCAGCTTCTTCCAATGATTGCCCTCTTTCTACTCCACCACCTGCAGGCATATATATTTTTTTATCTTTTTTATAACCAACTACAATCTTATCACCTTTTAGAATATAAACCTCAACACGCTTTCTCCATTTAGTTGGTATAGAAGACTCTTGTAAGTAATTTAAATATGAATTTAACATAACAATTCCTCATAATTAATTTTATAATATGTTCATATTATATTGAACCTAAGAATCAGAATAAATTAATTCTAGTTCATTATCTAAGTATTTTATTAATTTATTCATATTGTCTTTTCTATCACCCAACATTAATATTTTAGATCTTGCTGCGTTTCCTAATTCTTGTCTTAACCAAGGTCTATCTATTAAAAACCTAACACAATTTTCAAAGTCTTTTACATTATTAGATGATATTATTCCTGTATCTAAATCAAATAAATAATCTTTCATACCATTCATTTGGGCATCAGTTCCAACAACCGCACAACATGTTTGCATTGCTTCAGCAGCACATAAATGTAATGAATCATTTTCTGTTGGAGCTAACCATATATCACATATGTTATAAATTTTACTTTTTGTTTTAATGTCTGGATTTGGAATAAAATAATCAACTGGCGAATCTTTAGGTGGAATACCATCAGCACCAAACATAACCAATTCAATATCTATATCTTCTTTTATATTTCTAACTGCTTCAAATATCCATTCTGTTCTTTTAGATTTTCTTTTTTTACCTTCTGAATATAAACCTCCAATTACTATTTTTTCTTCAACGTCTCTTAAACCTGTTGGATATAATTCTTCAAAATCATAACCAGGTAAAATGATTTCAGATGTAACTCCATATTCTAATAACTTATTGTGCATACATATTGAATTAACTATTTTTAATGTTGGTTGATTAAAAACTTCTCTAATTTGGTTTTCTGTATTTGACCATGATTCATATCCTCTAATCCAATGTGCTTTTATTCTACATTTGGATGCTTCCATAGTTGATCTAACTGTTGAATAAGCTGTTGCTATAATTATATCAGCTTCTGGAATATTTTTAGATGTTTTTGGCGCTATAACTGGAACATCTATTGTATCCCAATTATAAGCAGGAATTGGTTTGGTATTTAATATAATTATATCATGTCCCATTTTTCTTAAAGTATTAGCAGATCTAACTATTGTTCTAGATCCACCATTATTCGCCAAACCAGAATTCATACAATTAAATAATATTTTCATTTAACCTCCAGCAAATGTATCATCACTACAAGTTGAAACGGTAGAACCGCAAGATACAGGATCACCACACCTACCAGTTTCTTTACCGTTTGTAAAAACTGTTGAACTACCTGATGCCAAAGCTCCGCCATGGCATGGAACCCCTCAGCAGTGTGATTGCCAAGAATCACCTTGTCTATGAACGTTTCGTCCATTTACAAAAACATCAGGCGACCATGAACTATTTGGTCTTGATGGATAGCAACCATGTCCTGTACATACATCATCTTTACGAGCTATTCCAGGCATATTAATACTCCAATTTTATATTAAATTTATCAATTATTTTTTTAAAACAATGTTGACATATATCTAAATCAATGTAAGCAAAATCTTCAAAAATAGTTCCATAACCACAAACTTTATTAATATGAATCATTTCTTGTATTTCATAAACATCATCTACACCAACATTAGAATATTCTTTTTTACAAACATCACAAGTAAATGCCATAACAATATCTGTTTCTATTTGATGTTTTTCTATTGTTTTCATTATTACTCCAATAAACTTTTTATTTGTTTTTCTAAAACTGAAACTCTTTCTTTTAGTGTTTTATTTTGCATTTCTTGCATTGTTGCTATTTGACTACATTGTTTATTATTTTCTTCTAATTGTTTTCGATATTCCATAGATTCTATATGATCTTTAATTGGTGCAGCTTTTCTTGAATTTAAATGTATTTCACTGTTAATTGATTCGAAACAAATCGGTTTACCATTTGTTATAAAATCAATTTCACCTTTTGATACTACCATAAAATCTCCATTAGATTTTAATAATACATCATTATCAAACTCAATGCTTACTCCCATATCACCATGAATATTAACACTTACAAAATTTTTATTTGTAAAATCAACACTTATATTATCTGGGTGTGTTTTAAAAGTTAAACTTTTATTAGGTTTAGAATCTTCCATTATCCATTCCTTAATGCTTCTGACAATGAATCTACCTTTAATTGTAAACCTTTAATTTCATTTATACAACCTTTAAATAAAGTTTCAACCTCAACTAAATCAAGTCTACCATCAGCAGCTCCTACATAAATACATTCTTCTATTCTATAATTTAGTTTTTCTATTCTTTCATAGTAATCTTTTAAAAACTTATTCGTAATCATTTTATTCTCCTTTAGTCATCTTTTTATATAAAAAATCTATCATGTTATCATAAACTATTTTTGGTTCAATATTAAAATCAAAATCTTCTAAAAATATTGTTTCAGTATTATTTATATTATATGTTTTTGTGTGTGCATTTTTTTCATTACCCCATTGTAATGTAGGAGTTCCTAATATATTTGAGAGATTAGGAACACCGCTTTGACTTCCAATAGTAAGAACTGCGTTTTTTATAATTTCTATTGTTAATCCTACTAAGCTCCATTGTTCATCTTCATCCCATTCATTTCTAGTATGTACAGCTGTTTGATATCTATTTTTTTTATCTATAATTACATCTGGAGTTCTTCCACATATAATAAATTTATATTTAGATTTTAGAGGTTCTATTAAATCATAAAATTTTTGCCAATGTTCCCAGTTTCTTGGAACTCCTTCTCTAAACCTTGGAGCTAAAACTATAATTGGTCTTTCACTGTTATCTTTATATAAAAAATTAAAAACAGTATTATTATCATCTCTTGGTTTGAAATTATAATCCATTTCAGATTGTAGAAACTGATTTTTTTGAGTATACTTTCGATTTTCAATTTTTGGACATATAGTTTCTATTATATTATATTTTTCAAAATAAAGTTGTTTTAATTTTTTTATATGATCATAATAGTCTTCATCACTAAATCCAAATAATTTAAAACAATCTTGTTTTTTATCCGGCCCTTGATGATTTTCAAAAGGATGAAATACATCAACATCTTTACCATATAAATCATATCTATCATATCTAGAACAGACTATTAATTTAACTTCTTCATTATATTTCTTACGATATGTCCATAAGACGTGTGGAGCAGTACGTAAGAGTTCCCAACCAAATTCTCCACAATGAAATGACAATATAGCTTTTTCTTTTTTCATTATCTTCTACCTTTTTTTAATTTTTTCAACTCTCTATTTTTTAAAGTTTGTTCATATGTCTTATATAATTTTCCATAAAACTCTTTAAAATTTAAAGATTCTATATATTCATCATTTTTTTGATATTTAGTTTTTGCTATTTTATCAGGTCTATTTGAAAAACCTATTAAATTACAAACCGAGCCGGCTAATGGTCCTCCTCTTAATAATAAAGGAGCATCTAGTCCCAAAATATAAGGATTTCCGTTTGTTAATTTTTCCATTTTAGCCCAATAATGTTGATCATGTTTTTTATTAAAACCAACTAGTGGTTTGGGATCTAATAAACCAACCTGTTTATAAAAATTAGATCTACTAGACCATAACATACTTCCACCAAGTTTTCCATGGTAAGCTTTATAACCAGCAATTTTTTTATCTAAAAAATTACCATATTTTATTGACCCATCTAACCATTGACCAATTACATAAATATTAGGAATCTTAAGTCTCTCAACATCTAACCAAGCATTCCTTAAAATTTTATCCCAACCAGGCATAACAATTACATCATTATCTAATGTAACTAACATTTCACATTTACTTTTTTCTGGATCATGTTCATGATTTAAACCAAATTGATTTAAAGACATTGCTTTAGAAAAAGCATTATAACAAGAATCAGATGTATTAAAAGTAACCTGTGTTATTAATTTTTTATTTAATAAATTATGATAAAATTCAAAATGTTCTTTTAATTTATAATCAGTTAAATTATCATAAATATAAATTTGATGTGGAATGGTTGAATGTTGTTTTAATGCACCTATGCATTTTCTAGTTACTCCGAGTCTATTGCGCACGGTGATTGCGATTTTTATCATACTTAAATTCCTTTATTTACATATTTTTTTAGCTATATTTCCATTAGAACATTCTGTTCCAGTAGGGTGTCCATATTTAAAATGACATTTTTCACAAGCTGCTATTCCATTATCAGGATCTATTGATAAATGAGGATGCGTTTTTTGAGGTTTTTCATGGTGAACGTGTGTTGCTAGTTTTTCACAATATTCACATTTATAATTTTCTCGTTTTAATACTTGTTGTCTAAAAGTTTGATATTCAACATTAGTAAACCATAAATCTTCATTTTTAGGTAACAATTCAGTTATTTTTTTTCCAAATATTTCACAATTATTTTTACATTTATCACTACAATATAAATTATTTAAATCTTTATTATCTCTTAATGTTGCAGCTCTTAAATAAATAGAATCATGTAACGGATAAAACCATACTCCACATTTTTTACATTTACATTTTATTCCATTCTTATCTTCTTCAGGTTTTTCAATTATACAAAATAATGGATATTTTATTTGTAATTTTTTTAAATTATATCTGGTGTGAGTGTTACCTTTTTGAGATTTGCTTATTTTCTTTTTAATAATATCAGCTTTTTCTTTTCCAAACCTTTCTTCAAAAGTTCCTCTTTTTTGTTTAAAAGGAATTTTCATTTCAATAGATTGTTCTTTACCATATAATTCTTCCCAAGTTTTTCCTTTTAATTTATTTTTATTATCTAACCATTTTTTATAACCATCTTTGCCTAATCTTTGTCTTAGAGGTAAATAATTATAATCACATATTTTTTGAGCGCAACTATTACATCTTTTATTAGTTTTATTATCACTTATTATTATCCCACAATCTAAACATTTTTTAATTCTAAAAGGAAATTGTTTTGATTTTTTATATTTATTAATGTAATATTGTTTACATGGATTATTTGTTAGGTGAGATGATAAAGATCTTCTATTTTTAAAATCTTTATTACAATATTCACAAATATAATTTATCATTTTATAGTAGGGTGCAATCCAAAAGTTGTTTTTAAACTATTTAATTGAATATCCTGCTCTTTAATTATTTCAATTGCTCTTAATAACATTTTGTTTTTATGATTTTGTCCTTTGTATGCTGAATTACTATCAACATGTTTAATTAACTCTTCTTTGGTTATTTTATTCATTTATCAATCCTTCTATTTTATGTACACAATAATCTAAATCTAAATTATCATAACAATTTGAATGTCCATTTGTTGAGTTCTTGCATGGACTTGAACCATGTTTAAAACAGGGTGCGCAATCCTTTTCAGCATTAACCCAACCAATATGATTATATGTAGTTAATCTAATCTCACCAGGAAAAGGTCCATATAAACCAAATGCTGGTATTGGTAAGCTAGCTGCTATATGAATTAAAGAACTATCAGTTGATACACAACATCTAGCAAATGTAGCCATAGCAATAGTATAACTTAAATCTTTTGAATAAGTTGAAAAATTAAATACTTTATTAGAACCAACCATTTTTATAAATAAATCTATATTGTCGGATTGTAATGGATTATCTGTTATAAGTATTTGATATCCTTTATTAATTAATTTTAACATTAAATCTTTCCATATAGATGGTCGTGGTGTTCTGATGGGAGATGATGCTCTCATTTGAAATAATAACATTTTGTTTCTATCTATGTTATGTTCTTTTAAAAGTTTATCACAATAATCTAATGCTATTGGAGATGGTTCTTGACTTGGTATTAATTTTTCATCTGGTAAATTAAGTCCTAACCATTTAGAAAATAATCTATATGAATTTTCTGTATGAGCTTCTTCACATCTTTCTATTACACCTTCAAAATAAGCATGATAGTCAGCTTGTAAAAAATGATTTACTGTATGAGGTAAATCTAATAATACATCAATACATGTCCAATATTTAACCATATCCTGATATTGCGGACCACACGCAAATTTAATTGTACATGTTGGGTATTTTTCTTTTAGATAGATTAGATTTGGTTGGATGAATAATAAATCTCCAATACCACCGGTTCTAGATACCAAGAGAGTTTTATTATCAAGATTTTGACCGTTATATGGTCTATAAAGATTATTAAATTTTGAAATGGTTGGTTTTAATATTTTTCTTTTTCTATAATTATCATACCAGAGTTGCTGGTATATACCAAGCCCCATTACATATCGTTGTTTCTTTTTTAATATTTGTTGTTTAAATTTATTTTGTGTAAACGGAGCTGAATTAACACATTCACATATAACCATATTAAATTTATTATTTCTGAGTTTATCTAATGACTTAGCCATACCTGTAGGTCGATTAGATAAACCCAATTTTTTAATTGTTGATTTCGGAACTACTTTACTGGTCATCGGTTGTTTATCATAGTTAAACTGTTTCACTTATTCACCTTTAATTAATATGTTTTATTTCTTTATCATTTCTTTATATTGTTTATTAGAATCTTTATGATATACAGATATATTTTTATTTCTAAGTCTATCATTGCCTTTTTTACCTACTGCCGCATAAGCTTTTTTATCTTTACCAGTGCTTAAACCAACAGCTTTTCTAGCAGCTCTAGCAATAGAATTAGCCCATCCTTCAGTAGCTGGTTCTGGATCTAGATGACTTTCTTTATCAACTTTATCTTTAACAACTCTTTCTAGTTTATCAAATAAAGTATCTTTTTGTTGAGCTATAGAAACTTGATTAGCTTCATCTACTAAACCTTTATTTGCTCTACCCATCATTCTATCAAATGCGGCATCTCTTTTCTTTTTCTTAGCTACTTTTTTCATTTTATTACTTTTACTGAAAACATTTAATTTTTGTAATTTTGGGTATTTAGATGTTGCAGCTTGTTTATCAGCTAAATCATTCCTCATATCATGTAATTTTGATATTTCATCTTTTGTAAGATATCTTTCATCTAACACTTCTTCTGATTCTTTAACTTTATCAAGATATCTATTTTTTTTACTACCAACTGTAGTTAGTTTACCGCTATAATTATCAATGTTAATTGTCATAGAACCTCTTTTTATTTTTTCACCTTTAGGTCCTGTTGCATAATCATGTTTAGTTGGTTTTGTTTTTGGCATCATTTCATATTTTTGTGCTGTTTTGTTTTCTTTAACGGATGAAGATTTCTTTTTCTTCAATTTTTCTTGATATTTTTTTCTACCTATACCTCGTCTCATTTTAAACAAATCATAACCTGTTACTTTTTTCGCAGATTCTTCCATTTCAACATATTCTTCTCTATCTTTCTCAGATTTTTCTACACTTTCAGGTTCATCTTTTAATGCGCCTTTATCATCACCAACCTGTCTAATTGTAGCTTCATCTATTAATTGATCAGCCAACTTTTGTGCTTCTTTTATTTTGTCCATAACATTTACCCCGTATTTTTATTTTTTTTATTTTGAGCTAATCTTATTTGTTTTTGTCTTTCTTTTTCTATTTGTTTTTGTTGTTTTCTTTTTTTCCAAGCTTTTTGTTTTTCGGCAGCCCATTTAGCTACTCTTACAGCATCATGTCCCAGTGATTGAGCTAAACCAACACTACGAACTAATACATCACCACTAATTTCATTTATATATTTATCAGTTAATTCTTCTGATAATTTTATTTTTTCTTGTAAGTTCATAACAGATTCCTCTATAGATTGATCTGGTGTGAAATCATTTTCTGGATAATTAACTATTTTTGTATCTGGATCAACTAACTCAAAAGCCTTAAGTATTGATTTTTTCATCTCAGGTAATACAGTCATCTCAGCCTCACCAGGTGTTGTAATCCATTGAAATCCTTGGTGTTCTTTAGATAGTTTTACTTTTTGTTCAGGGTCTTTCATCTTACAAATATAATTATATTGTGTTGAAAGTCTGGTTCCTTTATCAGCTATGTATGAAAACTTGTCAATATATTTTAACGGAATAACATCTAGTCCAGTTTCTTCTTTAACTTCTCTTTTTAAACATTTTAACAATGGTTCATTTGGACCGTTATCACATTTTCCTCTTGGATATTCCATAAAGTTTGGCCAATGATCATCAGCAGCTCTTTGTATTAAAAGTAAAGCTGGTTTTTGTCCGCGCTGTTCTTTAAATATAATTCCGCCAGAGACATTAACTTTTTTTGTAATCTTATCTGTATCATATATTTGTTCTAAAAAATCGTTAACTATCTTCATGTTAAATCCCCTCTAACTATTATTGTACTATTAATTAATCCGGTTAGTGTATGAAAAGCTATATCAGATATGCTTATAGGAGCAAATGTTTCTATAAAAGTACATTCTGCTACACCTATTAAACCACCATCAATTATCATTGATGTTCGATTTGGTGTTTCTCCTGTCGTTGAAATAACAGCGGTTCCAGCACATACGAATATAGGATCTTCTGCACCAAATGGAACCTCATAAATAAATAACTCAATCATATCGCCTACATCTAATGAAACATTATCAACTTTAATTCTTAAATCATTACCAGAATTTTCTAATACATAATGATCCCCATAGTCCATTAATCCATCTTTACTTTGAACTTTTAATAATGTTTTATCAAAAATTTGTTCTGGCATTGTTATGATTATATCACCAGTAGAATCAATCTGTTCTTGTGTCATTTCATGAAAATATCTTGTTTTAAAGTCTATATGTCTATCAAGTTTTTCACCATCACATAAATGTTCTGGAGGCGGTTCTTGATAATTATATTTTCCTTCATTATCTATTGTGTTTTTATCTTCTTGTAATCCAGAATCAACATGTGTTTGTAAAACATCTATAGAAGCAGGAACATTGTATTCATCATAATTAGAATAAGTTGAACCATATCTAATTTCAAAATTTATATTTTCAATAATATTATCAGTTTTAAGAATAATGTATGATGGAATTTCAATTTCATATTCAACAATAGCGCTTAATTTCCAATCAGCCATGTCATCTGTTCCACCATATCTAGTTGATCCATCAGATAAACCCCTTAAAACATATCTAGGTTTTACTTTACCAGGAACTACTAATTCATTTTGATTTGTTGTTTTAACTAAAAATTCGTATGCGTTAGTAGACCAATCTAATGTATAAGACTGATTTGTATAAGGGTTTTCATATTTATAATTTATTAGTTCATCTGGTAATATAATAAAATCATCAAAAAGAACAGGTTCTATATATCTACCTTCACCACCAAACATTTGTATTAAAAATATTTTTAAATCAAAATATTCATAAAATGAAGGTAATAAACTAAGTAATTCAAGCTCACCTTTAAGTCTAGTAAAAGCTACTGTTACTTCAACATTGTTATCTATGTATATAGGTTCAAATATTCCTGAAGCTTGAGCTGGCGCTAAATGTGGAAATCTCCAAAATTGGTGAGCTAAAGAATTAGCATCATCTAAATTAAAATCTCCAGTAGGATTAAGAATTAAAGCTGGTAAATTTGGTTTGTCGCCTTCTCTACCATAGTGTTGTTCTTTTGTTATATATTCCACCGCCTTATCATATGTTCCTACCACTTGGTGTTTGAATCTTGGATATAAATAATCAGCAAAATAATCTAATGTATTTTCTATAAAACATCCAAATACATTATGAATAAATTGATAATGAAATTTATCAAAGTCAGTAGCCATATATTTACCTCTAGTCTATATCATCTAATGTAATAATATCCTTTTCATTAGATGGTATTATTGTTTTTGGTTTAAATGGTCCTTCTTTACCATATTGTTTACTTTCTCTATTAAAATCATCAAGTAAATCAATAGCAGCTGAAGTACCAATTTGTATTCCTGTTGTTCTTACTATTTTCTTTCCTAATTTTTTTAATATATTTTGTCTTTCTGCTATAATAAAAATAAATTGATTATCGTAAGATATCATATTAAACCCATAAAGATTTAATGTATCATATAAAATCTTTCCATCAACATCTATTTTTGATAATTTTAAAGATTCATTTAATATAAAACTAATTTCATAAGTATAATCAGGTTTAATATCATTGAATTGATTCATTATATCTAAAGTTGATTTTCTAAAATTATGTAATTCTAAAAATGTTTCACAAAATTTAGATGATCTTAAATTTTTAAACATACTAATTTTAACATTACTACCAGGTGTTTTATCATTAAAATCTGGCTCTACACTAAATAAAAGATTAGTTGACCTTTTATTAAAAAATGCTCCAATGTTATAATGTCCATCTAAAAATGGAATTCTCATTACATAATTTCTATCAAATAGTTTTCCGAGTGTTAATGACATTTCTATTTTCCTTTCTTATATTTCTATATCTGCAAATGCGTCAGACCAATCACCATTTTCTTTCATTTCTTCATGGTCAGGATTTAAATTGGGTTCATTATCTTCTTTTATTTTTGAAATAATTAAATCTCTATCAATACAATCTTCAATTGCTAATACAAAATCAGTGTATTTCAAATTTAAACCCACATAACTATTCCATTTATATACTGTTTTTAACATTATATCATTTAATTCTTCTAATTGAAATTCATTGTTAAAGTAATCATATGATTCATTACCTATACTTTCAATATAATCAACAAAATCTTTTCTTTTATTTTCTGGAATTTCATTAGCTTTTAGTTTAATGTATCTTAAAACATGAGATATAGATTTTCTTTTTTCCGGTTTATGATCAGTAGGTTTATATTTTTTCTTTAATTTTTTATTAAAAAATAGTATTATTTCCTCATCATTTGTTAAGTCTTCTATCCTTTGACCAAATAAAGTTTTTATTTCAAACTTAACAATATCATTTGTAATTTGTTCTAAATTAAAGTTATTCTTAGGTGGTACTTTTACAGATCCTGCATCATGAGCATTAAAATGTCTTTTGTCAATATTTTCTGAATCAATAACATTTTCAAATACTTTATCAATAAATTCTGATATTTGATTATCAAATATTTTTTGTAGATTTCTTTCTTCTAAATTCTTATCATAATGATCAAAGAAACCTATTTCTCTAAAATATTTAAATCTAGATAGTACACAACTTTTAACAGATTCAGAATTTTTACCATTTAAATAACTAAAAGCAGCTGGATCCAAGAAACATCTAAAACAAAAATGAATTAAAGATCCATTAGAATGTGGATCAGAATCAACTGCTTCCATTCTACCTCTATATATTTTTAGATAAGCATTGATTAAAAGCAAATCATAACTTAATTCAATAGTTTGTCTATCTATTTTTTCATCTGTAAAGTATTTAACAACAGGAATAGATAATGGAAATATTGTTTGATTTTTTATATAACTATGATAATTCATTTTAAAATATAGATTAGAAATATAAAATACTGATTTTAAATCTTGTTCAGATATTCCTGGTAATAATGAATATCCATCACCTTTATATATCGAGTCCATAATAGTTCTTAATGGAGCATTATTGGTTGTTAATGCTAGTAACATCTTTTCTAAATTTAAGATATTATTCTGTAACGTATGCTCAATAAATGAGCTTTTAAACTCTTGTTTGATAGGTTCTCTTGGTTCTAAAGCATCACTTTCTAACTCAGGAATTCTAACTTTAGGTTCTTCTTCTGCAGCAAACTGTTCAAATTCATTTGCTTGATCTTGTGGATCTACACCTAAAACCCCTCCATGTCCATTTTTACAAGTTGGTCCAGATCGTGTTTCAAATTGATCCTCTCCACATAACTCACATTGTAATCCATTATAATGAAGTTCTTCTGCGTCATCTTTACTTTCGACAGGGTAGCTAGCTACCTTTTGTTTATCTGAGCTAGCACTAATGTTAGTTGGAAAGTGTGTAGGTAATATTTGAATTAATCTATCTATTCCATTAAGTTTATTAACTGTTAGACTATTAAGATATCTAGAAGGTAAATTCATTGAAATATTAATATAGTTGTCTAAGTAGTTTTCTAATATTTTAGCTATCATTTTAAACTCTGGATTTAAAGAAAAAATAATTTTACCTTCATCTGAAATATTATGTTTAATTTTCATTACAACTAAAGGTTGGTTATTAAATATTCTGAATTCAAATACAAGATCTTTATCTTTATTATACCTTTTAGTAATATCACCCTCTTGAGGGTTTTGATAGATATTTTTAATATTAGCACGTACATCATTGATTGTTTTTACTAAATCAATAACATTACTAATAGATAGTCTAATATTTCTTCTCTGTCCTTGATTATCTAAATTAAGAACTAATTTGGGTTGACTGAATGTTACATCATCTTCTGTGTTAATACTTATTGAAATCTCTAAGTAACCATGTGAGTCAAATGACTTATCTTTGAATGAATATAAGCTTTGATTAATCCACTTTAAATTTTCATAATTCATGTTTTGAATTTCCTTTCATTTAGTTTTATATGTTTTCTCTTTTATATGTTACATTATTTTATTTAATAGACTTAGGACAGTTGAATTGAAATTCTAACTCGCCCTCAAGGCGAAAGTAGAATTGGGGTGACTGTGTACAAAGTAAAAATTCTACCTCATTAGTTAGTTTAAATACTTTAATATACCTTCCCTTTTGATGTTTTAAATATGTCTTATTATATATTACCATGTTTTAACATGATTTAAGGAACGATAACTTATTGATATAATTAAAAATAACATATGAAAAATCCCAGTAATAATCTACTTTTGCCCAGTAATAATCTACTTTTGCCCAGTAATAATCTACTTTTGCCCAGTAATAATCTACTTTTGCCCAGTAATAATCTACTTATTTTTCCATTTCATTCTTTCATAATCAATAAGATCTAATCCATTCTTTTTTATCATATCAACATTTGTAATTAATTCAATCTGTTCTATTTGCTTCATATACTTTTTAGAATAATTTTTTAAATGATCTAACCTAATGTTTTTATTTAATAGCATATTTATCTTTCTAATATCTAAAGGGCTATTAACTTTTCCAAAAAAAGGTAATATTAATTTTTTATAAATCTTATATGAAATGCCTCTTTTATATTTCAATAAATCATATGCTATATTTGGTACTAATTTATAATTAACTGAATGTAAGTTTTGAAATATGATATGACCTAACTTAGTATTAAAATTTAATTTCAATTTACAATTTGTATTTTTATTATTTTTAGATATTAAATTTGATTCTTCTATATTAAATAAACGTTTGTTTGTAATAAACATAAAATTACTATTCCAATCACCTTTACGTTTTTTAATAATATTCCATTTATCTAAATCATAATACTTATAATTGAATTTTTTAAATGAAAAATCTATATCATTTATTTTTTTAATTATTTCAATAAAAGACTTTGGTGAGAATCTTTTTAATATAGGAAATTGTTTTCTTAATACTTTAAAATCAATATCTAATAATTCTATTTTGTCAATATGAAACTCAAGAGAGTTATCATCTATATATCGAAACCCATCTTGATCTTTTATTATTCCATTTTGGTCAACTTTAATATTTTTTAAATGATGTTGAAAGCTTCTATAATATGTTGTTTGTTTTATATTATAATTAATCATGTCATCATTTCTTGGATAGGAAAAAATAAAATCATTACTGTTAAACCAATTGATATAAAATAGTTTAGATAAAATAACATCTATTACAATATCTATATTATTATCTAAATCCTTTTTACATAAATTATATTCAGTTATTACATTCATTCTTAAATTTTCCTTTTAAATTCTCTATAAAACTAATCTCTTTATACTTTAACATATGTTACATTAAAAAAAGAAATGTTCTTAATTAAAAAATCAATTTCTATATATATTAATATACATATTATAGAAGCTATTTGTATGTTAATGAATAAATTAAAGGGAGAACAATGTTATGGAGAATGAAAAATTAAAAGAGATTATTTATGTTGATGGAACAGCTAGAATTGAAGCTCTTGTGGTTGGATGTGATTTGGATGTAGGTGTATCAATAGTTGAAAAAGATAATCCTGAAAACTATTTAATGTGTTCTAACGGAGTATTATCACCAGTTAGAATAAAGAAAGTTAAAAAATTTGGAGCAGACTTAAGCAATGAACATACAAGGGAATTGTTGAAGTATTTGTCTGATCAAATTGATATTGGTGAAGTAGATGCACAAAAAATATTAGATTTTTATAATGAAAGAACATTACATGATAAAATAAAATTTAGCGGTGTTGATAAAACAGACTGTCCATTCAATCAATAGAGAGGGTAACTATTATAGCATTTATTCTAGGATTTATAGCAGCTAAGATATTTTAAAGGAGGGTTAATAATATGAAACTATTATTAGTAAAGAGTAAATCTGATATTGGTGTTTGGTTAATTATAATCAATTCTATTATTGGGTCACTTTGTGTTGCATTCTCACTTCTGGCTGGAGTTGAAATTGGAGTTATTATTGGAATGGTTAGTTTAATGTTTAGTTTTGTTTTTTATCTTATTGGTAGTGATATAGTACAAAAAACCAATACATATAGTATTGATGATTACGAATTTATTGATATGAAAAACTTTTGCTTAGTAGTTTTTTGCGACAATATAAGAAAGAATCATTTGATTGCAACTTTTTTTACAAAACATGCTTATGAAGCCATTGAGGTAAAAACACCATTTACAATTAAAGTAAATTTTAATTATTTTAGTTCATTTAAAAAACCAGATAATATTACAGCAATTATTGGTGAAGAACATGTTCATACAACTTCATTAAAAACCTGGAATCCTATCATATAAGGAGATTAAAAAATGAGAAATATATCACAAGAACAATCAGCAGGTTCATTTACTGCATTCTTTGCAACAATCTGTTTTGTGTTAGCAGTTGGGTTAGGAGTATTATATTTCTATAGCAGAGATACATTTGGTGAAATGAAAAATGAAATTATTTTCAAAGATGCAAAAATCAATTCTCTTACATCTATCTCAAAACACATGTATGAAAAAAATGAGAAAATGAGAAAGATGTTAATAGAAAAATCA
>Ga0164315_10001433_pt1 | contig 17948 bp, 10 predicted proteins | sample GuaBasSedimGuay6_FD_113737 | JGI IMG/M metagenome (GOLD analysis project Ga0164315, IMG submission 113737) | Subseafloor sediment microbial communities from Guaymas Basin, Gulf of California, Mexico - Guay6, Core 4569-2, 0-3 cm | ecosystem: Environmental > Aquatic > Marine > Hydrothermal vents...
CGCGTGTAAATGGCAAAGAAAGGAGCATCATTTCCCTTGACAACCGTAGAGTAGCCCTTCCCGGGGACATTCATGATCTCCCAGTCCCTCAACTCTCCCCTTCCTCCAAGAGAAACAGTTCCGGTCCCGATCCCTCCCAGGGGTAAGGCTATGTTTAAGAGGTGGTCTGCATCATAGCTTTTTAGCATCTCTACCTGGTCGCCGGCAAAAGTTGACTGGGCCTCCAGTTCGACACATAGCGATAGGGCTGCTACTACAAGCAGCGAAACCCGAAAGTAGGCAAAGTTATCCATACAATTAAAGTTTGAAATCTAAGATGAAATATACTGCTTTCCTTTGATATTGTTTGGCTTGGCCAGCTATGTCGTTCCCCTATCCCCATTTCTGGTAATAAAAAAACCGGAGCGTGATACCCCGGTCTGGTTCTTGCAGCTATAGTTCAGCTATCGACCTACTTCTTTTTCTTAGCTGTGATTGGAATGGTACCTTCGGAATAGGACGCTGTTCCTTCCATGGATTCTTTCGCCACTGTCAATTCAATTTCAACCGTTTCAGTCTCAATGTAAATTTCAAATGAGAGAACATTCTTCTCGTAAACCACCTTGTCTGCCTCCATCTCATACTCTCCAAGTACCATCTTAACGGTGAATTCCTTCGCCTCTTTTGCTACCACAATATCTCCGGTACTGTACTCATAAGGAGCTTGAGAGGCCTCATAGGCCCAGGTTCCGGTGGGATCCACTTTCTTCTGGGCTGAAACTGTTGAAGTAAATGATGCAGCTAACACCACCATCAATAAAAATCTTACTGTTTTCATACTATAATTGTTAAAGTGAGTAAAAATGAATATGTCTTCAAAGCATTATCTGTCTGGTGACAAGATAAGACTTTTTTGCTTCGATATAAGGCCCTGAATTTTGCTTCAGAAATATGTTTTGTTACATTCGTTGCCAGCTCATAGATTAATCGAGCGCCCCAATATATCTGAACTTTTATATCATTTATTAAAATGGACTCCTTGATAAATAGTGGATTTGCCATCTCCGAATATCACGATACTAAAGAAATTTATTCCAGAATCAATCTCCTTATCGCACAGGACATTCGTCCCATTCACCGGACCGAAATGGAGAAGTACCTGAAGGCTTTTGATCAAAAATATGCTTCATCAAAACCGGTCATTGATCAAGCAAAAAAATTTATCCCGGGTGGTGTTCAGCACAACCTGGCCTTTAACTACCCCTTCCCCATTGTCTTTGACCGTGCCGAAGGGGCATACCTCTACGACAAAGATGGCAATCGCCACATCGATTTCCTTCAGGCGGGTGGCCCCACCGTACTTGGAAGCAACTACCCTGCTGTAAAGGAGAAGATGCTGGAACTAATCGCCAGCACAGGTCCCTCTACCGGACTATTCCATGAGTACGAGCTGAAAATCGCACAATTTATATGTGAGCACATCCCTGGAGTGGATATGTTCAGAATGCTGGGAAGCGGAACGGAAGCATGCATGGCAGCTATCCGGGTGGCACGACTGGCCACGGGAAAGAAGAACATCATCAAGATGGGAGGGGGCTATCATGGCTGGAGCGATAGTCTGGTTTATGCCCTGCGGATTCCTGGTACCGGGGGATTTGATGCCCACGGCATCCCTAAGGCCAGCAGGAAATATACCCAGGAGGCCTTCCCCAACGATATTAAATCACTGGAACGCAGGCTTCGCAGGAATCGCCTGAAGGGACAGGGAACTGCTGCGGTAATTGTTGAACCCATGGGAACCGAAAGCGGAACACGACCAGTGGATTATGACCATAATAAGGAGATCAGGGAACTTTGCGACAAATATGGGGCCCTGCTGATCTTCGACGAGGTGGTCACCGCCTTCCGCATAGGCATCAGCGGTGCCCAGGGTTACTTTGGGGTGAAGCCCGACCTTACAGTCTTTGGAAAAGTAGTGGCAGGAGGCTATCCGGCTGCAGGGGGACTGGGTGGATCACGGGAGTTGATGGAGTACCTGGCTGCCGGTTTGCAGACAGGAAAGAAACGTGCCATGGTAGGTGGTACCCTGGCAGCCAATCCTCTGAGTTCCGCAGCCGGATACTATACCCTGGTGGAAATTGAAAAGCAGAATGCCTGTCAAAAAGCGGGTGCAGCGGGCGACCGACTGACCAATGGACTAAAGAAGCTGATTTCTTCCTACGAGCTCCCCTATGTTGCCTATAACCAGGGCTCCATCTCTCACCTGGAGACCACAGGCACCATGTTCCTCCCCATCAACATGAAGAAGTTCTGGACCATTCCAAAAACCCTGAAAGAAATCAAAATCCGAAAACATATGATGGAAGAGATGGGTGCTGCCTATATGGTGGAAGGGATTGTCACCCTGGCCGGCAGCCGCATGTATACCAGCATGGCCGACACCGATGAGGTGATTGACGAAGCACTGCAGGGCTTTGATCGGGTGTTTCAGAAGATGTAAGATGAGTGACAAAAACACATATGTGCTTGCCCATGATGTGGGGACCTCCAGTGTTAAAAGTGCCCTGGTCAGTCAAAACGGAGAAATAGCCTCCCATGCTACCTCCTCATATGGATTTAGCTATCCACATCCGGGTTGGGTGGAGCAGGATCCGCAGGATTATTGGGAAGGTGTGGTGAAAAATACCCGGAATATCCTTGAAGAGAGCCGGCTCGATCCCTCTCTTATAATGGGAATGGTATTCTCCACCCAGGCCATGGGCATCATCCCTCTTGACAGGGATGATAAGCTACTGGGGCATAACATCACCTGGGTAGATGGAAGGGCCGAAGAACAGGCACGCTGGATTATGAGCCTGCTGGGCGGCAAAAAGATTTTTGAAAAGCTTATCGGGGTGGAGATCACCGGCAAGGATGTAATCCCAAAACTGCGCTGGATCAAACAGAACAGAGCTGAACTCTATGAGCAGATCAAAACGATTCTGGATGTGAATGGTTACCTGAAATTTCGTGCTACGGGACACAAAGTATTCGAATGGTCGGGGGCCTGTTCATACGGTTTTAATCTAAAAAAGAAGGACTGGGAACGAATGCTGTTCAGGATTTCGGGTTTCGATATCAAGAAACTGCCCCCCCTGGTAAGATCGACCGATGTGGTGGGAACCCTCACTCGGGAAGCAGCTGAAGCTTTGGGGCTTCCCCAGAATGTTCAGATATTTGGAGGATGTGACGACACCCAGAGTGCTGCAGCAGGTTCGGGTTCCACTACTGAGGGCGATGCCCATATTTATCTGGGGACTTCCGCCTGGGCCGGAATTACAACAGGAAAAAATCTGAAACACAAAAATGGCGCCGTGGTGCTCCAGAGCGCCGATGCTCATAAAAATCTGCTGGTGGGAATTACCGAATCTGCCGGGGCCAATCTGGACTGGATGATAGAGAAATTCTACAAGCTGGAGAAAAGCGATCCGGCCATTAGCAACATCTATGCCTTTATTGATAAAGAGACCCGGGGAGTTCCCCCGGGATCGGATCATCTGATCTTTACCCCCTGGCTGCTGGGCGAGCGATGCCCGGTTAGCACTACCACCACACGTGGTACAGTCTTTAACCTGGGTCAGGAGCATACCCGTGGGCATTTTGTAAAGGCACTTCTGGAAGGAGTGGCATATAACCTGAGGTGGATCTTTGAAAACTACCAACGCGACTTTGGCTTCAATCCTGAAACTATAAGAGCCATCGGCGGAGGATCGGTCAACGAAAACTGGATGCAGGGAATCGCCGATATTACGGGGAAACAGGTAGAGACTATTGGTCGTCCCACCATGGCTGGTGCCCTGGGAGCAGCCTCCTGCGCCTTTGTGGGCAGTGGTCATTTTGACTCCTTCGACCAAATCAATCAGTATATAGAAATACAAAATACATTTACTCCGGATCCCTCGGTAAAGGAACTTTACGACGACCAGTTTCGCTCCTATAAGAATGTTTATCGAGGATTGAAAAAAGCCTATATTGAGGCTAACCTGGAGCGTTTCAGCCAGATAGACAGCCAGGTGAAAGCAGAAAAGATTGAATAAGATGGAAAATACCGAACAAATAGAAGGGATAAGACAAGAGATTATTGAAGGCGGATTGAGACTGGTGAAGGAAGGACTGGTGGCGCGGACCTGGGGAAACATAAGCATTCGTGTGAATGAAACCTATATGCTGATCACACCCAGCGGACGCACCTACGAGGATCTGACCCCCGAGGATATTGTACTGGTGAATTATCACACTTCCAAACATGAAGGGACGATTAAGCCTTCGTCCGAAAAAGAACTTCACTGCGAGATATACAGAACCCGTAAAAAGATCAATGCAGTGGTTCATACGCATCAGATGAATGCCTCCACGGTGGCAGCTGCCCAACGGGAAGTTCCTCCCATACTGGATGATATGGCCCAGATTATTGGTCCATCAGTACGAGTGGCGGCATATGCCCTTCCCTCCACAAAGAAGATTACGAAGAGGACCGTCAGCGCCCTCAAAGGAAGAAATGCAGCACTGATGGCCAATCATGGTGCCGTCTGTGTGGGGCGTGACCTGGATGAGGCATTCGTGGTTTGCCAGGTCCTGGAAAAAGCTTGCAAAGCCTTTATTGAAGCTGAATTTCTGGGTGGGGCAAAAAGCATCAACAAGTTTGAGGCCCACCTGATGCACCAGATCTATATCAGGAAATATTCAGGAGAGGCGGACAAAAACAAATAAGATGAATAAAAAAAGCCACTACCCGGTCTACCGTTATGTGATCCTTGCAGTTTTTATGCTGATCACTGTTGCCATTGAAATCCAATGGCTCACACATGCAGCCGTGGCGCGACCTGCTGAGGTTTTTTACGGGGGGCAATTCAACCCGGATTCAATCCTGAATATTGATTTCCTGGCCATGATTTATATGGTGGCCTTCCTGGTCATGAGCTTTCCTGCTTCCTATGTGATAGATACTTACGGGATTCGAACCGGCTTGGCCATCGGAGCGGTAATGCTTGCTGTATTCAGTCTGATGAAAGCAGCTTTTGCAAATAGCTTTACCGGGGTTGTTATTGCACAAACCGGGCTGGCCCTTGCACAACCATTTATCCTCAATGGTGTCACAGCTGTTACGGCACGCTGGTTTCCACTCTATCAAAGGGGAATGGCTGCGGGACTACTGGCCCTGGCGCAATATCTTGGAATTATCGTGGCAATGCTGGTCACTCCCATGCTGGTGGGGTCCGATCCATCATTGCCTGAATATGGAACAGGATTTGGTAAAATGCTCTGGATTTACGGAATTTTCAGTGCAATTGCTGCCCTCTGTAGCCTTCTGCTCATCAAAGACAGGAAGCCTCAGGATGGTGAACAGGAGCTTGACCGCTATGCCTTCTGGAAAGGGCTCAGGCACATACTGTCAAACAGGGATATGCGTATCACCATGTTCCTCTTCCTGATTGGACTGGGTATCTTTAATGCCATTAGCTCCATGACTGATTCCATTGCTGAAAGAGCAGGAGTGGAAGACTCTGACGGTTTGATCGGGGGAGTGATGTTGATCGGTGGAATCATAGGAGCCGTAATAATTCCTACCCTGTCGGACCGGTACAAACGGAGAAAACCCTTTCTGGTCATTTGCATAGCAGGCATGTTGCCAGCCGTGGCAGCGCTGGCTTTCGCCGGGAACCTGGCAGATGATCCTGAAACTATCTACAGGATATCCTTGGCGGCCTCCTTTACACTCGGGTTCTTTATAATGAGTGCCGGCCCCCTGGGCTTCCAGTATGCCGCCGAAATCTCTTATCCTGCCCCGGAATCAACCTCCCAGGGCATCCTCTTATGGGTTGGTCAGCTTACAGGTATGATCTTCGTGGCCGGGATGAGCATCAGGGAGAACCAGTACCTGGGTATATTCATGAACATTTTCGTAATTCTTTCCATTCTGGTCCTCATCGCAACGTTCGTCCTACGGGAGAGCCCTTTCATGGAAACTGAATCCGGGGAAGAATACAAAGAATAACTTTCATGTAAAAATATTTGACGTTCACGTAAGTATTGTTACATTTGGTCACAAGTATTGCGTGAATCATGGTAAAAAAATGCGCCCGTTATAACATTGGAGTAAGGAGAATCGCCACAGACGATGGCAGTTTTCTACTTCAATTATTCTTTACCATTGCCGTTATTTCAGCCGGAATCTTCTTCCAATTAAATGTATTACAATGGGCTGCGGTCGCATTGCTATCTTCTTTTTTCCTCTTTACCGGATTTTATAGAAGTGCCGCCCATTTGCTCGCAAGCTACGATGACTCCATCACATGGGACCAGGCTGTACGGATTAAGGCCATGAGCAATATCGTGGTGGCTTTTACCGCCGGGATCACAATTTTTTCCTTTCTGATGATCTTTATGCCTAAAATTAATCAACTATTATAGACACCAGTAGAAGACTTTTTGCGGAGGGTTCTGATAATCAGAACCCTCTTTTTTTATCTACTCTACGACAGGTTTTATGCGAAAGGTAAATTCAAACTCACCCGGGGCCACACGATAGGGATTCAGTACAGAATTGGCCGTTCCCCCTACCCCTGTAACCAGGTGATCCAGGTTAAGCGTGACTACCTCCTCCTCCTTTAGCTGGAAGGGATAGTGGGCCCGGTCCAGATTTTCAGTGGTATACTTCTGGGCACTCACATTAAACAGTTCATCAGAGCTTACCAGCAGGCCACTCCCCCCTCTGTCAGTCAGCTTGAACCAGCGTACATCACAGCGGTTTCCATAATCCTGAGGAATAATATAGGGGACAAAGTCCTCCTCAACCGAAGTCTGGTAGATGCCTGTTTTTGCCCCGGTCTTCCGGTCGGGATAATTCTCAAAGGGGCCCCTGCCAAACCATTCCATCTGCTGATATTCTCTTGGAAGTTCCATTTGCAGTCCCACCTTCGGTATCCATTTGGTCATGTTTCCCCTGGCTGAGACCCGGGTGGCAATTTCTATCTCCCCGTCTCCCCATATGGTGTAATCATAAAAGACCTTGAAGCCAGTGGTATAATTCATGGAGTGCAAGCTGGCCTCTATATGGACCCTGATAGATGTATGCCCCATTTCACTCCTGAATTGGTCCACTTCCTGCTCCAGGCGATCAAGCCCGATGGAGCGCCACCCGTTGGCGGTCTCCTGTCCCATACCCTCAGTAACATGCCCCATCTCGGTACGCCAGAAGTTCCAGGAATCGAGGTCATTGGCCAGAGGGGCCCGCCACACATTGAGCCGGAGGCCCTTGCTGATCAGTTCCCTGCCTTCAATGACCATGGAGGTAAGAACACCGGTCTTCCTATCGAAAACATAAGTGAAATCAGCTCCCTTCACCTCCAGAGAGTGCTCATATTTAAGCATCTCTAAAATGTCTAAAGCCGGGTCTTGCTGATCAGCAACAATGGGAGCCGCCGTGGGCCGTGCATTCCGGACTGGAAATTCAAACTGTTCCCAGGCCACTTCATGACCTGCTGCTGCCCAGGGAAAATCGCTTCCTGTGGACCCACTTATCAGGAGATGACAAACGGTACCGGATTTTACCTCTGGCTGCATATATGGAATATCTACCAGCTGCTTTTCCCCGGGTTCCAGGTCCACCTTGAATGTACCCTTCTGCAGGAACACTCCATCAACAGTAAGTTCCCATCTGAAATTCAGTTCCTTCAAATTCCTGAAATGGTAACGATTGGTTATTTCAAAGCTTCCTTGTTCCAAATCCTTTGCGGTGAAGTGAACTGGCTGGGGTGATTTTTTCATCTGCCACATCTCGGGTTGGATAGAACGATCGGGCCATACCACCCCGTAAGTGCGCCCCGGAATCCCTATGGAATAATAGCTTCCCTCTTCCTCTTTGCTTTCGAAATCGAGCCAGAGCAGCGAGCGGGCCTTTAAGGATTCCGCTTCACTGTTCAGGTCTGTGAGCGGAACCACCCAGTCAAAGATCCTTACCTGATCCAGAGTAGCATGGCCCATATAACCCAGGTGGCTGTCCCTTAACTCGGCGCTCTTCCCAAGGATCACCTGGTAGGGTGCATTTCTGATTAGCCCTGTATGTGCCTGTGAACCCATAAGTTCTCCATCCACAAAGAGCTCCATTTTACTACCATCATATGTGGCCGCAACATGGTGCCAGCGTCCTTCCCAGTCTCCCGGCAACTCCCCCTTAAGGCTTGCCTTTGCCCCTGTGTTTAAATAAAATTCCAGATGCTTGTCATCCGACTGGATGACCCCGTACTGGTAATCCCCTTTAGTCAGAAAGGCTGCATTACCGTTATATGCCTCAGGCTTCACGTGGAATGAAAGAGTCAGGGCCTCACCTGAAATATCCAAAGATGGATCCCTGCTCACTTCCAGCCAATCGTCATGTCCACTCAGATAGAGTGCCTGTCCTGTCTCACCCGGAACAAGATGCGCTTTATTCATAAAGACGCACTTGATCCCGGAAGGGGAATCATCGGGGGTGCTGACCACCGGCTGTGTGATCCCCGGACTCATCCAATCCCAGATGGCCCCGCCGGTAAGCCTGCGATATTTGTATATCAACTCCCAGTATTCATCCATGCCCCCCAGGCTGTTCCCGGTGACCGCAATATATTCGTCCATAAATGAGGGACGCGGATCGTCCGATTTTCCGAAACGCTGTTCCAGAAGGAATGGCTGAAGGTACCTGGGTCCCACTACATCTTCGCACTTGACAGGATTGGTAAGAGGATCCCTATCCCGGTTCCCTCCATAAAGCCAAAACCGGCTGGGATCAATCTCCTTTCCTTCAGCAATCAGGGCACAGATATTATCTCCGGATCCACTCTCATTGCCCGCACTCCAGATCACTACCGAAGCATGATTCCTGTCACGGTAAACCATTTTCCGCATCCGGTCCAGATACTGGTCCCTCCACTCCGGATCGTGAGAAAGTTCCGTATAGGCATGTGCCTCATCACCCGTTTCATCCACAATGTAGATGCCCAGCTCATCGGCCAGGTCCAGATATTCTACATTTGGGGGATAGTGGCTGGTGCGAACACAGTTTATGTTAAACTGCTTCATCAGGTAGAAATCCTTTCTTATGGTCTCCACATCCATGGTGTGTCCCGTTTCGGGATGCAGCATATGGCTGTTCACTCCATTGAATTTAATGGGTACACCATTGACACAGATGGCCTGGTCAATGATCTCCACTTCACGAAAGCCTACCCGGGTACTGAGTACCTCCAGCACCTCCTCGCCATCCATCAGCTCCATCACCAGGGTATAGAGATTTGGGTATTCGGCCGACCATTTATCCGGATTACTGATTTCCAGGCTGAGCTCCAGCCCTTCCCCGGCTCCACCATCCATGGTTCCTGTGCTTATTATCCCTTTGCCCTCTGGAAGCATTTCTCCTTGCAAATCATATACATTGGTTCTAATGGAATAGGGACCTGCATTTTTCTGACTGTAGTTCTTCACCCACATGGCCACATTAAGGCTGGCATCTTCATAGGATTTATCCAGATCGGTACTTACGTAAAAATCCCGGATATGCGTTAGAGGAGTAGATATCAGGTAGACATTCCGGTAGATTCCCGAGAGGCGCCAGGTATCCTGGTCCTCCAAATAAGCACCGTCGCTGTAACGCAGTACCCTGACTGCAATACTGTTTTCTCCTTTCTTCAGGAAAGGGCTAATATCATACTCGGCGGGTTCCATCCCTCCCTGGTTGTAACCCACTTCTTTTCCGTTAATCCAAACATAGGAGGCCGAATGCACCCCTTCGAAATGGAGAAACACCTGCCGCTTATTCCAATCTTCAGGAAGGTCGAAGGTTCGGTAATAGGATCCTGTTGGATTAAATTGTTTTGGCACTTCAGGTGGATCCAATGGATGCGGAAGTCCGATGTTTCGAAACAGCGGAAATCCAAATCCCTCCATTTGCCAGTTGGAGGGAACCCCAATGGTCTGCCAGTCATCCCTGTTACTACCCGATTTATAAAAATCGGCCGGTGCCTCGGCCGGGTTCTCTGCCCAGTGAAACTGCCAGGGACCATTAAGATTCAAATGGAAAGGAGATAATTTCCGCTCTCCTTTAAGCGCCAGATCAGAGCTGGGATAGGGCATAAGGGTGGCATGAGGCAAGACCTGGTTACGCTCAAACACTCTGGGATTTTCATAATCGGGATGCAGTTGCGCATTCAATAGGGTACCTAGGAAGGTCATGGCCAGGGCCATAGCAAAAATTCGTTTCATACGTCTGAAGTATATATGGTTCTACTTATTTCGTTTCAGCATGGCTCCTGCCACCTCCACAGCCAGCTTGTACCTTCCGAAGGGCGCACTCACCTGAATCCCCTGAACAAAGCCGGCCACCCTATCGATCATTCCCTGTGCAATTTCTATCCCCGCCTTTAGCTGGTCATCCTTTGTCTCATATTTGGCAATGCGAGAGATCACCTCATCCGGCACATAAACACCCGGCACCTCATTCTTCATAAATTCGGCATTGCGAAGACTTACCAGTGGCCAGATTCCAGCAATCAGGGAAAGACTTCCCAAATCTGCCTTCTCCAGGAATTTTTCAAGCGAATCCACATCAAAAACAGGCTGTGTAATAATATACTCAGCCCCAGCCTCCTTCTTCAGTTGCAGGCGATGCAGTTCATTTTCAGGATTTACGCTATTGGGATCCACTCCCACTCCTGCAAAAAATGAGGTGGGATCTCCTATCCGTTTCTCTCCCACATCGATTCCATGATTCAGATTATTAATCAGGTGTACCAGTCCAATGGAATCTATATCAAATACAGCCGTGGCCTGGGGATAATCCCCGATCATTGGCGGATCGCCTGTGATGGCCAGAATGTTCCGTATTCCCATGGCAGTTGCACCCAGCAGGTCAGACTGCATACCCAGCAGGTTACGGTCCCGGCAGGTATAGTGCAGCACCGTTTCGATGTCCACCTGATTCTGTAACAATACTGCCAGCGCCAATCCGGTCATTCGTGCCGTGGCCCGGGGACCATCAGGAATATTGATGGCATCTACCCGGTGTTCTTGTAATAACCTGGCCCCCTCCAGTGGTTTGGTGATATCTGTGCTGCGGGGAGGGACCATCTCTACCAGCACCACCTGTTGACCGGAAAGCATCTTTGCTGAAAGTTTCGATTTCTCAGCTACAGGCACCGGCTCAGGCAGGGGCTCCTCGCTTACCGGTTTCACACCAATATTGATGGAGTGTTGAATGCGGGTCTGTTTCATGGCCAGTGCATTGGCCATTTTCCCTATATGCTCGGGGGTGGTACCACAACATCCTCCCAGTACCCTGACTCCCCTTTCGATAAATCGTTTGGTATAAACCGAAAAATATTCTGGTGTACTCATATAGATCATGCGCCCATCGGTAAACTGGGGTCGACCCGCATTGGGCATCAGGCAGAGGGGCTTATCTGTAAGCCGTCCCATCTGCTCCACAAAATCCAGCATGGGCTTTGGTCCAACCGTACAGTTCAACCCAATAACAGATGCCTCACTCTTTGTGAGAGCGTTTGTCACATCTTCCAGGTCCACACCATAGCGCGTTAAGCCATCCTCACCCACAGTCATCATGGCCACTACGGGCAGTCCAGAGACACTTTTGATGGCTTTAATGGCCTGCTCCATCTCCCTGATATCCTGGAAGGTCTCCAGGATGAAAAGATCCACAACCGCCTGGTTAAGGATCCGGGCCTGCTCGGCATATCCTTCAAAAACCTCCTCCAGGGTGGTATCACCCCAAGGTTCAATCTCCTGCCCTGAGGGTCCCATGGAACCCGCCACATACACTTCGTCTCCTGCCGACTGTCTGGCCAGAGCAACCCCTTTCAGGTTGATTTCTTCTATCTGATCCAGCAGGTTATGGGATTTTAATTTGAAACGGTTGGCTCCATAGGTATTGGTCTCAATCACCATGGAACCTGCCCTCACATACTCCTCATGAATGGAGCCGATCAGCTCGGGTCGAGAGAGGTTTAACTCATCGTAACACTTGTCGATAAAGACCCCCTTCTCATAGATCAGGGATCCCATGGCGCCATCGAGCAAGACCAGGTTCTCCTTCACATACTCCTCAAATAAAACCATCATCAAATGTACAGATTTTTACAGCTTTTTCAGCGCTCTAAACGGAAGCCATCCTGGATTCAATATAATCCAATCGTCGCAGCACTTCCTGATCCTGCATAAGTTCAGGGGAGAGCTTCTCCTTATCCAGTTCAAAGCGGTAGGAATGGGAACCATCCATCAGTAAAACAAGCGAATTGAGAATCAGCAATGCCTCCACGCCATCTTCACTCGCATAGATTGCCTCCAGGATTACAGGAACCGGGTCCCCCAAAGCTGTCAGACCCAGAAACTCGGCAGCCCTGGTACGTACCAGCAAATCCTCATGACTGCATAAGGCCACAGCCTGTCCTTCAAATTCGACAGCCTCCAATCCAAAAGTGCTGCAAACAATCAATCCCCAGTACGCTTTATGCGGATCATCCGAATCAAGGGCCATTGCAATTTCAGGATGTGCTTCCTCAAAGGAAAGCAGTTCCAGGTTGGCAATATCTATAAGGTCTTCAATATCATCTTTGTGCTGCTGTCCAAACAGAATTGGATTTACAAAAGCATCCCTGCGCAATATGTTCTCCGGATAGAAACTCAGATCGGGCATGCCCTTCACCCACTGATCCATCAAAGATCTCATTTCAGATACTTGCTCTTCATATAAGGGATCTGCTGCCAGGTTTAAGGTTTCATAAGGATCGGAACCTAGGTCGTAAAGCGCTTCCGGCTCCCTGGCTTCAAAGAAGGAACCCTGAATATCATTCAGTTCTCCTGCCCGGTACATATCACGCCACTGCTGGTAAGCCAGACAGATATAACGGTAGTTGTTCTGCAATCCATCCATATTAAAAGGCTGATAGCTACGCATATACTTGAGATCTCTCTTCCTGACCGTGCGAACCAGGTCATATTTCTCATCAAAGCGGTCGGCATAGCCATAGGTGATTTCCTGCTTTTTCCCGGAGACCTTTTCTTTTCCAAGAAAGGGACTGCCATCAATTCCATCCGGAATTTCTATCCCCGCCAGCTTAAGTAGTGTGGGACCGAAGTCCACAAAGCTTACAAAATCATTCGTGGCTTCACCCCGTTTCATATCTACCAGGTGCCGGAACTTCTCCGGAATCCTCACCACCAGCGGCACATGCAATCCGGTCTCATAGGCATATCCCTTGCTACCCGGCAGCACACCTCCATGGTCCCCGAAATAGAATACAAAAGTACTCTCCAGCAAACCTTCCTCTTCCAGTTGCTGAATAACCCGTCCCACAATGGTATCCACTGCCAGAATCTTATCACGGTAGTAGGCAGATGTAAAACGGAAAAGATCGGTATCGGGATGATTGGGGAAGAGATGCACGCTGTCCGGATTCGTTACCGGGCGATAGGTTTCCATGAGCTCCGCTTTGAAATGGAGCCTGCTTTCGTGCGAAACCGGGTGCGATTCTTTGTGAAAAAAGGGCTGGCCGGGCTCACGCCTGGTCCAGTGCGCCATTCTTGAGGATTCATCCCATACTCCCTCATCTTTGATATAATTATAATCCTCCTTGCTGTTATTGGTAGTATAGTACCCCGCCCTCTTCAGGTAGGCAGGAAACATTTCCACTCCCTCAGGAAGCGGTACCAGTTTGGACCGCCTGTGAAACTGGGCCCCGGTGCGAGGTCCGTAACAGGACGAGATAAGGGTGGAACGGGCCACACTGCAGACCGGAGCGTTGGAGAATGCCCTGGTAAAAAGGATCCCCTCGTCCGCCATCTTCTCAATATTTGGTGTGCCAATACCATGTGGATCAAACAGCTCCATATAATGCGTGGAGTTATCCTCGGAGATGATCCAAACAAAATTGGGCAGGTCCTCCTTGTGGCCCCTTGAACAGGCCAGAATAAATAGCAGTCCCAAAATCGTGATAATCCCTGTTCTTCTCATGTTTAAAATGGCTTTGAATCCAGTTCAATATTCAAAATGGCAGTGTTACCCTGAAAATCCTCCCTAAGCCAGTGAATCTCCAGGCGTTTCAGCCCTTCAATCTCCTTATCATAGGGCAAAGGTGGTGGATCGAGGGAGACCACCTTTACTTCAAAGGGGACCTCAGATGGTAGCCGGAGATAGAGGGTGGCACCATCCTGCTGAAGCTTCACCCCACCCTCTTCAAGCCATAGTTCGGCCCGGGTGATCATCTGCCAGCTCAGGTTCTTTGTTGAGGGTGAGAATACCAGCTCATCGGTGATTCTGAGTCGTGTATTTGAAAGCCTGGAGAAAGTTCGTTTTGTCATCTGCATGTTATCTCCATACAATGCTGTCAGATCAAATGTAAATCTGGGAACCTTAGCCCTAAGCTCACGCCTGATTAAGGGAGCACATGCATCAGCCAGGTGCTCTTCCCCATTAACTACAAGAGTACTGTGTCCGCCGCTATTCTTTGTAAGCAAACTCCACCTCGGTGAATCCTGTGCCCTGTTCCATAATCCTCCATCCATAATCTGCTCCAGGGCATTGTAGCTCTGGTTCCCCGGATCGATGAACCAGCGCACCCCGTCAAGTTCAAATACAAAGGAGCCTGCATCCATGTTCCCGTGATTGTCCGCTGCCCGCCCCCCCTTCGCAGCAAGGAAAAAGGCATCCGTACTATTATGTCTGTCTCTCATGATCACAATGGGCTCCTCCCCTCCTCCTGACCACAGCTCAGGCCAGACAAAAGAAGCCTGATTTTCATGGTTCAACTGAACCAGGTTTAAAAAATGTACCGGGTAAAAGCGGGCAGACCTCAGTTGATGCATGTCAACACGCACCTGCTCAAGCAAGTTTCCATAGGCACCCCAATCGAACCCGGAACCAGATCTAAGCGCAAACCAGGAGAGTAAGCCAAAATGAGTGAGGCTATGAAATCCTCCAAGGCCCGAATCAAAGAAATTATAATAATTCCCTGAAGGTCCGGCCATCACCTGACTAAAAACAGCACTCTCCATTACGCCCGGAGCCCCGGTAAATCCAAAATCAGTTCCCAGGGCAGTTTCATATGCTGATATGGCTGCAGTCAGGTAGGTGCTTGCATAGAACCAGTAGGATACTCCCTCCGGGTAGACCCCATCAGGGGCATAGGGTTTCAATGCAAGGGGTATATTCTCCACTGCCTGATGCAGAATGTCAGCACAAAGTTGCGGTTCATCTTCATAAACTGCCAGGGCAGCCATGGAAAGTCCACCGTGGCATACCAGGTTCCAATTGTTATCTGTTGTAATCCACCCATTTTCCCCGGAGTTCCCCAGCCCGGGTTTCAGGGCCTTATTTACCAGGGCCTTCCGCGCCAGTCTGTCCACCTCCGGCGAAAGCCACTCCCCCGCCCAGTCGATGGCCAGGGCCACTCCGCATGCCATTTCAGCCACATCCAGGAAGTGAGAGGGATTCCAGTTGTTAAAGTTGCAGACTGCCTTTAGCTCCTCCTCCAGCTTGAGAAGATGACGCTCATCTCTCTTAAAACGGTAAGCCAGGGATAGGGTGGTCAATCTCCCGATGGCCTCCCGGGATACACCCAGTAATCTTTTTCCTGTCATTTTTCTCACCAATGGTTCCAGGCTCAGTATTGAATCTGCACTGCGACCCAACAGTTCCATCCCCTGGATCACCAGGCTGTCTCCCTGGTCGAGCTGCTGCCAAATTCGATGTTCCAGCTGAGGATTAAGAATCAATCTGGGAGAAGTCCCATACAGTCGCTCGTCAATCCACTCCATGGTCAGGGGATTTTCATATTCCGGACTTCCGGATGAATTCATATGCCTGTCAGCAAGATCCAGGTATTGCTCCCAATCGTAGCGTTTCACATCATGTTTTCCGCTTCGTATATGATATCCAAGCAAGCCACTACCCACTGGTTGATCCACTCCAGGCATTTCAAAACTTAAAGAAATTCCCGGGTCATAGAGCTTATATGCTTCGCTAGCGTAAACCAGTGATAGATATTCGCCTCGCTGATCGGCCCAATCATCCTTCAGGGCACTTGCCACATAGAGTGGTCGAGGTGCAACTATAGCCATCAGCATATGCTGGTCCACAGGAAGGGCCCCCTCATTATCATTGTAATCATGAAACCTGCCGGCAAACCAGTGGGGGAAGCTTGTATTAATATTGCTAACCCGCTCCCCATAAGGTCTCCGGGACAAGGCAGCACCTCCACAACCTGAATTATTGGAAACCACCATGGCAAAACGTTCATCACTTGCTCCGGCCCAGAGCGAGGTTTTGCCCAGCCTGGAATGCCCCATAAGGGCCACACGTTTGTGATCAATCTCTACATCTGTTTCAAAATAATCCATGGCTCTGGAAAGCCCCCAGGCCCAGGCAGCGATGGATCCCCAGGAGTCCGGCTCCCGCTTACTAGCTTCAGGATCAACCAGACCATGAATCCCATTCCTGAATCCATCATCAAAATCGGGATCAATGTCCCCATAATAAATGGTAGCCAATCCATATCCCCGGCTTAGGATCAGATCCACCGACCAACGACTGGAGCTTGCTCCCCTTGAGGCTTCGGTGGCCCGGTTGTCCGTAATTCCCAAACTGGAATTGTTCCTAACCCAGCTTTTAGTCAGACTTATTCGTGGGTCCGGGTGGATGGTATGGTTTCCATTGAAATTCAGACCAAGAAAAAGAGGTGCAGCTGCTGACTGATCCTTTGGAAGGAAGATCAGCATGCCAATTTCCAGGGTATCATCACCGCTGCAAACCTCCAGCACCACCTCTTTTTGAATAGCTGTACCCTGCAGGGCTTCCCGATCCTCGAACACCAGGCGATGATTTATGGATAGATCGGATTCAGGAATACGCCCATACACATGATCCCTGAATAACTCCAGGAGCTCGTTTCGTCGGATCTCCTCCCATTTGGCGGCCGATTCAATAGAGAGACCCGCTTCACTCTTAAGCAGTTCAGGTAGTGGTGCCACCAGAAGATCCCCGCCCCCTGTATCCTGTGCATGGGTGAAGGTGAACAGACTGATTTGAATGGCCAGAATCAGCCACAAGCGCCATTGAGGAGTGTAATTTTTTTTCATCATGTTAAATTTACAATCCTTTCACACAAGAGAAAGCATTTTCTTGTTTATTTTGTATCCTATGAGATCAGTCCTTATCATCTTTCTATTAGTCCTCTTCATTATTGGAATGGACCTCTATGCGCTCAGGGGGATCCAGCACCTCTTTTCTCCCGGCCGTAACGGAAATTCATTGTTCTACTATCTGTTCTGGGGAGTATCCCTTCTGATCCTGCTTACACTTATTGTAGCCGGCACTCGGTTTCAAAAACTGCGAGATCCTTCTCAATTTTTTGGAATCATGCTGATCATGGGCATCTTCCTGATGTTCTATATACCTAAACTTCTTTTTAATGCCACGCAATTGCTGGGCGACCTGTCACTCCTGATTACAGGTCTCTTCGGGAACAATGGAGCCGGTCTGAAGCTTTGGTTCCTGATCCCGGGTTTGGTCCTGGGCCTGCTCACCTTTGTGGCTTTTGGAATGGGCATGGCCAGGGGGCGTACCAATGTCAAGGTTTTTCGTGAAACCATAAAAATTAATAGCCTGCCGGATTCCTTCCATGGACTCCGAATCGTACAGCTCTCTGACATTCACCTGGCTGGATTCTACAGGCATCCCGGGTATATCAGGAAGGTGGTGACTATGGTAAACAAACTGGAACCCGACCTGATTTGTTTCACTGGCGATATGGTCCATAACTTCTCTGAGGAAGTTGATCCCTTCGTAGATATTTTCAAGGAACTATCAGCACCCCTGGGCAAAATTGCTGTGCTTGGAAACCATGATTACGGCGCCTATTTCAGCTGGAATTCGAAAGAGGAAGAGC
>Ga0164315_10001434_pt1 | contig 17948 bp, 13 predicted proteins | sample GuaBasSedimGuay6_FD_113737 | JGI IMG/M metagenome (GOLD analysis project Ga0164315, IMG submission 113737) | Subseafloor sediment microbial communities from Guaymas Basin, Gulf of California, Mexico - Guay6, Core 4569-2, 0-3 cm | ecosystem: Environmental > Aquatic > Marine > Hydrothermal vents...
CCTCTATATAGATCTACCGGCTAACGAATCATTCAGCCTTGAGTATGTAAACGACAAACCCTGGTCAGGCTATAACTGGTACCAGGGCAACGCGCAAAGCCTGATCCAGATCAATACGGACCTGCCAATATTCATCAGTCGCGCTGTCGACCTTGGCTGTCATGAGGGCTATCCGGGCCACCACACATTCAATGCGCTCCTGGAAAAAAAACTGGTCCAGGACAAAGGCTGGCTTGAGTTTTCCCTATACCCGCTATTCAGCCCGCAATCGCTGATTGCCGAGGGCAGCGGCAACTATGGCATCGACCTGGCCTTCCCGGGTGAGCAGAGAATCACTTATGAGCGAGATGTTTTGTTTCCGCTGGCGGGACTCGACCCCGCACAAGCCGATCGTTATTACCAGCTACAGGAACTGCTCGGCCGACTTAACTATGCAGGCAACGAAGCGGCCAGGGATTACCTGAATGGCGATATCGATCGCGATCAGGCGGCGCAATGGCTGATTGAATTTTCCCTGATGTCACCGGAGCGCGCACGCCAGCGGACTGATTTTATCGAAACTTATCGGAGTTACGTGATCAACTACAATCTCGGTAAGGACATGGTTCGTGATTACATAGAGCGCGACACAGAAGATCAGGCGGCGCGCTGGAAAAAGTTTGAGCATCTGTTGTCCTCGCCGATGGCACCGACTGATTTACAATAGACGGCGTGGACTGACATAAAAATCAGGAAAGGGGGAATCACCATGAAAAAACCAGTAACGATGGTATTGGCCGGACTGACATTGGTAATCGGCCTTGAGATGACTATTGCACAGGAAAACAGCATGAGCTTTTTTCTGACCAGCAACGGACCAGGCAATGGTGCAGATCTCGGCGGACTTGCGGGCGCTGATGCACATTGTGCGGCACTGGCCGACGCTGCGGGTGCAGGCTCACGCAACTGGAAGGCATATCTGAGTACGGACTCGATTAATGCGCGGGATCGTATCGGCAACGGACCATGGCACAACGCCGAGGGAACACTTATCGCCGCTAACGTGGACCAATTACACAGTGATTCCGCCAACGTGAACAAGGAAACGGCACTCGATGAAAATGGTGCAGTGGTCAACGGTTCGGGTGACACTCCAAATCGACATGACATCCTGACCGGAAGTCACGCAGATGGCACTGCCTTCGACGATGGCGAAGACCACACTTGCAGTCTCTGGAGCAGCAGCAGCGACGGCTCGGCACACCTCGGACATCATGACCGTCTTTCCCGCGGCAAGCCCGGATCACCGTGGAACGACGCACATCCCAGTCGTGGCTGCAGCCAGGATAACCTGCGCAGCACGGGTGGCGATGGGCTGTTCTATTGCTTCGCTGCCGACTGAGCTGCATATATTTGTAGTGCTGGATAAGCACGCCATGATGCCGGATAAATTTTCTTTCGCGGCAAAATTACTCTGCGATCTCTGCCAGTTGTTCCGCCGCGATAGCCAGCGTTAGTAATCTTTCTCCGCCAGCCCGGCCAATGGCGGATTCCACGAGCGCGAACCCGGCAGGCGACGGCCCCAGACCCTGCCGCGATAGGCCGGTTGCAGGTGCTTGGTAACAAGTCGTTGCACCAGGTTAATACGTGGCAACAGGCCATGAAATCCACCCAGATTCACCATCAACCGGTCCCGCAACTCCAGCAGACCGAGGTCGGCTTCAGTTACGCAGACAAGTTTCGATGCGGCGAGAAATGGTGGCAGCGCACCTGGCAAAGGTACGGTACCGTCGCCGGTCCGGTGGGACCGATTGTTGTTACCGCCCAACTCGTTAACGAATTGACTCTCGTCAATAATGAACCACGGTCCTCGCCGGTCGCGATCGACTGTCAACTGAATGCGAGTCTTCTCTCCGACACCAACAATCGCGAGCCAGTCCGACTGCGTGAGTGCCGCATTGGATGTCTTAAAGTTGTCCACCGTCTGCCGATGCTCGCGCGCACTGCCAAGCATGTCTTGCAATATCTTTTTCGCCTGCGAACGGCGGTCAGCACTTTTCGTAGATACCGAATACATGCGTACGAATTCCATCAGGCTGTCGATGACACTGTTTTGCATATTGGCGCAGTCAAATATATCTACGTCATCACCCTGCGGGTTTTTTGTTGCATCCATATAACTTGGAAATAACTGATACAACGCGGGCATGACACGCGCCGCCTCGCGTTCCCGTTCTTTAGGCTCGGGTCCGGTCAGCAGGCTCATCCCCGTCGTAATTTTGACGATTGCTTCAATCGAGCCCAGGAAAGGCGTGCCAATAGTGGCAACTTTGCCGATTTTCGAGCGTCGGCCGAATTGCGCCAGATACTCGCAGATAACCAGCCCACCCATCGAGTGTCCAACGAGGTCGACCTGGAGATCGTCCGCGTCCGCATAGTGTCGCAGCAGCTTTGTTCGTGCCAGTACCTCGTCAACGAAAGCGCCCAGCTTCGCGGCGCTGGCCCGCACATCCATGCGCCAATCGTAGGGAAAAGCGAAGACCGGCGTCGGCTGGTCGGCACGCGGCGATAACTCGTGCCGCAGCGCACGAATCAAGTCGTCATAAATCGGAAATGGCTGCCCCACTGCAACATGTGCCGGCTCCACCGCCTCGTAGCGCATATCGTCCGGATGTAAGGCGACTCGCTCATATTCCTTGTTGAACACCATGGTCCAGATTTCGTCGACTTTCAGCGGATAGTCGTCGACCAGGCTCGTGGCGGTTATGCCGGGAATGACGATTACCGGGTTTTGCGCAGACATACGGCGCCCCTTATTCAATGGCCGGGGACAGTATACTGCCCGGAAAAGCCGCAACATGTATCGCCATACGGAAAGCTTGCCGTTGAATGTATTTGCCTGAATCCGGCCCTGAGGTATCCTGCAGATACGGCTTTTCGAGCAAGAATACACATTATACTTATGCCCTGAAGTGTCCAGGCCGACCGTCAGAGTCTGCACGACCAGCGTCGTATTCAGAGGCATCTATGAGGGGAGCAAAATGAGGGACGTAAGCACAGCTGCATCTGCCAGCGGGCGATCATTCAGTACTGGTATTGCGGTCCTGGCCGCTGGAGTGATCTTCAGCACACAGGTATGCGCTGCAGCGCCGGGCACCAAAGACGGCGAGTGGCACTTCCTGGGCGGCGACTCTGCACATACCCGTTATTCACCGGTGGACCAGATCAACGCCGACAACTTTGGCGACCTCGAAGAGGCCTGGGTCTGGGACGGCGCGAGCTTCAACGCCGCCAGCGGACGATCCACCCCAAGCTACATTGACGGCATTTTGTACACCGTCGCTGGTCCACGCCGCCATGTTGTCGCAATTGATCCCGCCAGTGGCGAGACAATCTGGTCCTATCGTGAACCGAACACGCTGCGCTGGGAATACTCGATGCGCCAGGACTATGGCAAGGGTGTCGCCTACGCCGAAATCGACGGCCGCGGTGTTATTTATATTATTTCCCCCGCTTTTTTCCTGACAGCGCTGGACGCCAAGACCGGCAAGCCGCTTGAAGGATTTGGCAAGCCCGTACCGGTCGATGGCTTTCCACAGACCGGCGTGGTCGACCTGCTGGCCGATCTTGGCCACGAATATGATCCTTATGACGGCTTGCCACTGGAAAAAGGCTACATCACCTCATCTTCGCCGCCGATAGTAGTGAACGGCGTAGTCGTGGTCGGCAATTCTGCTGAGCAGGGCTACAACCAGTCGCGAGTTGAAAACATTCCTGGCGATATTCTTGGTTACGACGCAAAGACCGGCGAGTTTCTGTGGAAATTTAACGTCCTTCCAGGACCAGGCGAGTTCGGTCACGAGACCTGGGAAAACGATGCGTGGAAGTGGACCGGCGATATCTCATCCTGGGCACCACTGTCGGCCGACCAGGAGCGCGGTATTGTTTACGTGCCGACCAACGGTGCCACAATGGATTTTTACGGCGGTTTCCGGCCGGGCGACAATCTTTTCAGCACCAGCCTGATTGCACTTGACGTAAAAACCGGTAAGCGTGTCTGGCACTTCCAGATGGTTCACCATGACATCTGGAATTACGATACACCGACAGCACCGGTGCTGCTCGACATCGTGCAAGATGGCGAGACGATACCTATCGTCGTGCAGGTCACCAAACAGTCATTTGCGTATACCTTCAACCGCGAAACCGGCGAGCCGATCTGGCCAATTGAAGAGCGACCGGTCCCGGTGTCCAGAATTCCCGGTGAAAAATTAGCAAAGACCCAACCGTTTCCGACCAAACCAGCCCCGTACGACAACCAGGGCCTGACTGAAGATGCGCTGATCGATTTCACGCCCGAACTGCGATCACAGATGCTCGAAATCCTGGAGGAATATGAAATTGGCCCGTTGTTCAACCCGCCACTACATCGCGGCAATGACTTGGGCAAAAAAGCAGCACTGTGGTGTCCGGGCGACATCGGCGGCGTAAATATTGATGGCCCGGCGGCGGCAGACCCGACGACCGGCATTCTGTACGTCACCTCCCGCAAGCATTGCTCATACCGAATTCCTGCACCAGGTGCGGAAAGGGATGCATTGATCGAAGCACCGACCGGCAGCACGATTGCGGACTACGTTGTAATTCCAGGTTATGGTTCCGTACAAGGTCCGGATGGACTCAACATGTTCAAGCCACCGTACAGCCGCATTACCGCTATCGACATGAACACCGGTGAACACCTTTGGTGGATACCGGTCGGTGAGACGCCGGACAGAGTGCTGAATCACCCTGCCCTGAAGGACATGGATATACCCAATACGGGTAACGGTACCCGCGTTGCACCGATGACAGTAACCAGCACGTTGTTGATCTACACAGGACATGGCAGTGACAACACGCCCTATATTTACGCGGTAGACAAAGCATCCGGCGAACAACTTGGCAAGATTGAAGCGCCGGCATCAAGTTCCTACGGCATGATGACGTATGTGCATGAAGGCAAACAATACATCATGCTTCTGACTGGTTCGAAGCTGACCACTATGGCCCTCGCAGAGGACTAGAAGGCGATTATTGAAGTTGACTGACGCAACGAATATGTCTGTCCGTCGTATAGCGGCCGCAATTGCTGGCTTCGCTATATGCACCAGCGTATTTGCAGAGCCGCGCACAGTGAACGATGGTGTCTTTACGAAAGCGCAGGCCAAAGCCGGTGAACAGCTCTATGGCGAGCATTGCCTGCTCTGTCACGATAAGAAGTACTTTCGGCCGGTACTGAAACGCTGGGAGTCGCAGCCACTGGGTATCATGTTCACCGTCATGAGCACGTCGATGCCGGAAAGCAACCCGGGTTTTCTTAACGAGAAAGAATACGTCGATATTCTTGCCTATATACTGTCGCTGAGTCGTTATGCACCGGGCGACACCGAACTGGATTATGAAGATGGCGCACTGAACGACGTCACAGTGGAGCCACGCCAACGCAAGCAATGAAGTAGAAAGGGGAATTTCAATGTCAAACGTGTATGGATTGAATCGCAGGGCGTTCCTGAAGAATGCTGGAATGACGGCACTTGCTGCCGGTGCTGTTGGAACAGGGAGCGCTGCTGCCGTCGCTGCAGAAAGTTCAGGCGGACCAGTGGGTGGTAAGTTTGATTTTGATACACCTTATAATCGTGTTGGTACCAACTGTGCCAGGTGGGATACTCCCCCAACCAATTTTCCCGATGGCAAGTTCAAGTATGGTATGGGCGTCGCCACCATGGATTTTGAGGCTGCACCTTGCATCAGCGAGGCATTGGTGGAGCGCTGCAAGCATCACAACTGGGGCTACATGAGCAATGTGGATTCGCTCAGAGAGGCTATCGTAAACTGGAACGGGGAACGCCATGATATTGACATCGATCCCGAGTCTCTCGTCATTGCGGCGGGTGTCTACCCGGGAATTATCGCCGGACTGAGAACGCTCGCACCACCGGCCAGCAAAGTCCTTTTATTGTCGCCCGTTTATGACGGCTTCTACTATCACATTCGCCATACACACACGGTGGCGAATGACAGCCCGATGATTTACAGAAATGGTCGTTACGAGATTGACTGGGCGGATCTCGAGTCCCGCATGACGCCGGATACGCAGACGATGATTCTGTGCAATCCGCAAAACCCGACCGGCAATGTCTGGTCCGAGGAAGACCTGCTCAGGATCGGTCGTTTGTGCCTGGAAAACCAGATTATTGTCCTCTCCGACGAAATCCATTCTGACATAGTCAGGGCTGGACACGATTACGTGCCTTTTGCCAGGCTGCCGGATAAAGACGTTGTCAATAACAGCATCACATTTAATGCGGTTAGCAAGACTTTCAACCTGGCCGGAATGAAAAACGCCTATTTTCATTCCACCAATCCGGTTTTGCTGGAGAGAATAAAACTTAATTTTCGCGCTGACCTGAGCACGCTGGGCGTCGTCGCCAATGAGGCTGCATATCGAGAAGGCGGAGAGTGGATTGATCAATTGCTGCCGTACCTGGATGGCAACCACACGTTTGTCGAAAACTATATTGCGGAAAATATTCCGCTTATCGGTTACAAAAAAGCGCAAGGTACATATTTGACCTGGTTCGACATGTCTCGCGTAATGGATGCAATCGGGGCAAGTGAAATGGCTGCCACAAAAAATATGACTCCAGAATACTATTTGCAGGAATGGCTGGTCGAAAATTCCGGTGTGTATCTGAATCCGGGATCGAATTACGGCACCGGCGGTGCAGGCCATATGCGCATGAATCTCGGCTCGTCGAGGATAGTCATCGAAGAAGCGCTTGACGCCATGGCCGCAACGCTGCGAAAAGTCTGATTGCCAGAAAGAATCAAGTAACAACGTGGGGGAGCAAGAATGAAGATTGCTAGTTTGCCGTCAGGACTTATTCGTCTTGGCACTATCGCATTGACATTATCGGTTGCCGCCTGTTCTCCAGGACCGGCGCCGGTCAGCGATTCAGGAGGCGCTTCGACAGGGAGCGTTAAGTCCGCGCCAGGAACGGAAGGCGGCCAATGGGGTTATCTTGGCGGTGACGCGGCACATACCCGCTACTCGCCAGCAGATGAAGTCACACTCGACAACTTCGAGGACCTGGAGGAAGTGTGGGTCTGGGATGGTGCGAGCTTCAATGCGCAAAGCGGTCGCTCAACCCCAAGTTACATCAACGGCAAACTCTATACCGTCGCAGGCCCGCGCCGTTACGTCGTCGCTCTCGATCCGGAAAACGGCGAGTTGCTATGGTCCTACGGTGAGCCAAAAACCGGCCGTTACGAATACTCGATGCGTAAAGATTACGGTAAAGGCATTACCTATGCGGAAATCGACGGTCGCGGCGTAATCTACATCTCATCCCCTGCTTTTTTCCTGACGGCGCTTGATGCAGAAACCGGACAGCCGCTGGAAGGCTGGGGCAAACCGGTACCGATCGACGGCTTTCCGAAAACAGGTGTCGTCGACATGCTGACCGACCTGGTCGCTGACCTGCCCTATACTCACGATCCGTATGAGGGTTTGTCGCTGGAAAATGGCTACATAACAACTTCTTCACCGCCGATCGTCGTAAATGGCGTCGTTATCGTTGGTAATTCACATGAACAGGGCTATTACCAGTCTCGGGTGGAAAACGTGCCGGGCGATATTCTCGGTTATGACGCAAGAACCGGTGAGTTCCTGTGGAAATTCCACGTCATACCACGACCGGGTGAAGTTGGACACGAAACCTGGGAGAACGATGCCTGGAAATGGACCGGGGATGTTTCGTCATGGGCGCCCATGTCTGCAGATGAAGAACGCGGCATCGTATACATCCCGACCAATGGTGTAACCGTAGACTATTACGGGGGCTTCAGCCCGGGAGACAACTTGTATGGCACCAGCCTGATCGCCCTGGATGTCAAAACCGGCGAACGCGTCTGGCACCAGCAACTGGTGCATCACGACATCTGGAACTATGACACGCCGACGGCACCCGTGTTGATGGACGTTACAATCGATGGCAAGGAAGTCCCGATCGTTGTGCAAACGACCAAGCAAAATTTTGCGTATACATATAACCGTGAGACCGGCGAACCCATCTGGCCAATCGAAGAAACGCCGGTGCCTGCCTCCGACGTTCCGGGTGAAAAACTTGCCGCAACTCAACCGTACCCGACCCGGCCTGCTGCATACGGAATGCAGGGCCTGACTCACGATGATCTGATCGATTACACGCCGGAACTGCGAGCAGCGGCTATTGAAGCGCTTAAGGATCACAAGATCGGTCCGCTATTCAACCCGCCATTGCATCGCGATAACGACCAGGGGTACCGCGCAGCCTACTGGTGTCCTGGCGACGGTGGCGGCACCAACATCGATGGCCCGACGGTGGCCGATCCTGAAACTGGCATTTTGTATGTTTCTACGCGCAAAGCATGCTCGTCGCGAATCGTCGTGTCTGGTGAGGAACGGGACCCAAACATTGACAAACCCACAGGTGCAACATTTTCTGATTTCGCGTCGCTGCGATCTGACCAGGTGCGCGGCCCGGACAACCTGCCAATGTTCAAACCGCCTTACAGCCACATAACGGCGATTGACATGAACACCGGTGATCAGCTGTGGCAGTTGCCAATTGGCGAAACACCGGAACGTGTGCTTAATCACCCACAACTTCAGGGCATGGACATACCGACGACCGGAACTGGCCGTAACGCAATAATGTTGGTGACTAAATCTATGTTTATGTATACCAGCACAGCAAGCGATGGCACGCCAATGCTGTACGTCGTTGATAAACGCTCCGGCAAGCAAATCGGCGGCATCGAAATTCCCGCTGCTGTCAATTACGGCATGTCAACCTACGTACATAACGGCAAGCAATACATCATGCTGCAGACAGCAAGTAAATTGACCACTATGACATTGGGAGACTTCTGATTGCTGATATCGGGAACGCCAATCTGTAGTAACAAAAGGGCCGCACTAAGCGGCCCTTTTTATTTATTGACCAGTTTGGTACATCTCTGACGGCTTGTGGCGTAGCTTAAAAACAGTAAGCCTGATAACAGCAACAATGATAATAAACTGACGGCACCGCCACCGCCGCCGCCAGTGCCCTGGTTAACACCGACTTTTACAGTCCGTTGCACAATAGCACTGTTAGACGCGCGATCGGTAGCAGTGTAGGTAACACGATACGTACCGACGACCGTCGTGTTTACAGTACCACTCAATAAGATGGAGGCAGTAACATCGCCATCTATGTCGTCTATTGCCGTCGCCCCATCATCAACAAAAGGTTCACCTGCTGCCAGATTAAGAATCGCTCCTCCGAGCAAGGTGATCGTTGGTGGTATTCGATCGCCAAGACCGAGACGTCCTTTACCATTGTTAGCATGAATCTCTACAACACTCGCCAGCGAACCGGCAACGATTAAATCCAGAGAACCATCACCATTGAAATCGCGCAAGACTCCGCGGCGCATTCCATCACTGACTATTTGTTCCGCTTGCAGACTGAAACCACCAGATGCCAGCCCCCGATAGACCTGATGTACGCCAGCATGATTCATAGCGACGATGTCCGGCAATGCATCACCATCTATATCTCCTGCCAGCAATTGACTCACAGGTGAGACACCTAGAGTAGTCCCTGCCGAGAAACTGCCGGCGGATTGCTGATAAATCACCTTGCTTTCCGGGACTGCCAATTCCCCGTCATCAACCGCAAGTAACAGGTCGATATCACCGTCACCATCTACGTCTGCCGGCGTTGCACTGGCAACGCTACCGCGTTGCAGCGTCTGCGTATTGAAGTTCTGTCCACTGCCCGAATTGCGCAGAATTTTAACGGACCGACTTCCTGCCTCGACGATTACGATATCGGGAAAACTGTCATTATTTATGTCTGTGGCCGCTACGTGAATTCCGGAACTGGCCGGCAACGAAGAAGTCGCGAATCCCGACTCTCCGGATCGCCTTACCTGTATCGCATTGCCCGAACCTACGAGTACCAGGTCGTCATCACCATCGCGATCGAAGTCCGCCTTTGCCCCGCCAGCTACGGTACCAAGACCGCTGATATTCAAATCAACGCCATTCGAAAAATTGCCGCTACCGTTATTGAGATAAACGCGACCGGCTTTGCCACTCATGCCACCTACCGCGATGTCCGTATCACCATCGCCGTCCCAATCCAGCAATACAACGACCTTGCCACCACTATTGGAGCCCAGGCTTTGCCCCGGCGTTGTTACGGTGCGATTGCCACTATTGAAGAAAACAATCGTATTATCCGAGCTGATTACGACGTCGGGCATACCGTCACCATTCAGATCGCCACTTGCGACGCCACCGCCAGTCAAACTCAGTATCTGCGTCGGGCCTTCGCTGAACGCTGTCACCACCTGTGCGCCCGTTAACCCCGCATTATTTCCCTGGTTGGGATCGTCGGAGACCGCAATCGCGATGAGTGTGTTGTCACCATCGCCGTTCTGCGTGCCTTGCACGGTAAAAAATCTCGTCGTATTCGCGGACAGTCCGTCTATCGAGCAACGCAATGAGGGTGTCCTGGAATTGTTTCCGCTAACAGTGCAATTCTGTGGCGCAACGAGTGACAAAGTCGGACCACTGGTAGCCCACGTTGCGACAAGCTCGCCCTTGTCCAGATTTGCCGGCCCACGATTTTCGATACTGATGTCCCATTGTGTGGCCTGACCAACGACAACAGGGTTAACTGACACCTTGGCTGTCAATTGAAGATCGGCACGTGCATCGGAAAAAATGATCAGGAGAAAACTTAGTCTTGCAGACGCGCCATCATTATCAGTTGCCGTAATTTCAACGTTGTACGCAGCATCGCGAATATCTGCAGCATTTGGCGTGCCCGACAGAAGTCCTGTGTTTGAATCGATCCTGAGTCTGCCGCTGCCCGGCAACCCTCTTGCACTAAATCGCAACCGATCGTCCGCGTCTGGATCAACGAAATAGTCCGCGAGTTCCAGTCGGAACGATTCACCTTCAATCGCTTCCTGATCCGGTGGGGTCCCGGTTGTGATTGGCGGGTTATTCGGTGGGGCCGGTTTCCCTTCGATTTTTATCCGTACCTTTGCTTCCCGCGAATAGCGAGTGCCATCAAAAGCGACGTAACGAAACTCGTCGTCCTTCTTTTTGCCGTCGGTATTTGTGTAGGTAAATGTTCCGTCCGTACGCAGCTCTAACTGACCTTCTTTCACATCCCGCGTCAACACCGCACTAAGTTCATCGTCTTCGAAATCAAAATCGTTATCGAGAACACTTAGCGAGCCACTATCCAGTACAGTAACTGTGCCTCCCCGAACGACTGTCGCACGATCTTCCCTGGCAAACGGCGGCCAGCCGGAGGCCATCGAGTTGCTGGTGATTCCCAGCGACAGCGCAAGGACAGTCAGTACAAATGGCAGCCGATGTCTGCTGATGCCGGCAGAGGGTGAAGTGAGTTGCAAAACGCGGTCCCTTTAGTTCTTATTATTGTGGTGCGTTCGCAGAAGTTTAGCGCAAAAGGGAGATTCGCAACAGCAAGTAATTTCCGCAATTTGTTATGGTAAATCACGTATTTGCTGGCGATTTCTCGACAGACTGACAGGGACCGGCAAGCCGTTGATAAGGCCAGTTTTTCTACTGGCGGCTAGCTATTTGCAAATAACGGGTTTTTGAGAATCCGGACGGCGACCTGCTGACCGGTAACCGAATAGGCGATGTATTCGTACTCGATACCCGCACTGGATACGAATTCCTGGAATGCCTTGTACTCATGCTGTTGCCAGCGCGGAAAATTATAGTACTCGTCGAATAGCACGATCGCCCCCGGCTGTAGCCGTGGACCGAATGCTGAAAATATGGTGACCGTTGAAGAATAGAGATCACAGTCAACGTGCAAAAATGAAACCGGCTCGTCGTGCTCTTCGAGGAACCCCGGTATCGTTGCATCGAAAAGACCAACCTGAAACTTCACATTGCCAGGCACTTTGGGCAATTTGGATTGAGCGAATGCACCCACCGGATTGCCGTTCCAGTACTCAGGAATTCCGTCAAATGAATCGAATCCATAGACGGCCCGATCGGCCTGTGCACCTATCCAGCGAATGGACTTGCCACGACCAACTCCAAACTCAAGATACAACCCGGGCTCACTGGCCTCACCAACGACATATTCCACCAATTTAGGGTGCTTTTCAAAATACGGCGCATCCGGCATGTTCGCCTTGACGTAATCGAGCGTTTCCTTTTTTGCGTCGAGCTGGAGATCCACCAGTAAGTTCGACCCGTAGTGCTTGAGGACGAATCGACGAAAAAGAAACTCGCTCAGTGTTCGCTTGAATAATGGCATGTTGTATCCGACGCTTTGCTTCAGTTATTTGTGCGTGGGTGTCTGTGCGCCGGGCTCCCGAATTGCTTGCCGGCCGTGGCGATGGAGTGTAACACAGGGACCGATATGCACGTCCTGCGACGACGAATCTGAAGATCTCAATATCCGGTCAATTGGTGTGGACGAGCACGCAGCAGCTTGAAATGGTGGAATCCCATTTCAATGTACGGCTCAAGCGGAAAGTCCACCATTCCCATCTGCTCCCTGTCCTTTATTGACTGCGAGCACTGAAACTTGCCGCCCTTGTACTTGTTCAATTTCGAGAGGGACAAATAGCAGAGTTTAGACGGGCAGGTCAGCGCGCAGCCTGCATTAGCGAATAGAATTATCTTGTCTTTCGCATCGATTTTTTCCAGGAAATCGAAGTCTTCGTTCAGGCGCATCGGCAGCACAACCGAATCATAGACATCAAATGCCTGATCGATTTTCCTATGCGTCTTGATATTTTTTATAACGCTCCCGTCTAACGTGAAGCTCGGGAAATCACGTCGTATCCAGCGAGCAAGATCATCGTTGGTGACGATGATCGAGTTCATGGCGTTGTGATACTTCTCGAACAACGGAAGGTTTCGTTCGTATTCCTCGGGCTCTGCATAGTGATTGGACATCGGAATACGTACACCGATGCCGGCATTGTTTAGTTGCGCGACATCGCGATCCGACAGCTCACGCTTGTTGAATGCCCGTCCACCATACAGTGTGGAGCGCTCTACAAAACCGAAAAGGCTTTCGATTTCACGTAGCGGAATGTTGCCGTATTGCCGCCGCAGAAATGCGAATACAGGCACATCCGGGGACTTGCTGCGAGCTGAAATCGTATAGGTAACGGTGGCTGGCGCCAGCGGCTCGGCCTTCGTAAATACGCGATCCTCCGGAACCGGCATGCGAAGCGGATTTTTTACGGCAGTAGCACCCATTCTTGTGTAGTCACCTGCATGAAGAACACGCTGGTGCAATTAAATACCAATTCGCTGATACCGGTGCCATTCGGAATAGTACCTAGCCCGAACATTGCATGAGTGGGCGGGGCTGTCGGTTGTTCCGATTTGCATACGAACAGAGTAAATTGCGTTATATTATGCGGCTTCCCGGCAGCCCGACCGCTACCTCTATAGGACGACCATGAAACAACTACTTGCCCTGTGGGCGGCCCTCTGTATCACCGCTTGTTCCAGTGCGGATAACGATTCTACTCATACTGACGTAGCCAATAACGCTTCATCAGAATGGAGCCACGGCGCAATGGCAGCTGCAGCTGACAGTCGCGCCGTCGATGCGGCCGTCGAAATACTGGAGAAAGGCGGCAGTGCAGTCGATGCAGCCATCGCAACTCACGCAGTGCTGGGCCTTGTGGAACCGCAAAGCTCTGGGCTTGGCGGAGGCGCATTTATGCTTGTTTATGAGCGGGAGAACAAAGAATTAACGTACTTTGATGGTAGAGAAACCGCCCCGGCAGGCGCAACCGTAGATATGTTTATGCGCGACGGCGAGGTTCTGGGTTTCTTCGAGTCCTGGCAAAGTGGCCTGGCCATCGGGGTCCCCGGTACGCTCGCTTTATATAAGAGTGCTCATGAAGCACATGGCAAATTACCGTGGGCAGAATTATTTCAACCCGCAATTCGCCTGGCGCAAAATGGATTTAAAGTATCGCCGCGACTAGCGAACTACATGCCCATGATGGCAGAGCGGGGTCGCCTGGATGAGGATCCTGGGGCTGCCGCTTACTTTTACCCCGACGGAGAAGCATTGCAAGTAGGTGACTTGCGCACGAACCCGGAGTATGCGGATACGCTGACGCGAGTTGCTGCAGAGGGCATTGATGCGTTTTATTCAGGTGAGATTGCGGAGGCGATGGCGAATGCGGCCCAGGAAGGACCTGATGGAGGGTCGCTAACCGCACAGGATATTGCCCAGTATCGAGCGGTCGATCGTGAAGTAATTTGTGGCGGCTTTCGCGACATGAAGATCTGCACCACTTCACCACCCTCATCGGGCGCGGCACAAATTATGATCGCCGGTCTGTACGACCACCTTGCATCAGGTGCTGCAGATCAAGCGGATAAGATTGCGGCTTTCGTGGACGCGCAGAGGCTCGCCTACGCAGACAGGGACTATTACTTCGGCGATCCGGACTCGATCGACGTGCCATTGCATGACCTGATTGATCCTGAGTACCTCCGACATCGTGCAACTGAGCGGATCGCACCCGACGCTGTACCAATCCACGGTGACCCTGGCATGGTGTTGCATCAGGAATCTGCAGCCCGGTTGTGGGGCCCTGACACAACCGCCGAAGTCGCCGGCACAACGCACTTTTCGATTGTCGACAACCAGGGAAACGCTGTTGCCATGTCCGCAACGGTGGGCGGGCCATTCGGTTCGTCACGATGGGTGGCTGGTTTCTTACTGAACAACGAGTTGACGGACTTTGCTTTGGCCGTTCGACCTGATGGCAAACCGGTCGCCAACGCGATTGGTCCAGGTAAGAGACCGCGCTCCTCATTATCACCAACAATTGTGCTGGATGAAAATGGGGAATTATTGATGGTCACCGGTTCAGTCGGCGGCAATTCAATTCCTGCTTACGTAGCAAAGACGATCATTGGCGTATTCGATTGGGGCTTGTCTGCTCAGGAAGCTGTAGATTTTCCGAACATCGTTGCCCGCGGTGAACCAGTGCGCGTTGAAGTATCTGTGGAGCCAGGGCCAGCCATCGCAGCCGATCTTGCGACACGCGGTTACGACGTACAGGAGCGGCAGGGAGAAAATGCAGCGTCACACGTAATCGTCGTTCGTCCGGATAAACTTGAGGGTGCGGCAGATCCAAGAAGAGAAGGCATTGTGAAGGCAGTCACCGTCCCGTAGTTCCTGCCAATCGTAACCAGCCTCATTCCTATTGGTTATTACAATTTGTAACAATTCCTTTACAACTTATATTGTAGGGTAGCGCTCGCGCGTACACGCTTATCGTGCGTATTCACCAGTCGACTCTTACAGGAGATTTGTTTGATGTTTAGGCAGCGCAGCATTGTGCGTCGCGTGGGATTGACCATACTTTTGGTCCTGCTAATAAGTAGTAATACGACTGCAGCAAGCGAATTCGATTTGCGAGAGTTTCACGGAAAGGTCGTTGTGCTGGACTTCTGGACTTCCTGGTGTGTTCCGTGTCGGCGTTCCTTTCCGTGGATGAACACGATGCAGGAGAAGTACGGTGACGATGGGCTCGTTATCATTGGTGTCAACCTCGACGCTAACGATGCTGATGCCCAGGCCTTTCTCAGGGAAACGCCGGCGCAGTTTCGAATTATCAGCGATCCGGAAGGAACGCTCGCTCGTGAGCATGACGTTATAGCGATGCCGACTTCCTATATTTTTGATCGCAATGGTGAATTGGTAACCAGGCACCTGGGATTCAAGGTCAAGCGCCAGGAAGAATATGAAGCGCTGCTAGTGGACACACTGAACAGGAATATGGAGTCAGAATAGTGCGTCGTTTGATAAGTCAGGTTGTAGTGCTGTCGACCCTGGTTATTGCGATCAGTGGCTGCTCGTCGATGGGCGTGGAACCATGGGAACGCGATGTACTCGCCAGGGATGAAATGCAGTTGGTTACAGACCCGATTGAGGCCGCTACTGACGATCACATTTATTTCAGCAAAGAAGCCTCAAGCGGTGGCCGCGGATTCGGCGGTGGTGGCTGTGGCTGTAATTAGTTTGGGTTCCAGACAGGGTGGCTAAAGCAGATCGATCTACTGTCGTCAGGAAAAAGCCAGGATATTTTCAGGGTTCTTTTCTGGCTATGGGGAGCCCCTGCGAATTACTGATTGAAACTGCTGAAGAATCTGCGGCGAAGAGTGCTACCGATATTGTGGCAAATGAGGCATGGCGGATCGAGGACAAATTCAGTCGCTACTTGCCGGACAACATCGTCCACCGGATTAATAACAGCGATGGCATAACGATACAAATTGATGACGAAACGGCAAACCTGATTGACTTCGCAACTTCTCTTTTCGAAATGAGCGATGGTCGTTTCGACATTACCTCTGGCGTGCTGCGCAAAGCGTGGAAATTCGATGGCGGTGATCAACTGCCGGATGGCGCGGACGTCAGGAAAATTCTAAAGCGGGTAGGCTGGAACAAGGCAGTTTGGCAACGCCCGGAACTGACACTTCGTCGCGGCATGCAAATCGACTTTGGTGGCGTAGGCAAGGAGTATGCTGTCGACAGAGCGGCCGGTCTCCTCGGTGCAGCCGATGCTGGTGCTTGCCTGCTGAATTTTGGTGGCGACCTGGTCGCTACCGGGCCGCCCGCTGACTCAGACGGCTGGCAAGTTGGAATCGAAGCATTCGACGCCGAATCCGGGCGCGCAAAAAGAATGATAAATTTAAAAAACGGCGCACTCGCCACGAGTGGCGATGCGCGCCGCTTCATTCTTAAAGACGGTGTCCGCTACGGTCACATACTCGACCCCACGACAGGCTGGCCAGTCGCCAACGCGCCCAGATCAATTACAATTGCAGCGAACACCTGCACCCAGGCTGGCATGCTGGCAACACTGGCAATGCTCAAGGGTGAGCACGCTGAGGAATTCCTGGAACAGCAGGAATGCCAATTCTGGTGTTTCCGTTGAGCACTTCCAGCCACGATTTAAATCCCGTCAAAACCGATAAATAACTCCGGCACTAATACTGCGCTCCGGACCGAAAAGCCGCTCGCCAACTGGTATATCTGAGCCATTGACCCGATTGATACCGGCCAGGTGGTCCTGGTAGGTCTTGTCGAACAGATTATGTACCTGTAATTCCAGCCGCAGCGATTGATGTGGAGTCAGGTTCAGTGACAAATTCATCAGGCCGTATCCGGGGGTTGGTAATTCATCATTGAATGCAGAGACTTTATCCTGTCGTGCATAGCCCACTACCTCTGAGCGTAAAGTCCAGCTGTCGGCAACATAACTGATACCCAGACTGGCCTTGGGTGGTGCCAGGCGGTAAAGGTTGTCGCTGATGTCGCTACGTTCGCCCCTGGTATAGCTGCCAATGCCATCCAGGTAGACCGCATCACTGACAGCGTACTGCCAGGCGAGATCAACACCATAAATGCGTGCGTCTACATTCTCGAACTGCAGCGCAGGCTCACCTGACATCATCATTGCCAGCATATTGGCTGCCATGTTGGTCGACGGAACTCCCTGAATGTAGTCGCTTACATCTTTGTAGTAGATCTGCGGCGAGAATTGAAAGGCTCCGTTAGTCCATCCAAGACCGACATTTATCTCGTTCGAACGTTCGGCATCGAGCTCCAGGTTGCCAATATAATTCCTGCCGTCGGCCAGACCACCGGTTGCCTGCAAGGGCAGCCAGAGGTATAGCTCCTGGTATGAAGGCGCCCTCGCCTTTGATCCCAGCTCAAGTCTGAGCTGTACATTTTGTGTGAGACTGCGCCTGTACCTGGCAACCGCATCGACATTCTCGAAGCGAAGATTACGCTTCGCGGCATTGAAATCGTCAGCCAGGTCCTGAGCACTATCACCCATCACAC
>Ga0164315_10001435_pt1 | contig 17947 bp, 20 predicted proteins | sample GuaBasSedimGuay6_FD_113737 | JGI IMG/M metagenome (GOLD analysis project Ga0164315, IMG submission 113737) | Subseafloor sediment microbial communities from Guaymas Basin, Gulf of California, Mexico - Guay6, Core 4569-2, 0-3 cm | ecosystem: Environmental > Aquatic > Marine > Hydrothermal vents...
AGATCCACCCGACCACCGTCGAGATGTTTTGGGGCTTCGCCATGGCCCAGTACCTTGACGCATTGACGATCTAGATTCCTGGCGATTTCCGGGCTGACGACTACCATGGCACCGCCGCCGTCAGTAATGACGCAACAATCCAAACGATGCAAGGGATCACTAATCATCGGGGAATTCACCACATCCTCCACCGTTACTACTTTACGCAGCAAGGCGTGTTCGTTATGTTGCGCGTGATGGGAGGCCGCCACTTTAATCCAGGCCAATTGTTCGCTGGTGGTGCCGTATTCGTGCATATGCCGCATTGCGGCCATGGCGTATATATTCACCACCGAAGGCTTCCATACCATTTCGAAACCCATTTCCGGCGCATCGCGCCCAAAGCCACGTGTTGATGTGCCTGTTTTCATCATCTGGCTTCTGGGTTTGCCCGCCAGGGTGATTAACGCCACATTACACTTGCCAGCCGCAATCGCTGCAGCGGCATGACCAATATGGGCGACATAGGACGACCCGCCCGTCTCGGTTGAGTCAATATGTTGCAATTTCAAGCCCATATACTCCGCCATGGAAATGCCTCCCAATCCCGGCGCATCACCGGCACAATAGTAGGCATCCACGTCAGAGTAAGTTAAACCTGCGTCTTCCAATGCACCTTTAGCAAACTCTCCGTGCAGTTGGGGCAACGATTTATCCGCCGCCTCTCGTTTCGGGTATTCATAAATCCCCGCGATATAGGCTTTACCTCGTATGCTCATTGTTTTTTCCTGTCAACGCTAATTCGCTCGATTTCAAAAAAGAATATGGCCTGATGATGCAGTGACCTTCAGGGGTGTCGTAAAAAAAGTGTATGAAGAATAAAAAAGCTGATCCGGCAATCAAAATCTCTTTTCTAATCGCTGATGCGAGGTTGGTGTGACTCCGCTGTGATGCCTGCGACGTCGCCACCCAGCTTGGCTACCGCTTTCTTACCTTTGATTCTCAGACCCATTAAGTCCGCCTTGTCAAAGATATGGTTTGCGTTAAACAAGTACCCGTATTTTCAATTCATACACTGTATAGATATATACAATACAGCTATGTACAATTCAAACAGAAGCGCTTGAAGATGCTTCGATGTGATAACCATCAGCAATATAATAGCTGCCAATTTATCATTTTGATAGTCCGGCCTCGGTAACGTATTTTCCCATGCTCATTTACGGCAGGGATCTCACCGTCTAACAAAGAGGGGAGTTAATGAATAGCGTCGAAGGAAAAATTGCCCTGATCAGTGGTGCTGACGCGGCAGAAGCTCGATCGGAAGATGCAGGCCAGCATTTTATAGACGGGATAGTTGAGCGCCACCCTATCGGCCGCCTGGGTGAGGAACTGGACATCGCCAACGCAGTATGTTTTCTTGCCTCTGAAGATGCTTCCTTCATGACGGGGACAGAGATGGTTGTGGACGGTGGTTACCTGGCGCAATAGAGAAGGACTCTCAATGACGATGGCTGGTACACCGCGTTGAGATACGATACTTAGAAATACACTGCTTTGAAAAGGAGCCTGATAATGATGAAACAAGAAAATTATGAAACCATGAATATCGACCGACGGGACAACGGCATTGTGGTCGTTTCCCTCAACCGGCCTGAACGAATGAATGCCGTCAACGGTACCATGCACAGGGAACTTGCCTCCTTCAGCCGGGATTTTGCAGATGATCGTAGTCTCAGGGTGCTGGTTCTGACGGGCGAAGGCAGAGCATTCTGCGCAGGAGGCGACTTCGGGCCTGGTGATGGCATCACTGACCCTGAGGGTGCGGCACTGATGGTGGAAGCACGACGCATCGTCGATCATATACTTGAATGTGAGAAACCAATGGTCTCTGCTGTCAATGGTTATGCAATGGGTTTGGGTGCAACTGTCGCACTACTGTGTGATATCGTGGTGACCTCGCCATCCACAATCATCGCAGATACTCATGTGAAAATGGGAGTAGGCGCCGGTGATGGCGGGCAATTGATCTGGCCTTTTTTGATGGGAGTCAATCGGGCAAAGTATTTTCTAATGACCGGTGAAAGGATCAGGGGCAAGGAAGCACTTGAACTTGGTCTTGCCAATTTTTACGTTGAGGAGGACGAGCAACTCCTCCCTAAAGCCATGGAAATCGCCGAACAACTTGCAGCGGGCGCACCCAAAGCTATTGCCGCTTCAAAAATGGCAGTCAATTCTTATTTACGTTCAGTATCCTCTGTGGTTATGCCAATCGGCCTGCAATACGAAGAGAACTCCATGCACTCCGCTGATCACCAGGAAGCAATAAAAGCTTTCCAGGAAAAGCGAGAACCAAAATTCACGGGCAACTAATGTAAGCCTAACCAGGTCATACAGACGAGGAATGCCAGATGAAATCCAGAGCGATAGTCCAGGTAGCAAAACGGCAGCTTGAGATGCGCGAATTTGAAGTGCCCGATATTGGAGACGAAGAAGGATTGCTGCGAGTCGAGCATTCGGGCGTTTGTGGTAGTGATTGGTCCCAGTATAGCCATGGAGAGTTTTCAGGCGTAGTGCCTGGCCATGAACCGATTGGTATCATTGAGGAGATTGGCAGTAAAGCTGCTGAACGCTGGAACGTCAAAAAAGGTGATCGTGTTGCCGTTGAAACAATGCTGCCCTGTGGGTTCTGCCGCGCTTGTGTAAGTGGCAAGTATAACCTGTGTATTGCTTCCGGTGAGGATGGGCTGAATGCCTATGGATACCACAGTATTGATATCAAACCCTCTCTGTGGGGCGGGCATGCTGATTATATGTACCTGGACCCGCATACTTTGTTGCACAAGGTAAGCAAGGACATAGCCCCCGAAATTGGTGTCATGTTTAATCCTCTTGGTGCGGGTGTACGTTGGGCTGGAAGACTGCCGCAGACAAAAATTGGGGACGTCGTGGTTATTCTGGGGTGTGGTCAACGAGGCCTGACCTGCGTAATAGGAGCGATAGAGTCAGGGGCAAGAATGGTTATCGTAACAGGGCTGTCGGCAGACGCTCATAAAATGGAAATCGCCAAGACTTTTGGCGCTGACAGAACCGTCAATGTCGAGAAAGAGAACATAGTGGATGTGGTTCGGGAAATGACAGATGGCACCATGGCGGATATCGTGGTGGAGGTGACTAGTGGTGCTACCCAACCGGTTGTAGACTCACTGGATCTTGCGGCAAGAGGTGGGCGTATCGTACTGGCTGGCGCCAAATATCATGCTGTTCCGGAGTTTGACAGTAATAAAATGATGCGCAAGGAATTGACAATGATGGGTGCGCTGGCGGTGGATTTTGATTCCTATGAGGCCGCGGTCGGTATCATAGAGAGCGGTAAATACCCGCTTGAATTAATGCATACCCACACCTTTCCACTGGTGGATGCTGACCTGGCACTGCGTGTTCTAGGTAATGAGGTGGAGGGGGAACAAGGCATTCATGTATCGATCACGCCGGAATGACGATAGTTTCCGGGTGCACACTAGCCAGGCTTATTCGCAGGGTTTAAAAGGGAAATATGATGTCGGGAGTGTTAGAGGGGGTTCGTGTGCTCGATTTTGGGCGCTACGTGGCGGGGCCCCATTGTGCCTCTTTGCTGGGTGACTTTGGCGCAGAGGTGATCCGTATTGAAAAGGTTGATGGTAGTGAAGACCGCTATCTCGCGCCGCTGACTGATGACTACGGCGCCCACTACCTTAACAATGCCCGAAACAAGCTGGGTTTGACCCTTAACCCGACCAGGCCGGAAGGCAGAGAAGTTACGCGTCGTTTGATCGAAACAGCCGATGTGGTGGTGGTCAATATGCCATACCATGCATTGGCGGCGATGGGCCTTGACTACGAGAGCCTCAAAGCCATTAAGCCTGATATTATTCTCACTACCTGCTCAGCCTTTGGCTCCAAAGGGCCCTTTGCCGAAAAGCTCGGTTTTGACGGTGTGGCGCAGGCGATGTCGGGCAATATGTATCTGACCGGTTACGAGAACGAGCCGATGAAGTCCTTCGGCCCCTATGTCGACTACAGTACCGGCATGCTGTGCGCATTTGGTACGGTGCTGGCGCTGTATGAGCGAAAGACCAGCGGGATGGGTCAAATCGTTGAAGGCGCACTGCTTAATACCGCGATGACTATTACCAGTCCGATGTTGATGGAACAGGCGATTCTTGCCCTGAACCGCGTTGCCACCGGCAATCGTACACCCTCTGGGGCCCCCGCGGATGCTTTTCAGACCAAAGATAACTGGGTGATGGTGCAAAGCCTTGGTAACCCGTTATTTAAACGCTGGGTGAAACTGATGGGTGAACCCGAATGGCTGGAAGATCCGCGCTTTGTCGATGATGGCTCCCGGGGTGAAAATGGTGCGGTGATCAGCGAACGTATGGCGCGCTGGTGTGCTGAGCGCACTACTGAACAAGTGCTTGAGCAGCTTGACTCGGCAGGTATTCCCGCCGGCGAAGTGTTGTCTCCCCAGCAAGTGCTGGACCACCCGCATGTGCACGGTGCCGGCCTGCTGAAGGATATGGATATTCCCGGCATTGACAAGCCCGTTCCGATGATGGACACGCCGTTAGCGCTATCGCGCACCCCCGGTGGTATTAAAACACGACCCCCGGCCCTGGGTGAGCACACCGAAAGCTTATTGAAATCATTGAATTACAGTGAAGAGGAAATTGCTGACTTGCGCAGTAAGAGAGTTGTTTAAAACTCGGTGTGCAGGGACACAGGTTAACGATACAAAATTGGTTTATTAGAATGGAAGAGAAAAAATGGCTGAACTCGATGGAAAAATAGCAGTAGTTACAGGCGGTGCGAGCGGCATTGGCGAGGGTAGTGTGCGCTTATTCGTAGAGGAGGGTGCGCGAGTTGTTATCGCCGATATGCAGGTAGAACGAGGTGAAGCGCTGGCCGCTGAGCTGGGAGATGCCGCCGTATTCGCCAGGGTGGAAGTAAGCCAGGAAGCTGATGTGAAAGCGGCTGTTGATCTGGCCGTATCCCGATGGGGCAGGCTGGACATCATCTTCAATAACGCCGGTTTTGGCGGGGTTATAGGCCCGATTGAAGAGATTCCTGTCGACGAATTCGATATGACTTACAATGTCCTGGTGCGCGGTGTTTTTCTCGGCATGAAACACGCAACCCCGATTATGAAAAAACAGGGAAGCGGCAGTATTATTAATACTGGAAGCATTGCCGGCATGGTTTCGGGCTATGGCCCCCACGCCTATTCCGGTGCCAAATCCGCTGTGATTCAGATGACCAAATCGGTTGCTATGGAGCTTGGTGAGCACAACATTCGCGTCAACGCGATTTGCCCCGGCTTTATTGCCACACCACTGTCGGCTAATTGCGTGGGGCGCCCCGATGAGCTGGTCGAAAAAGTAAAGTCTACCTTTGGCAAAAGCCAGGCTATTCCCCGATCTGGTCTTCCTGAGGACATTGCACAGATGGCCTGTTGGCTGGGTGGCGATCGCTCCACTTTTGTTACCGCCCAGGCTATGGTGGTCGATGGTGGCTGTATTAGTGGCTTGAAGTGGGCTGACCAGCGGAGTTTCCAGAGGGAATTTCACCTGACCAAGTTTTATCGGCCGGATGAGTAGAGCCAATAGGTAGTAGGGCTAAACATCCTGTGGATGGCGCAAGCCTCAGCGCCGGATTCCCAACTTGCGTCCGAACTCCACCGGTACCGGGAACTGCCGCCCCCGTTCCAATTCCTGCTGGAAACGCGCCATCTGCTCATCGCTAAAGCTGGCGCTACGCCGTGTTTCCAGGTCGATGTACATGCCCAGGCATTCGTTGGTTGCCGCCAGGTATCCCTCTTCGGCGTGGTACATGCAGTGGATGTAATGCAGGCGCTTGTGATCGTAGTCCACCAGCTGGCTGGTCAAGCGTAGCCTGTCGCCTTCTACCACTTCCCGGATGAAATCGATATTGGCGCCCAGTGTGAAGGTGGTCTTGCCCAGGGCTTGTTTGTGTGCCACGCCGATGTTCATGGAATCGTAGAACTCGTCTGTGGCGATGTAATCGAAAGCGACCAGGTAATAGCCCATGTTCATGTGGCCGTTGTAGTCGATCCACTCCGATTTCACTTCGGCATAGGCAGTGAATAGCTCAGTGTCTTGCATGGTGATTTCTCCGTGTTGAAGGCCATGATTCCCATTAACCAGTGCGCATCGGGAAACTCCCTTTTTTGTCATCACCGCGCACGCGGGATCGGCCTGTCCTTGCGCGGGCAGAGGCTCATGGATGCCGATGCATGAACCACTCAACCTGAGCGACTAAAGATAGAAGTTGTCCCCCACCATTCAGGTAAATTTCCAGACTGGAAAATACTGGTTGCACATTATGACATAGATCAAGAAATCGCGAATAGAACCTGAAAGTGTGCTTTGCAATGGTGCATGATAAAACAATTTATGCACTAGGTAATTGCATGTGAGGGAACCCATTGCTGCTGCTATTAACCTACGAATCCGGCAGCGAAGCAGGAAAAGAAACTATACCGCTATCAGCCCGTGCATTTCATAGAATCAAGGAGTCAGAGATGTTAACCAAAGAAATAATCGATGAAGTAAGGGATGCCCAAAGGAGTTATGAAGCCAAGCTGTCCGAAATCGTCAAAAAAATACCGGGAGCTGAAAATGGTCATACAACCTCTTCAGGTATCGATGTTAAACTGCTGTATACCCCGGCGGATATAGCTGAATCAGATTTTCAAAGCGATATATCCTTTCCGGGGGAATACCCTTACACACGTGGAACGTTTTCAGCAGGCCACCTGGCTCGCAGTCCGAGCATTCGACAAGTTACCGGAACCGGGACGGCAGAAGATACCAACAAAAGATGGAAGTATCTTCTTTCTAATGGCGTCACCGCTTTATCTTTTGTAAAGGACGATGGCTTGGGGTGTCGCGCTGAAAGTGACGACGAAAGAGTAGCGGGTCTGGTCGGAAAAGGCGGTGTCGTCCTGGATACACTTTATGATTATGAAACGCTTTTTGATGGAATTGATATAACAAAATATCCGGTACATATGATTGCCGGAACCGCATTCGCTTTTGCAAGCTATCTCATTATTGCCCAGCAGCGGGGCATTGATTACAAAACACTCAGGGGAAGCATGTCCAACTTCCTCAGAGATGATAATGAGTGTTTGGATATCATTGAATATTGCTCCAGAAATGTACCGCTGTTCAATTGTGGCTACCTTGATATGTGAAATGTCCGGGAAGGGGGCTGTACTGCTGCCGAGGAGATTGCATTTGGGGTATCACTGGCAATGGCCGGGAGCGATATTCTGATTGAAAGAGGGCTGGAAATAGATGAATTTTTGCATCGCATAACCTGGTTTGTTAATTCTAGCCCGGATTTTTTTGAAGAGGCTGCAAAGTTTCGTGCTATGAGAAAAGTCTGGGCCAGGATTTTCAAGGAAAGATACAACGCCAGGAATGAGAGTTCTCTACTGTGCAGAATGCATTGCCAAACATACGCACCAACTCTCACCAGAGAGCAGCCTTTCAACAACATTGTCCGAAGCACGATTTATTCGATGGCGGCTGTAATGGGTGGCGTGCAGTCTCTGAGTGTTAACTCGTTTGATGAGGCATTATCTATCCCTACTGAGTTCTCCGCCCTTATATCAGTAAGGACTCAACAAATTATTGATCTTGAAACAAATATTTCCAAGGTGATAGATCCCTTGGGAGGGTCATATTACGTTGAAGCGCTGACAGAGGAACTTGAAAAGAAAGCGATTTCTATTATAGATACTATCCAGTCAAAAGGAGGCGCATTCAAAGCCTGGGATTGGATGTGTGGAAGAGTACAAAAAGCCGCAGAAACAGCGCAGCGGGATATTGATTCCGGTGCTTATCCGCTCGTGGGAATAAACATTCATAAACTCTCTAAGAAAGACGACCTGCAAGCTAACGCTATGAGAATACTGGATAAAGACCCGAATTTTGAAGGCCTCTACAAATATGATACATCTATTGTTGACAGGCAGATAGAGAGATTAAACAAGGTAAGAAATGAGCGTGATAAGGGCAAGCTAAAAGAAACAATGGATGAACTTCTCGCAACAATGAAGACCGGAGACAATATGATACCAAGCCTGATTGAAGCAGTAAAAAGTGGCATGACCCAGGCTGAATTCGCCGGACTCAGAGCGATTGCCTATAACCAACCTGGTGGGGGTCCATACGTCTGTGCTCCTCCAAGGCTACTTGCCTGAACACAAAAAACACTATGACCGATAGGTAATGACACGATACTACAATTGAATTTGGAGGGAAAATGGAACGATCACTAAAGCTATTGTTGAGCCGGGATGATTTTTATCATCAAAGGGGATATTGGGTGCTAGCCAGAACCTTTAGTAACGCTGGTATTGAAGTCGTTCTGGGTGGCATACAGACTCCATCTGAAATCGCTATGACCGCATTGCAAGAGGATGTAGATATTATCGGATATCGCATTATGCAAGGGGATCCGAAGATGTTTATTTCTACGCTTTTTGAAAATGAAGGAGATGGACATTGAAGATATCCCCGTTATTGTCGGGGGTATAGTACCCGAAGAGGATGAGGAGAAAATCAGGGAAATTGGCGTACAGGCGGTTTTCCATCCGTTGACACCCCTGGATCCTATCTCAGATGAAGTGAAAAGTATCGGATATAAGTATGTGAATGAGCGCAAAGCATAGTAGCTCCCTTGCCCTTGCACCGATCAACCGTTGCAACCCGTTGCCAGGGGCTTTAACACAGCCCCGTCCAACGGGTGTGATTGTTTTAGCATATAGCGACAAGATATCGTATATTTCCATTTACAGTGGGTATTGGGGCTTGGCTGAAGAACGTGGGAAAAGGAATTGGTTCAATGGCAGATGACTGGCGCCAACTCGTGGCAGGTGTGACAACTGGATCTCTGCGGGATCTTGGAAGGCTGATTACGAAAGTTGAAAATTGAGAGACAGGCTGGCTTGATGCGATGAAAGCAATTCATACGCGGGGCGGTAAGGCTCTTGTTGTTGGAATTACCGGAGCTCCAGGGGCGGGCAAAAGTACTCTTACAAACAAGATTACGTGTGAACTTGTAGCAAGAAGAAAAAGTGTAGGTGTTGTGAGTATCGATCCTTCCAGCCCTTTTTTAGGAGGTGCCCTGTTAGGTGATCGTATCAGAATGAGTGAAGTGAGCAACCTGGACGGCGTGTTTGTCCGTTCCATGGCTACAAGAGGTGCTCTTGGAGGTTTGAGTCAGACCACAAGCGATATCGTAAAAATCATGGATGCTTTTGGTAAAGATATTGTACTGATTGAAACAGTGGGTGTGGGTCAGGATGAGGTCGACGTTATTAACGCAGCAGACATCGTTTTGGTTGTTTGTGTTCCTGGGATGGGCGACGGGATTCAGGCTATAAAGGCAGGGATAATGGAGATAGCCAATATTTTCGTCGTCAACAAGGCAGACCGTGAAGACGCTGACCAGGTTGTAGTTGATATACAGACCATGCTTGATATGAGTTCCCATTCTGACAGCCAAAAAACCCCAATTTTTAAGACAGTCGCATTAACTGGAGATGGTGTTAACGATCTTGTGGATTCACTGTTGGATGATTTTAAATCCAGCCGCAAAAAAAGTGAGGCATTAGAAGAAAGGGTTAAAGAAGAAATCTATTGCCTGGTTGAAAAAGAAGTCGCTCGTCATATCCGAGCCAAACTGAATAAAAACGGAAAGTTTGAAACTGTTGTAAAGGAAGTTATCAGCCGGCAGCGTGATCCATATTCTGTTGTTGAAGATATGGTAGTGGATCTTATCAACCCGTAGAATCATCAGTAAGGGTTATTGGAAATGACTCGCTTTTTGCAAAGTCGGTAGTTCCGGTTAAAGGTGGTTTATGTTGAAAGGATATGTCCAGGTCTACACGGGCAACGGGAAAGGTAAAACAACGGCAGCACTGGGTCTTGCATTACGAGCCGCCGGTGCGGGGCTCAGGGTATATATAGCCCAGTTTGTCAAAAATATGAAATACTCGGAATTTGAGTCTCTCACGACTCTTTCAGACCTTATTGTGATTAAACAATACGGTAGGGGTTGTTACATCCACAAAGTGGATGACGAAGACATCCGCTGTGCTCGGCAAGGTTTTGAAGATGTAAAGCAGGTCATACATTCAGGGAACTATGACCTGGTCATCCTGGATGAGGCCAATATTGCTACCCATCTTAACCTCATTTTAGTGGATGATCTTCTTGATCTTATTAGAGAAAAACCGGAAGGTGTTGAGTTGGTCATTACCGGAAGGTATGCAGATCCGCTGGTCCTGGAAGCGGCGGATCTGGTGACAGAGATGAAAGAGATCAAGCATTATTATCATGAAGGAATCGCGGCGAGGGACGGCATTGAGAGGTAAACCCCTGCTGTTGCTAGGGATAAATTTCACTGTCTAGGGCCGCTCGATTAGTTTAATGTCTCTGCATCGAGTGCCAGCTATAGAAGAGAGGGATAACATGATTTTGAATAAATGGAAGGGGAGGGCTCTGCAACACATCTTTATAGAATCCATCAAGTTCCGCTCTACCTTTCAGGATGAGATCATCCATCGTAAAAGATCCATCATCACAGAATAAAGCCGTAACTGCCGGGCCATCGGCCGCGGCTATTAAGTGGCAATAGCGCGCGGTCAGTTCACGAATCGCTTCTTTATCTTCTAATGCGGTGATTCTATCTTCGATACTCGCCATGGCTTTGTCCTGCTTTTTTAACTGACTAACTCTGGTTATCTTTAAGACCTGGACCTGGACCTAGGATAGAGGATTAACCGAGAAGATTACAAGCATTAACCAGCTGATAATCAATAGATTCCCGCCTCCGCAGGAATGATATTAATCAAAGTTTCCCTAACGTTATACCAACACGCGCCTTACGTTCGATAGCTTTTTGGCATCCCCAGCAAGTTCTCTCCTAAAAAGTTGAGCACCATTTCGTTATTGATTGGAACGCCACGAGTAATACGGGCCAGGTAGTATAGGGAGCCAATATCGTCGTCATCTTTATTGAGGCCGTCAACTCCGTATAGGCTCAACGCCAGGCCGCCAGCTTCATAGGCCACCATAGTAGCGAGGTATTTTGCCATATTCGCATACATGCCGACCCTTTTCGCATCTTCCTTCTGGTCAAACGAGCTTGTCGCTTTTTTGAGTGCCAGATTGGCTACTTCAACTTTAAGTTTCGCTTTTGCCAATTGCTGTTTTACTGACGGTAAACTACCAGGGGTAGGGCCAAAGGCGGGTTTTTGTTTTGCTTTCTTCAATGCTTTTTCAAACGCTTCCTGAGCAATTTTAAAGCCGCCAAGAGACGCGCCAATTCGCTCAAGGTTTAATGTGTAAAGTACGCTTTCAGAAATGCCTGAGCCGCCTCCCGTTGCATTTTTTGCTCCCACCAGGGCACTTTTAGGTAGGATAACGTCATCGTAATGGATGGTAAATTGTTGATCTCCCAATGCAGCAATATCCAATGGCGTCATGCTGATACCTTTGGTTTCAGTTTCCATGACAAATGTGCCAATCGCCTCCTTTTTGCCGTTAGTTTCCACTCGGGCAATAACTACCATGTAGTGGGCGCTGTCTGCTGCGGAGATAAAGGTCTTTTGTCCGTTCAGGCGATAGTGGTCGCCTTCATCGATGGCAATAGTTGAAACGTTATGGGTATTGGTGCCTGCGCCGGGTTCAGTAATGCAGTAGCAGAAAAGCTTTCCCTGCATCATTTTGGGCATGTACTCTGCCAATACTTTATCACCATCCTTACCTGTGGACATGGCGGTGAGAGCCATGGCGGTGAGTAGCCCTTTGATGGGTTTCTTCTCAATGATAAAAGAGGCTATGCCGTCGCCGGAAGTAGGGTCGTCATTGCCATAAATAGCAAATTGGCGCAGTAACTCGCTTCGAACCGGCAGGCCGCCTTTGGTCTCATTTAAAATCAAGTCCTTGTATGGAGACAGCTTGCCATCCATTACCTCAGCCATAATGCTGGCCATTCCAGCGAGGCCACCTGCATTTTCACTGGCTTCTTCCTGATACTCCCAAAGAGCCTTTAACATTTCTCGTTCGCGATCGGTGCGGTTTTCAAATTCAATCATGGTTAATCCCTTAAGTATTCGTTTAAACAGAATAAATGCGTAATAAAATGATGCCCACGGTGATGAACTTACGAGGTGGGCAGCCCCAATACGTCTTCTGCAAATTTTTCTAAAATTGCTTCAGGGTTAAGAGGTAACATGCGTGCCAATAAAGCCAGGGGCCACAAACCGATGATGCCGGTATCACGATCATACCCTGAGCCCCCATGTGCCTGGAAACTGACATCGAAAGAGGATTGAGCCGCTTCGCAGGCATAATATTTGGCCACTCCACAATAATTGAGAAGCTCTTCAAGATCCTCTGTTGCATCAAACACTTCAACGGCACGTTCAATTAATAGTTTGGCCATCTCAACATCTGTTTTTGCGAGAACGACAGGATGCTGCACAGCCTGGTAGGAACCGATAGGGTCTTTGTAGATGGTTCGCTGGTTTGCGTAGTCAACCGTTTTTTCTATCATTCGATCTGACCAACCGGTGGTCATTAGTGCGGTAAAAAGCAACGATCGACAGCCAATCTTTTTAAGGTAACAGCCTCCTTCATTGGCCTTGCCGATTAGATTTTGTGCGGGCACACGAACGTCACTAAAATCAACATAGTAGAACGTATCTCCGGTTACCGACATTTCTTCTCTATCTTCGGTCACTCTCACATTTACGTGGGCGCAGGACATGGATATGCCTGGTGTGCCAGGGTCGACAATAAAAAGGCTAATACCATTTTCCGGTTGGGACTCATCGAGTGGCTGAGTTCGGGCGGCAACAATCAGATGAGAGGCACTCTTTGCAGCCAAAACATAGGCTTTTTTCCCATTGAGTGTATAGGTATCTCCATCCGCGCTGGCGCTTAACGAAAAATCAAAGAGACTGCGGCCATTGGGTTGCTCAAGATAAGCATAACTCCAGTGTTCGCCTGCCATAATTTTGGGCAGGTATAACGCCTTTTGTGTTTCGCTGGCATACTGGGAAAGAATATCTGCGCAGAGCATTTGGTCGAGCAGATGATAGGAAGCCAGCCCCTGTAGTGCCATACGATGAATAAATACAGCCAGATCCTGTGTGCTGAATCCACTACCACCATTTTTTACTTCTACCATCGCTCCCAGATAGCCACCCTCAGCCAACTCCCCCCAAAATTCATCAGGGAATTGGTTGTTTTTTGTCGTGCTTAAGAAATATAGATTATCGTATTTTTTTGCTATTTTTGAAGTGGAGTCCGCAATCATGGATTGCTCTCCGGTGTATTGTAATTCTTGAAACATATTTGGTTCTCCATTTTTGCATGGCAGCTCCCTGTGCCATATCAACCTGATAATACGCGTTGCCCGGATAATAATAAATGATAATGACGGCGCTGGCATTGTACCTGGTTCAATTGGGCTACTGATTTTTAACAGGCTAATTATCAAACTGTGTTAGTCTGCCCGTTCCTGGTCGAGCTGCGCTGTTGTGCTGGTCTTTGATAGCGCTTTCGGCCGACATCCGTCCGGAGCATTCATGACTGATCACTTCCTACAAACTGACCTGGAGCGCAGCGCCAGGGAGTGGGGCGAGAAATCAGCCCTGCTGACACCCGTTGGTCAGATAAGCTATACCGAGTTAAACCGGCAGGTTCAGGCACTGGCTGCTGCCTTTGCTGAGTTGGGCTTTACCGCGGGTGAGCGCATCGCCATTTTGGGCCACAACAGCGCCGACTACATCGTTTGGCATTATGCCACTGCCCGGGCCGGCCTCATTTTGCATGTGCTCAATACCCGACTGGTGCACGATGAGCTGGCCTGGATGATTAATAATGCTGACAGCTCGGCATTGGTGGCCGACTCTGCCCACGTTGCCATCGCCCGGACCCTGCAAAACGATTGCCCGTCGCTGCGCTGCCTGATTGGGATGTCGGGGGAGGGAACCCTTGAGCACAACACCAGCGACCTTATCGCGAACGCCGGTCCCACAGATTGTGTCAGGCCCAAAGCGGACACGGCCGCACTAATGATATACACCAGCGGCACCACCGGGCGCCCGAAGGGCGCTCTGCAAACTCATTCGGGATCTTGTGCGGCTGACCGCTTAACCCGGGATGCGGTGGAGATCACAGAATCTGACGTGTATCTGGCTCTGATGCCCTTTTTTCATCAGGCGGGGCTTATTCGCACCCGAGCCACGCTCCTTGCCGGGGGCTGTTGCGTGATACCGGGCCGAACTACGATCGAACAAACCGGCGAGCTGATTATTGAGCACGGTGTAACATTCACCATGCTGGCTTCTGCTCAACATTACTCCGCCATCATGCAAAAAGCACTTGCCGAGGGCCCACAAGCCTTCCGCGGCCTGCGTATGCTACTGGGGGCTGGTGGCATGGGTGAACGCTCTGTGGCTACTATCAAGAAGGTATGTGAGGCACTTGATTGCCAGTTTTTTGGCGTTTATGGGCAGACAGAAACTACCGGCACGGTGGTGTCCGTCTGTGGTGATGATGTCTATGCGCGCCCGGATTCATGTGGGAAGGCCTTACCCGGTATTGATATCGCCATTTGGGCTAGTAATGCGCGAGTGCTCTCAACAGGTGAAGTGGGTGAAATTATGGTCAGGGGGCCCGTTACCACCTGCTACTGGCGTAATGATGAGGCCAATAAGACCTTGTATACAGGGCGGTGGTTGCACACGGGTGATCTGGGCTTTCTCGATGAAGACGGTTTTCTTTATTTAAAGGGCCGCTCCAAGGAGTTGATCAAGACGGGGGCTGAAAACGTCTATCCCAGGGAAGTGGAAACCGTGCTGGAACTGCATCCCCAGGTCAGGGATGTGGCCGTGATTGGCGTGCCAGACCCGGATTGGGGTGAAGTGGTGTGTGTCGCGATTGTCCCGACAGGTGAGTCTACACCGACACTTGAAGATATTCGCGACTATTGCCGGGGCAAGATAGCCGGTTACAAGCTGCCGCGCACCATGATGATAGTCGCGGACATTCCGCGAAATCACACGGGAAAAATATTGCGCCGGGACCTGGTGCGACAACACCTACCCGGGGCTGTCCTGTGATGTGCCCTCACACTGATTTCATATACCTTTGAGTCCAATCCCGACTTTTTGATTTTGGAGGGCCCCACCGGGGTGTTTGGCAATACCTCCCTCATTGATGTATCGGAGCATCAAATAGGCTATCTTATCTCCTACCTGAATAAGATCCGTGATGAAAAACTGGCCACTATTGCGCCAAAGCGGGGAGTATACTGATGACTTTCTAAGTTACACTGTCATGTTCGCAATTTTAATATTTGAATAAATCGGGATTAGTTGCAACGGTCGCCTTTGTCCGATAGCGCTGACCACCGGTTGCCCACAACACACAAGGAGAGTCGAATGGACCTGGAACTTCCCGAAGAACACCGCCTGCTAGCCGATCTGGTCGAGAAGTTTGTGCAGAACGAACTGATGCCACTCGAGGAGGCCGTGCTCGACCGTGAGGCGCGCGGTGAGCCACTGGCCCTCACTGCCCAGGAGCAGGCGCCTCTGCTGGCCAAGTGCCGCGAACTGGGACTCTGGGGTCTTGACGTTCCCGAGGTCTATGGCGGAGCCGATATCGGCGCGGTTGCCAAGATGGTGGTCGGTGAAGAACTGGCGCGTACGGTTGTGCCTTTCACCTTTCCGCCTGACTCGCCCAACTTGCATATGCTGATGGCGACCGTGAATGATGAGCAGCGCAAAGAGTACCTGGAGCCGTACGCGCGCGCCGAGACGATCTCGGCAATCGCGATCTCGGAGCCCGGGGCCGGCTCAGATCCTGCGAACATGTCCACGCGAGCCGACCTCAAGGGCGGCGACTGGGTCCTGAACGGCAATAAGATCTGGATCAGTCGGGCAGCCGAGGCTGATTTCATTATCGTCATGGCTGTCACCGACAAAGACAAGGGAGCGCGTGGAGGAATCAGCGCCTTCCTCGTCGATCGCGGTACACCTGGCATGACGGTGGGTTCGCCAGAGCCGATTCTCGGCGGCATGCGGACGCACGAGGTTATCTTTGACGACTGTCGCATCCCCAAGAGCAAACTGCTGGGAGAGCTTGGCAACGGCTTCGGACCCATGCAGCTGCGTCTCACCACGCGTCGGTTGGAGATGGGTTCCTGGTCGATCGGCATTGCGCGCCGCGCCCTGGACATGATGATGCAGCATGCAACCGAGCGCGTGACTTTCGGCCAAAAACTCGCTGACCGGCAGGCAATTCAGTGGTGGATCGCCGATGCCGCGACCTCCATCCACGCCACACGCCTGATGGTGCGCGATGCTGCATGGAAGGCTGAGCAGGGTCAGGACGTGCGTCGTGAGGCATCGATGATCAAGGTTTTTGGCACCGAGATGGCCCAGCAGGTCACGGACAAGGCGATGCAGACGCACGGTGCGATGGGTCTCACCAAGAAGATGCCGCTCCATGCACTCTACCATAAAGCCCGCATGATGCGTATCGTCGAGGGTGCCAGCGAGGTCCACCGCATGGTGGTATCACGCTCGCTGCTCCGCGAGATCGACACAGGCAGCCATTGATTTCGACTCTGCTCCAGAGATAATATGTTACATGACAGTTAGCAATTTGCAGTTTGATCCACTTCTTCACCGGGTAATTGCCCCACTCTGGATATGTAGTCGCTACCGCAGGCAGGTCGAAAGCCGCCGCTCAAGTCGATAGTAATTTATCCAGGCATGGTTTATGATTTGAATAGTCTAACAACGGATAAAGGAGCTACATCATGTCGTGTACAGTCTTGCTGGAATTAAATGTGAAACCTGAGCTTGTTGAGGCAACGATTGCCAAAATGGGTGAATTGCTACCCGAAACCCGAAGGTATGAAGGATGTATTGATGTGTATGCCTATCAGGATCAGGATAACCCAACCACTATTGTAGCGATTGAGCAGTGGCAGACTCGCCAGGCTTACGAAAAGTACTTTGCCTGGCGTACAGAGACAGGCGTCATGGCGAAGTTGGGTGAATCTTTGGCGGCAGAACCTTCACTTCGTTTTTTTGATAAAAAAGCGTGAATTCTGGCGTGTAGGAAGGTCGGCCTGGCGGCACCGTCGCTGGTGGTACCGTCTTGGGCGGGCCGCCCTCAGCCCCGCTCCGTATAGGTACTGTAAGTATCGGCCTGCAGGTAGCCGCTAAACGCCGTCAACAATTTCTTTGGCGCCCTTGGGCAACGCGAGGGGCATACTCAAATAGAATCACCGGCTCATCTGGTGTTAGCGCCGGAGTATTTTGGCTGCGACAATTTGTCTCAGAGACTCACAGTGGTGGGGATGGATATACAATGAACATGAAAGCGTTAGCAGTATATTTTTTGTTATTGATGCCTGTTGTGGTCGCCGCGGAAGATGAACCTCATCAATCAATGCGTCATGGTAGCCATGCTTCAGATGACAGGATTTCATTGGGTCTATCTCCACCAATGAAACAGCATCAACTGGAAAATATGCGCGCCCACTTATCAGCCGTTAAAGATATAATCGCGCTGTTGAGTCAGGAGAATTTTACACAAGCATCACTAATAGCCCATAAAAAGCTGGGTTTGACTGAAGCAATGGAGTCAATGTGCAATCGCTTTGAAAATGACACATTCAAAGAGCTGGGTATTCAATTTCATAAAAGTGCCGATGAGTTGGGGGAAACGCTTGCTAAGGGCGATATGCAGGGTTCTTTAGCCGCCTTAAGCAATACAATGAGTTACTGTGTTTCATGTCATGCACAGTTTAAGCAATAAACTGATAAACAGAGGGTGGCGCAATTGCGCTTCCGTCGTAAAACCGTCAC
>Ga0164315_10001436_pt1 | contig 17941 bp, 15 predicted proteins | sample GuaBasSedimGuay6_FD_113737 | JGI IMG/M metagenome (GOLD analysis project Ga0164315, IMG submission 113737) | Subseafloor sediment microbial communities from Guaymas Basin, Gulf of California, Mexico - Guay6, Core 4569-2, 0-3 cm | ecosystem: Environmental > Aquatic > Marine > Hydrothermal vents...
AATTGATTTTGTTGATACGGATGAAGGTACGCTGGCTAATCGATGGGGTTATGCGACCTTACTTGCTGATGGTGTATTCCAAGCATTTGGAACTTGGGTATTTGGAACGGCAACCGCTGTGACAATGACTGACACCACAAGAGTATCAATTATTTTCCCTGATGGATTATTTCAAGCAGGCTGGTCTGGATTAGACTTTGATTTACAGAACGCATCCACTGATATCACATTAACCAATAAAGATTGGAAAGGACTAGGCACTACTGCTGTTGAAGATACCAGACCTGTATTATTAGTTACTGGCACTGATGGAAGCCTAACTCTTAATAACTCGGTATTTACTAACTACGCAAGCATGACGTTCACAAGTGGAGTGGTCTTTGATGGTAATACTATCTTGGAGTCTGAAGCGATTACTCAGGCAGGAGCAACTATCACTAACAATATTTGCTCTGGCAATGTCAATGCTAATGCTGAGGCTTTATTTACCATAGATGATTTGTCACTCTTTACAAAGAATTACGTTGAGGGTGATGGCACTGGCTACATGGCTGACTTAGGGACCATCTCTTCATCAGGTACAATTTCTTGGGATAACACTTTCAATACTTCTAACTTTGCTGCTGTTGATGGCTCTACAGGTAACGAGGTTATTCTAGTAAACTACACTGACACAGGAGCTGATTTAGTTATCAGTGTTGCTGCTGGGGCCAGTACGCCTACAATACACAACACAGGAGCTGGAACGGTAGATGTTCAGGCAGGACTTATTACATTAGCTGTAACAGTCTTGGATGATAGTACAGGGTTGCCAATTACTGATGCTAGGGTTCACCTACACAAATCAGGAACTCCAGCCACTGTCTATATCAACAAAGAAACAAATGTAAGTGGAGTGGCCTCTGAAGATATAGCTTATGATGCTGATACCGACATTGTAGGCTGGGCAAGACAAATGGATGTATCAGGAACTGATTACACTCCAAAAGATTTTGGTGGAGAATATACCTCTGCTGGATTTTCGATAACTATACGGCTTGAGCCGATAACTTAAAAGGTGAAACAAGATGGCGATATATGATACAGATGCCAGTTCGGCCACAGCAATAACGGCTTGGTTGGCACAATTTAAAGTAGCAGCATCAGGAGCAATTACTTTTGTCTCTGGAATTAACACATTCCACGTAAAGTGGATTAACCGGTCCTTGCAGAAACTTGCTTGGGATTTTTTAATATCAGGTGATGATGAGGTTAATTTATCTTTTCCTAATCCTTCAAAAGAAGAAGCATTAGGTAAGATTGTAACCCTGAATAATCATACAACTGATTACTCAGTTAATTATACAGTTACTGACCTAGTTATGGAGTCTCACTTTGGTGGCTCTGTTTCGCAGAATGATGGCGATGACATTTACTATGGCTTAATTGTACTTGGCTCAACTTCCACTCCTCTGCCAGTTAAAATCATTCAGGATGAAGTTGAATTAACTTCTCACTGGGGCAATGGTAAGAACCAAACTGATGGTAACACTCTTTTAAGAGCCATGGTAAAAGGGCGTTCTGCTGGAGTGAACATTGACGGACTGCGAATCGTTGTTAAAGCAAGCACTTGGCTTGAGACTTATGCTATATGGGAAACCACTTTAGCCCTTGGTGAGTCAGTTGCTTCCATCACAACAGGTGATGACCCACAGAACACCACGTTACAAGCTACCGTTGAAGCCTATGGCATAACCAAGTCTGAAGGCTACAACCTACTTGACCTTGATGGCGCAGGAAATAAACCTTACCTTGGTGCATGGTCCTACGCTGGTGCAGGAGCTGGAAATAAGAAAGCACTTTATGAGTTCGTCAAGGCTATCTTGGTTGATGGCAGTACAAACACTCTTTACGGTGTTGACGGTGACCTCTGGACTGGCCGCTTATACGATATGACGATTGATGCAGGCTCAGGAACTTTTGTGCAAAATGAGACTGTTGATTGGGTTACTGGTAACGGTAACTTGGTAGGTGTTGACAATCTCACTGGCTCGTCAACTACTCGCTTTATCCTGCACCTCGGTGCTGGTGTTCCTCCTGTCGATAATGATGTTATTACAGGCCTTAGTGGTGCAACAGCCACTCTATCTGCTGATTCAGTTAAGCTATCTACTAAACCTGAACACTTGGCTCAGTTTACAGGTGCTTGGATTGGTGCATTTGGTATTGGTTTCGATAGTGGTGAGATTGGTTCAGTTGACTCCTTCACTGACTTGGATGGCAACATCATTGCTCCACCTAACTTTGTATCTGTATCAGGTTCAATTGAAGCTCTTAACTCAGCGGATGATTTACATGTATTCCTTGCAGAGAAAGACGCTGTATTAAATGCTCCTGACTATACTGTTTACACTGCGGTAGGCGAAGCTGTTTCTTCTGCTGTCATTGTGATGAATGAAGCGATTGCTTCTGATACTCCACAAACTGGTTGGGTTGGTGTCAAGAAAACAGGCACAACAACTTACAAGTTTTATGAGTATGACAGTTGGTCAGCAAGTACATTCCAATTAGTTGGTACAGTTGCTGATGATGCCATTACTGCATCTGATGACTGCTTCACTGCTATCATGTATGACTCCATGGTTGGTGGCGGCACTACCAAGACCTTTAGTAATTCATTAATCTACACATCTGACATTTCAGTAGTTGGTTGGGTTAGACATGGTGATGCTTCAGGTGTCGATAAGATTATTCCTATCTCAGGAACAATCGGTGCGGCTGGATTCTCCTTCTCAGGTACAATGGAAGCAGAGGTCTAAAAATGCCCTATAGTGTTGACTGGATTACCAGAGTGGTATCCATACCAACTTCTGATTTAGTTTTAGTCAACGGGACTAGGTACTCACTCCCGATGCTTGACTTCCTAACGGAACTCAGGCGTTTGGAGTGGGACCCAACTCAAGGCTTGTGGGCTCCAGCTATTGTCGACCATAGCAACCAGCGACTAGATTTTGCTGGGGCAAACTATGCTGGCTTTGATGAACTGATAAACGGATACACTATACAAATTACCGGTGTAGCTACAAGAGTGGATTTACTTGGCTCTAATAACAATATTGTTGATGTTTTAATTCCTACTGGCGTGTCTGTCGTGCCAAGTAACTCAGCAGGATTGCAAATAGTTTCAACCGGCTCAGGGCTTGACTCTGAACAAGATAATAAACTAACTTACATTAACGAAAGGTTAGATGGTGATATAACCAAACCAAATACTTATGCTGATGATGGTTCTCAGATAACTAATGGTGATTGGAGTTTAGACAAAACCGATAATGGTAATGGAACTGCTGATGTCCAGAGGTCATAATGATTGGCAGTGGATGGGTAAATAACTGCGGCAAAGAATTATTTACACTTGGGTGGGTGACTTGTGTAGCAGTATTTGAAAAGAAAGATGGTAGTGGTGGGGCAAGGTCCAAAGAGATTAAAGGATATAACCTCACAGCTGCTCAGATAGACCAAATGAAACGAGAGGATGAAGAACTAGTGGCAATTATCATGGTTATAGGGGAACACCTATTATGAGTTCGTTAGCAGCATGTATTAAAAAAGCAGGTCGTGGAGTCAGCCCGGCAGATTCAAAGATGATGAAAGACGGCATGGCTGAGTATATAGCTGAAGGCAAATCAAAAGCTGAAGCGACAAACCAAGCTGTTGTTGACTACATTAATTCAGTAAGTGATGAACGCACACAACTTGAAACTGAGATATCAAAGCTTGGTGGTACCGTCGAGTCTTCGCCCTTCGACCCACAAACAATTGTTGATGAGATAATCAAGGGGAAACTTGATGCTCAAGCTAAGATCACTAAGGCAGCTGAGGCTAAAGCCAAAGCAGAGCAAGATAAGGTTGATGCAAAAGAAGCAAAGGCCGCTGAGGAAGCAAAGGCCGCTGAGGAAGCAAAGTCAAAGCTCTCAAAAGTTGAGCAGATCCACCAAGACAGACTTAAAACTATTGGCCAGATGGACTATGACCAGCTACTAACTGCATCAAATAAAAACGCTAATGACCATGTAATCGACAAGACTCGACGTCGTGAAATTAAAGCTGCGATTATCGACCGAGTAGCTGAGCTCAAGCAAGCGCGATATGACGCACATATAGCAGAGCGAGCGGTATTAATTCAGATTGGGCATAAACGACTTGACCCTCGATCAGATGCTGACCCTACTTCTGAGGAGCTTGAGTTAGCAGCTATCCTCAATGGCGAAGGTAATATTCAGGATAAAGCCAGAGCGATAATGAATCGCACCAAGAACCCTATATACAAAGCCGTTCTGAAAATGCTTATCCCAATTATATCACCGAAGAGTACGATTGAGACTGTTGGGTATACTTCAAAACTCCCTAAAGCTCGTGTGCAGAATGTAGTTAAATCCAAATTTCCTTTTATGAATCCCATGGAATCAGAAGGAGGTCGCCTAAGGCTTTCATACGCTCAGACGTCTACTAGTAAATCGACAGGGTTGTCAACCATCTACATTAAAGATTCATCGTTCGTGAAATCAGGGCTATCTGAGCTCACAATTATTCATGAGTTAATACATGCTGCGATGTTCAACCTCATAGAGGCTGGAGTTAATGGTACAGATGCATCTGCTGTTGCTGCTGTACAGAAGTTAGAGATACTTCAAAAGGCCGTACTATCTAAAATGCGTACAGGGCTGGCGAATGGCTCACTTAAAACTGGATACAAGCATGAAGACATTCTCAGGGTGCTTGGGGATCCACATGAGTTTATGACTTGGGGCCTAACTGACCCTGACATTCAGGCGATACTTAAATCTATCCTCATAGATAAAGTTAATGCATGGACCAAATTTGTTGAGTTTGTAGCACAAGCACTTGGAATCAAAGAGCATAATACGCTGTTTGAATTAATGGAGATAACACATGATATCGCCTCTGTCCAATTGCAAGAGGCTGTAGCTACACAGAATCAAGTCATCTCCCAGACTGATGGTAGTGTAATTAAGAATCACTCACGAGTTCAAGATGGAGCTAACCCGGCTGCACTTGAGTCAAATGATCGAGCGATTCAAGAGTCAATTGATTACATGACTAATTATGAGCGCAATAAAGATGGTAAGCGTGAGCAGATGAGTAATGGTTACTTTACTCGTATGCCAATTGACCAGTTCTTAAACCTAACAACCACTGAAAATTATAATGAAGCTGCAATTCGAGAGGAAGGTGCTCGGAATTCAAACATCGAACCATACGATAATGTATCAGCTCAGTTCGACCCGGCTGAGTCTAACGATGTTACAGGCATGCATACTATCCCTAGTTTGAATATATCAAATAATGGACAGGTTGTAGGGCATGAAGGACGTCACCGTGCAGTAATGCTGAAAGATGCAGGTGCTACTACAATGCCTGTGCGTGTAGCTACTCGAGATATATTCAAACTTCGGTCAGATGAGCAACCTACATCACCATCATCTATATCTCGTCTGAAGCCAGAGTTTGAGACGGTACTTGACCGTAAGTCAGAGCAGATTGATAGTATAAAAATTGATGCTCTGTCAGATAACTTCAATGAGATTAGAGAAATTATTGGTGATGGAAGCACTGGTGTGCAGTTAAATTTATCACTTGAGATGCCTGCGAATTCAGCTGCTAGTACTGAAGCAGCTAGAATGAAGCGAGCCCGAGACATGGGTTTTGATACATCAGTTGTTTACTATCATGGCACTAGATTCAATTTCAATAATTTCAAGCCTGCATATAGAGGCATATTTATAACTACCAATCCTGAATTTGCTTCTGACTTTGCTACTCGTGGCTCTGATGATGACGTAGAACTCGCCAAAGGTGCTAATGTAATTCCCGTATATCCACGTCTAGGAAAGCATTTCGACTTTGAGACAGCTGACCTGAGCTTCCTTGATGGTGTAGATGTTGATCAAATCATGGTTAGAAACGGTTATTGGCCAACAATTGAAAAACCGGTAGTATTAAATGCACTTGAAAAAGCGGGTTTTGATTCGTATTCAGTGCTCGAAGGTGGTATTAAAAATGTAGCTTTGTTTAACATAAATGATATCAGGTCCATCCATGCTGAGTTTAAGGTTGATGATAGTAGTGATATTCGACACCATGAGGCCGTCCCCAGAGCTGATACAACACAGATACTAAATACTTCAAATTTGGAGTCGTCATTTAAGGCTGCTAAATCAAAACCATTTGCCACTAATCGGGAACTTAAGCTGTTCATGCAGGATAGAGTAAATAAAGCTGCTAAAGCTGCAGGCCTTAATTTACTATCACACACTGATGAGGTTACTGCCTATCTCACAGAGGTTGGGATCCAAGATGCTGAGTATGCACTCCGCGAAAATTCTAATGCTATTGGATGGTATGACGGGAAGATTACAGAGACTCTCAAAGTATTGGAGACGATCCATCCTGAATTAGCTACAGATGAGAATGCTAAGTTTGCGTTTATCTGGGCATTAGCTGCGACAAGTAATGGTCTCAACGTTGACAAGAACTTTGAATTGGCAGAGATGGCCTATCGTGAATATAAAGAAACGGGCTTGATGAATGAAGAGATCGGAATTGGCACTGCAGCTCAACAGATAAATACTGCAATGAAAAAGTTCAACGCCATGAAGAAGAAATGGGGTCTTGAACTTGCTAGAAAATACATGGTATCTCAGTTCACTGCAGGTCAGCTCAAGCAGATAGGTAAAGAGAAAGGTGGTTTAGGTACTGCAGCTAATGGAATGGCTCCTAGTGGTGAAGGTGTGGATACATTGGTTCGTGGTGCTTCGTTTATAGGACCTAAAATTGGCAACGGATTCTTCTCAAATCTCTATGGAATATTTTCTGAGCTAACTATGGACCGGTGGATGATTCGGTCTTGGGGTCGATGGCGTGGTGAGTTAGTTATTGACCGACCTGACATGGTAGCAGAGCAATCATTGGCGATTCAAGATTTAATCAGGAAACTGAAAAAGAATAAAGCCGCCTTTAAATCGTTTCAAGATGCCTTAGGAAGTAAGTTACTCCTTGGAGATCCAATAGCTACTGCAAAAGCTATTCAATCAGCTAGTACGGACCCTGCTATACGCGCTATCTTTAGCAAGACAGTCACAGGTGACGCACTCCGTAGAATGGGTAATACGCTGCATGGATGGGTTGATGGCCAGAAGGAGGCTCCTAAAGGTGGTGACGAGCGCAATTGGATACGAGAGGTATTTAATGGTATACTAGAGCATATGCAGCGAAGTCATCCTGAGCTAACAATGGCTGACTTACAAGCACTTCTTTGGTACCCAGAGAAGAAGCTATATGACGTAGCTAAGGCTGATGATGATGCCAAGGCAGGGTACTCAGATGATGAGGCACCTGATTATAGCAACGCAGCTGTAAAACTAGCTAGAGCGCAGGAGAATGCGGTCGAAGCTGATATTCAAAATGCCTTAAAGGCAGCAAGAAAAGAGGTGACAGAAAATGGACGCGCAGCAAGAGTTCGAAATGAACGAGGAGGAGAACGGGATACCGACGCTTCCCTCGAAGAAGGATATGGCAAGCTTAATCGAAAAGAACGCAAAGACTTTATCCTCGAATCAGTCTTCATCCCAAAAAGGACCAGTCGGGAAAGTAGCGGAACGACACGGGCTTTCAAAAAGCCGAGCAAGTCAGCTAGTAGAGGCCTTCGGGGGGTAGTAGCAGTTCATGAGCCAAACAACAACTATGCTATACTGGCCGAACGCTCTGAAGTTAATGTAGCAACCTACCACGAACTTGACTCATCCATTGAGTCAGTTGAAAAATTCTCATCTGGAATTACAGCAGCTAAGAAGTCATCCGAATTCGGAGCTGCTGTTTATGTCTACCCAAATTCTGAATATGCAGATATGCGATTGTTCCTATCTCCTGATGGGCGTGTTGGCTTTGCGCTTAAATCTGACGGTGATATTGTTAGTGTATTCAGTGGTGGCGGTGGTCACGCTTACACAGGATTGGCATTAGCTGTTGAGCAAGGTGGTACTAAACTTGATGCGTTCGATACTGTCCTCCCTGAGATTTATGAAGTAGCAGGTTTTAGAGAGACTGGCCGGGATGCTTGGGATGACAATGAAGCATCTAAAGATTGGGATAAAGAAGTATTTAAAGAATTCAACAATGGCGAACCAGATATAGTTTATATGGAGCATGAATTTGCTGCCGCCACAGAAGAAGTGGAGCAATCATTTGAAGACGACATTAGCAAATCTCACGTATCCCTTGAGTATGAGTCTAAAACTGCTAGTTTTAATAGCTCTATTGATACTGTTCAGTCTAGTTTCGATATTGCACAGCTTAATAATGAACTTGAAATTGCCAAACATAAGCGCGATTACAGGCAGGATATTAAGGCAGGTAGGCAGGTCAAACAGTTAGAGTCTCAGATACGTGAACTTGAATCTGACATTGTAACCAAGAACCACTCAAAACTTGAACTTGATGGGGAAATCCCGGGAACCATTGGTGAGATTGTCAATAAAGTTGTTGCGACTTCAAATCAATTAACGTTCCGTCAGGAGGCATCTCAGTGGCTTGGGGAGCATTTATCTCCATCAGCAATTCGAGCATCCATAGGACGTGGTCTTACAACAGATATATATGAGATTGAACGAGGTGAGATTGAGACTTATGGTGAGCGACTCGAAGGTTCTCTCTCTCCAACTGTCCTTGCGTTCGAAGCAAAGAATGCATTGGTAAGTGCGTCTGTCGCAATTCATCAATATGGATTGAAGCTTGTCAATCGCCAAGTGGAAGTTAACACAGAGCAGCTAGGACTCGAACCAATTCTTGAGCCTATTGGCAAGTTAGGTAAAAAATATCGAAGACTCTGGGAGGCTTACATTGTCGTAAAGCGGTCAGAGAGACTTATCGAAGAAGGTAAGGAGAACTTCATACTTAGTGAAGAGATCCAAGCTATCAAGGAATTTGTCGAATCAAAGCCTAACCTTCATGCATTGTTCGAAGGTACTCAGAAAGAGTATATGAAATTCAACCGAGGCATGTTGCAGCTCGCTGTTGATTCTGGATGGATTAATAATGAAGATGCATTTGGTGGTCAGTTCGGTGTTGTATTTAGAGATGGAAAAGAGATTCAAATCTTTCAAGATGATGGTACGTTATTCCCTATGGATGTGGACCTTGACTCAATAATCCAAAACAGCTATCGCGATGAGAATGGAGATGTCGCAGAATATATAATCCATGATACGGATGGCTGGTACCATGATGACTATGTACCATTTAATCGTATCGATGAAACCTCAGGCCATCAAAAGGGTTTAGGACATGCAGGTAAAATAGGTCAGGTTCGCAAAGGTGTTATCGGGCTTGAAGGTGGTATTGGTCAGATACCTGTCATTGAGAACATGATTAAGAATGTTGCGTTTCTGACAAGTGGGTCGATGAGAACCATTGCAATGCAGGAGACTGTTGAGATGTTTGGAAACTCAGTAGTTGAGAAGCTAACCGGTTCTGATGTACCAGTTCTAATCACTGATGACTTCGCAAAGCAAATGGCTAATGAAGCAGGTATTGACCTTGAAGCTTTAGATGTAGGTGAGCGACAACGTTGGATGCGCCTAATGCAGGCGTCAACACCTCATGGTCGTGACACGGTCGTTGTTTATAATAATGGTCGACCAACTTACTACCGGGTAACAGATCCCCAAGTACTCGAAGCTATCAAGTCAATAGGGCCTGACCAAGTTAGAGGGCTGCTAAAAGCTCTGGGCTTTACTACTCGGCTGCTCAGTAAAAGTATTACCCGGCTCCCTGCGTTCTTGGTATCCAACTTATTCAGAGAACTTCAAAGTGCTTTTGTCATCAATGACGCTGGCTCATATAACCCTCTAGTATCCCTTGGGAAAGGCATGAAGAATTTCACTAGTGCAATTCAAGGTTTGAATAATCCAGAGCTATTGGCGATGGCTGCTTCAGGAAATATGAGTTTCAACTCTTACTATACAGCTGCTCCAGAGGACGTGATTAAACGGCTCAATAGAATTGGTGTTGATAAATCAGCTGTTAGACGGATTGTGGAATCACCTATAAACTCAATTAAGTCTGTCTGGGATTTTTACATGAGAGTAGCTGCTGCAACTGAGCATGCAAACCGACTCACTGTCCGACAGGATACTATTAAGCAAGGTAAGAAAACATTAAAGAAGGAAGGTGTTGAGCCGGGCACTGCTGAGTATGATAAGCGGATGTCAAATATCACTGCAGAGGCAAATCATAAGGGTCTTGATGTATTGAACTTCTCACGTAGAGGCCGAGGTATTGTCGCTGATTTAATCATTGCAACTATGCCTTTTATCAATCCTAGAATTCAAGGACTTGACAGATTATATCGAGGTGCTAAAACAAATCCTGCTTCGTTCTTTATCAAATCAGGTATTCTGACAGCAGCTTCAATTATGCTCACCGTTGTGAATTGGGAAGACAATGAGGATGAGATGGAGAAATTAAAAGAAGAGGATAAGGACTTATGGCACCACTTCTTTATTAAAAATCCTGATGGCACTAAGGACCATTACCGAATACCAAAAGGTTTCGAAATCGGGCAGCTAACAAGTACACTCCCTGAACGGGCTATTGAGCAGTTTATGACTGACCAACCTGAGCCTGTCGGAGAGGCATTTATGCGCTTCTTAGGTGTTACATTTGGCCTGTCCTTACCTCAGGTGGTTAAACCTGCTTTAGAAGTAGCTATGAATTATGACACATTTAGGCAGAGGTCGATTATGAGTTATGGCCAGTCGGTAGCAGGACCAGATGCTCAGGTTGATGCATGGACCAGTAAGCTTCTAACTAGTGTAGCTAGAAGTATGCCTACCTCAGCGCCTGACTGGGCTCGATCACCAAAGAAACTCGAACACCTGTTTAAAGGTTACTTAGGCCCAATGGGTGGTCTTGTGTTGGAAGGCACAAATGATTTATATGAGATGACAGGCAATGCTCCTGATGCTCCTGCTAAGGATATGTCCCAGAGGTATCTGATTCGAAACTTCCTACGCTCAGGTTCAGAGAAATCTTCAAGGCATATGAGTAGATATTATGAGATGTTAAATGAATCTGGTCAGGTTGCTTCGAGTCTCAGCCATGCGAGGAAGGTCGCCCGGGACATGGATTTATATAGGGAGATCAGAAAGGATAAGCGAGATATAATCCGAGCTCGGAAATCTTTAAATCAAACATCGAAATTAATTCAAGCATATAATAAACGAATTAAAAGTATTTTAATCGATAAGAAAATGAGCCCTAAGAAGAAATTCTCGGAGATTCAGAGGCTATCAAAGCTGAAAAATAAAGCAGCTACGAAAGCCTCTATAAAACATTGGGATGTATTTAACTAGCCCAACCAGTGAATTGATGGCCATGACTAATTAAAGCTCTAGTTGAGATTGATTGGTCAGAGCCATTGATTTTGGAGTTTAGATAATCCGTTGGATCATTAGAAATTTGGACTTTCTCCCACACTGCTTCAAATCGTATGACGATACTTTTAACTGTGTTGCTCCGGGCTTCGACTTCTTGAGCGCTCTTACCTCGTTTTAGTGGTAGTGAGTCATCAAGTAGTCCGAACGTAATCAAGGCGATGCCTTTTCGCACCTTCCGGTCAACGTGCCCATGTAATCCGCCTAACTCTCCATCTGCGATTTTTCGAACTATGCGTCGGTATTGGCTGTCGTGAATACCAATAATCTCCGCCATCTGGGCATAGGTAATGTTCGACCTATGCCTCAGATTATCCATCGCGTAGAAAGCTTCAAACGATACGGAAAGCATTATTAATCCCAATCTTTAATAATGCCAGCAAGCTCAGCATCTAAAGGTTCATCTTCACCTAATGATGGTGCTGAAGGAGCTTCTGGTGCTGAAGGAGCTTCTGGTGCTGAAGGAGCTTCTGGTGCTGCATTACTTGGTGCTGAAGGAGCTTCTGGTGCTGAAGGAGCTTCTGGTGCTGAAGGAGCTTCTGGTGCTGCAGTAGGCTTCTTATATCCACGCTTCTTTTTGAACACACCCTTAATTGTAACCCCGGGCTTATTGAGTTTGGTTAGGCTATGCATATCAGCACAGAAAATAGTGCCTTCACTATCCACCCATTCACCTACTTCATTCTCAATTGGCCAGTCAGGATTTGCATTTGCTACAGGGATCGCATTTGGATTCTCTACCAAGTAACCCTCCTTGATTAAATCCTTACGTGACCAGCCTTTGGTGATGAACTGCTGCTCTGAAGCACCTGCGGCCTTTTGTGCCATTATATATTTATCAGTGACGCCATCAGGAGCTACTACGGGCTCAGGCTCAGGAGCTACTTCAGTAGGTATTAGATACCCTGAGTCGATAAGTTGCTGCTCGGTCCATCCTGTAGCTTTAAATTGCTCTACAGTATATCCATCCAGTTTATCAGATGGGATGTATTGAATCTCTGCAGGTGCTTCTGGTGGTGCAGCAGGTGCTTCTGGTGCATCAGGAGATTGGATCCCATCGATATATGCTATTAATGAGGCACTCTCAATTGATACTGCGGTAAGTGAGTGTGAAATTGCTTCCACTTCGAAAGAGGCCTTGATGCCCTTAATTGTTAAGTTCATTATTTTAACTCCATATATTTATGTTCGATTAATGCTTCTTCGGTCCAACCTTTGGCGATGAACGCCTCTAGTGTGCAACCACCTGCAAGTGCAGTCATTACTTTTTCCTTTGGCGCTGCAGGTAATGCAGGAACCTCAGGGCTTGGAAGTGCTGGCTCAGCCTGCTCGCCAAGTTTCTCTATTTGATTGAGGCTTGGTAGAGCTAAAGCCAACTCATCTGATTTACTTCGAGCCATTGTAATCGTAGCTTCCTCTTCACTGGTATATCGAACGCCTTTGAAAAGTAACTGAGGATGTTCGTTATCAGTAAATGAGAGCTGGGTAATCATTACCGGTGGAGCTACACCATGCTTGGCTAACGCTCGGCCATATTGTGATAGTGCCTTCAATGATGTTGGAGGTACTCTAAGAACCAAAATGTCACTGTTAACATCACTGGCTTCAACCAAGAAAATGTTCTTATGGTCCCCACACGCTTTGCCCTTGGTAGCGTTACCTTTCTGGTCTACACCTGAACCAAATACATTATGAGGGCATTCAGTGCATGACCGGGCTTGGGGCTTCTCAACAAATGAGTCTGGTGTCACGCCATCCGAACTAAAGCAGTCAGGCATCTCATCACTACCGGGAGCATAGGCTGCTGTATAGTAGCTTTTCGCTGTTCCAGCTGGAGGGTCAGATGCAAGTATAACAACATCCAATGGCTGGCCAGCGGGGTAGACAACTTCGTCGCCTTCCTTCTCAATTCTAAATTGCTTGCCACGGATGGATAGTTTTGGAAGTGAGTTAAATGAGCTAACAAGTTCTGCTGCTTTTTTAGCTTCATCACTATATTGTTGAAGGTGCTCTGGAAGCGATGTTCCGTCACCCATTAAAACGAGATCGTTCATTGTTTATTTTCCTTTTCTAAATTGAACGCAAATTTCATTGTAGTAATCAACACCGTCAGGCATGAGCCCTTCGTGTGATTCCATATAAGCTTTGCAGTTGGTTTTATTTGGTGCAACCGTCAGTAAATCGAAGGCTCCTGATTCCAAAATTTTCTCGACATGCTCTTCTAAATCCAGTTTCCCCTCAGGCTGCCACTTACCTGCTTGAGTTTTGTAATGATATCCTTGGAGGGTCATTAGAATTTTAGTGGCTAAAAAGCCGATGAGCTTTGATTTATCACTGGCTGTGACAGAATCTTTCTTTGTTGTAAATACAGTACCAACCCCTCGAACTTTGAAAGTATCAACTTCAAGTTCATTGAGTTTAGTATGCATTGCTAATTCAAGAGTTTCGATTTGGTTATCGATACCCTTTAGAACTTCTTTATGCTTTCGCACAAGCTCAATTTTATGGTCTCGAATCTTAATTGCAGTCGCAAGTAAGGTCTTGATGTTAATAGTCATTGGTGTCACCCACTTAGTTGGTTTGAGGATACAATTATCCGCTTAGTTTCGTATTAAGTCAAGCAGCAACCCTTGCATACTTTCCTTTCTTTTCAGCCTTGAATATACAGCTTTTTCGACAGGGCTACAGATTAAATGTTTGATATATTGCTTACGCTGCTGACCCGGGCGAGTGATGCGACCATTGGCTTGTTCGTATATCTCATAGTCGTCTATTGGACCCCACCATGTAATTACATTTGCAGCAGTTAAAGTTAAACCATGGGCCATTGCTTTTGGATGAGCAATAATCGCCTCAAGGTCACCATCTTGAAAATCTTTAAATACCTCGTCTCGTCGCTTCATTGAGACGTCGCCATTAACGATCCCATATTTTAAAGTAGGGTGTTTCTTCTGAACCCAGTCAGTTAATACTGTAATTGAATGCTTAAATGGTACGAATATAATTATCTTAGATCCCGCCTCAATCATAATTTGGTCCAGCTCATGTAATTTATGAGTGCACGTCAGCATCCCTACACTTCCATCATCTGTATATACAGCGCCACAGGCCACCTGCAATAGCTTAAGCAGCTTGACACCCTCATTAGCTGCGGTTATCAATCCTTCCTTCATTTGAGCTATAAACTGGTCTTTTAGGCTGTTGTACGCAATTACTTGGTCAGGAGACATCGCCACTTCATGTTTAATGTACGTACAAGCGGGTAAATCAATGCAATCATCTCGATGGTACCTGATACTAGGCTTTAATGCTGAATATGCGATGTCCTCCCACCCAGACCGTGGAGCCCATTTGAATTGATTAATCTTAAACATCGTCTTATCCCGGAACCTGCTGAAGTACTGGGAAACTGTTTTTGGATTGACAATTCGAGCTTGTGCCCAAGCATCAGTTGGTGACCGAGGCATTGGTGAGCCTGTCATCCACCAGAGTGCACGGTTTGTATTCTCATTTGCAAGTGAGTACATCGCCTCCCAGAGACCGGTCTTTTTATTTCGAAAGATTGCACCCTCATCAGCTATAACTAAATTGATATCCGGTCGGTTCCTAAGTTCTGATTCAAGCACCTTTAATCCTGCATGGTTAATGATGTAAAAGTCATGAGCCTCAGCTAGTAGTTTTTTACGTTTCTTTGGAGTGCCATGAAGTACTGCACAGGTTCTATGCATTAAATTATTGAATATCTCAGATTCCCAAACCCGGTTCAATGTAGATAGGGTTGATGTGATCAGGACCTTGTTTACTTCTCCACGCTTCATTAGATAATCAGCTGCCCAAAGAGCAGACATTGTTTTGCCTGTGCCAATATCGTTGAAGATAAAGCTTCTGAGATTCTGAGCCATGAAATCAGATGTGACTCGCTGGTGGTCAAATGGCGTATACTGCCCCGGCCATGTATATTCAATGTTCATAGGGCTCTCAATTTTTACGCCTAACATAGCTAATAGTCGACAAGTATCTAGGCTCCAGTCGAGCATTATATAATCGCGCATTTGATATGAGACCATTTTATATTTGAAGCCTTTAAAGTTGGCTCCAACACACATGTGCTGAGGGACGAGCATCACCTGATGCTTTTTAACTATAATTACTTCGGACATTAATGAGCTCCGGTGACAATTGTGTATCGATTACCTTCAATCACATCTGTTATCTTTCCAACCCAAGCAGGCCTAACATAAACACCTTTATAGACCATATATAGAGGGTGTTTCTTAAATTTTGGATGCTTTAGCGTTCTAAAAAATCCTCGCTTTTGATGCGGCTTGGGTGAGCGGTGATGTCCTTTTCTATGCTCAGCAGGCTCAACAGGTAGTTGATTTAGATATATCAACCTAGGTAAATGTCTGCATCGCCACGGCTGCCTTTTATGGGCACGAGCATTTCGAGGTGAGCGAGGCTTATTAGCAGTTACACTTGTCAAATACATATCCTGCTCAAAAGCAAATTGGTCAAAAAGCGTGAGTTTGGAGAATATACCTGCGATTGAATGTTTCATTATGCTTTCAGGTGTTTGCCCTGTTTTATCCATCACAGTTTTGAATAACTCACTAAGTACTAATTCGACATTCGTAGCTGAATACGAAGAGTCCTTATCGCCAAATATTATATTTGCACGTCCGTGCATAGCTACATCTTCATTTTTATCTGACTGCTGAAAGAGCTCTAACTTAAATGTTCGATGACCTGCTGTAGTTATATGTGCATACATAGTATCTGACCATCCTGATTTTTCATGTTCTTCAGTATCCGCGAATTTATATATCAGCACAAACTCAGATGTAAATTTTTTAAATATATCACCAATATGTGCTAAATCTAACTTCGAGCTGAGTTTAGCATTGAAGAACTCAGCCCAGTCTGAATGTTCTCTGACAGAAGGTATAACTAGCAAAGGAAGTTCGGCTAAATGCTTTGCATACTCCAACGAAGTACTATTTGATATCCATTTTAACTGCTTCGCATCTTCTCTTAATCCTGATATATTTAACATAGTGTCACCTCTTAAAATTTTCTCTTAATTTACGTTCTAGCTCAGTGGTGTCTGGGCCATATTGAATAGCTCCAAACCCATCGGCTTTTATAATCTCAGCAATTCGAACATGCTGAATACCCTTGGTTACCCCTTTTTCAGTCTTTGACTCCACTGCTACGAGCATTCCATAAGACTCACCTACCATCTCCTGTGTAACTTTCACAGGGACGCATGCTAAGTGATCTGGAATACCGTTCTTGCCGAATCCACCGGGCACAACCATCAACTGAAAGCAGTCTGGCCACAGCTCAGTCAATAGTTTCTTGACAGCTTTTTTGGTTTTATCCTCAGCTTGAGCCATCAACTTTCTCCAGTTTAGCTTTCAATGCTAAGTTTTCTTCATATAGATCGTCCCATTGTTGGCTAAGCTTTTTAAGATCAGCTTCCAAATCAGTTACCCGTTCAAATGCGTCAACTAAATCAGTTATCTCATACATCTTTGTTCTCCTTTATTTTCAGTAAATCTTTTTTCCATTGAGGGATAAACTCGTCTTTCAATTTGAAGTTATCTCTAAACTTTTTTGAGTCTTCGCCTTTTCGACGCTGGGACCCTTTGCCATTACTCATCTGGTCTCTCCTTAATTATTTTTCTATACTTCCGCAATCTTTTAGCAAATGAACTTATGTTAGTGTGTGCATTTATACTATCAGTTGAATTATCTGGAGATATGCAGTTGTTTAGTTCGTCAGCTGCTAAATTGCACAAAGCCTCAATTGCTTGCTGCATTCCTGTTTCTTTTAGTGCTGCTATTTCAGCCTCAAGCCTCTCGACATCGGCTAAGGCTATTTGCAAGCTATTCTGCTCATCAGCTAGTTTATCCTCAAGCCTCTCAACATCATCTTCAGCCTCATTGTAGATGGAGTCTTTTGTCGCCTTAATCTCATCATGGCATTCTTTACAAACAACTCTACGTTTATACCCTATGAATTGAGATTTGCAATAGCAACAAGTGCAACTATAGTTGCCATTTTCTAACCCGAAGTCTTCCTCCCAGTCTTTACTCATTTTTTACCCTCCAGTTTGTCAGCGTATTTGTTAACTTCATATTCTGCTGAATCAGTTAATCCTACTTTGCTCCTAAATACGGAGTCGTTTAACATCTCTCGGATAGCATCTGCTTTGATTTTACTCACTCTATACTCTTGCATATAATCATCTGTTAGTATCAGTGCGTTATCCATTATCTCTTCCCCTCAAAGCACTCAGGGCTATTCATATATTTAGAAATCGGAGCGTTTCTCCCTCCCCATGCAATTGCTCTGCGCTTCACTTCTTTGGTGAGAGCATCAGGGCATGCACTAAATTTATTGCATCGTTCAAACGGACAAAATGTTTTGTCTTTGTAAGATATCA
>Ga0164315_10001437_pt1 | contig 17928 bp, 28 predicted proteins | sample GuaBasSedimGuay6_FD_113737 | JGI IMG/M metagenome (GOLD analysis project Ga0164315, IMG submission 113737) | Subseafloor sediment microbial communities from Guaymas Basin, Gulf of California, Mexico - Guay6, Core 4569-2, 0-3 cm | ecosystem: Environmental > Aquatic > Marine > Hydrothermal vents...
ATATTACACTTGAAATGTAAAGGTCATCGGTTCGAGTCCGATACTCCTTGACGGGAGTTAACTCAGTTGGTAGAGATTTAATCAACAATTATCTTTATACTACTCTCGTACATTTTTAAGCCCTTTAAAGAGCGTGAAACCCAAGGAGCCACTATGTTAATTCTAGATAGATATTTTGGAAATTGGACGTAGCGTGCGGTTCTTTGTTGACAGGTTGATCACTGTGAATGCAGGTTCAATTCCTGTGAAGGGTACTAGTTTATTATGGAAGAACGAAGAATGATTACAGTATTGCAATTGAAGCACGTAGTCGATGGTTCGACTCCATCACTTCCCACCACATATTTATGGGAAGTTAGCCCAGCTGGTAGAGGCACGTTTACAACAATTATTTTTAAATTACTTCCATTACTTTTTTATGCCGGATGATACACATGTTTATCCATGTGCCGGCTCCAACAATTATGAGTCAGAACGAAAAGAAATTACAGTAAAGTCTATTTGGAGACACAAACCAATATAAAGCTCTGCTTTATAATACAACAATTTCTTTTGAATTACTGGCTCTTATTTTTAACCAAATGAGGTTTTGTCGATTTGTAATAATAATCGGATACTTTAAATTTAGGATTTGCATTGTGCTAACCTGGTACCGGCACATAATGAAGACGCACGGCGTGCCTCAGATGACTTCCGGTAGCCCTTTTTATCGCGCGAGAGCATTATGAATCCTTTAATAGAGTACATATAATGATACAGAGCGAAGACTATTCGTGCTTAGCCTTGACAAGCTAAAAAATAGTACACAGTATGCTGAGAATGTCAATCTTAGAATCTGTGCCTCATTTACTCAACTTTTTATAGAGTCAGAACGAAAACATATTACAGATACATTACAGGTTCGAACCCTGTTTTGGGCGCCATCATTGCCCATGATGACAAATGGTTTGTCAACTTGATTAACACTCAGGTAGTTTTATAGAAATATGTTTTGAATTACTGACTCTTATTTATAAAATATACGATATAACTTAATTGTTATATCGTATATTTTTTTGCCGACAATAGGAACGAATCATTTTTAAACGTGAAAAGGAGAAGACCGAATGGTTAATTTACCTGTTCGAATTGAAGAAAAATTTCTTAGTATGGATCTAAGAACTCTCGGAAAAGACATTGAAACAACTATGTCTTTATTTGGTACTGACATGAATCGTGCTACACATTACAACACTAAAGAAGAGCTTGCTGCTATGAGTGAGAAAGAACATAGAAATATGTTTTCACTTGATCGTACAATTTATGGCTGCATTGCTTGTCTCCCTGGTACAACTGACATTTCAAAAATGAAAGTTGTTACTAATCTCTTAGGTATCAAATGGAATCCTGGATCTGATTTCCAAGTTTCCACACCTGTCTTAACAATGGATCAGGAAAGAATGATTATTGATCATTTGGTTTCTACTCTTCCTCCAAACAGAATGATTAACTTGTTTGCTTCTTTTGAAGATAACCGAGTTAATAATGCTCGTATGAGAAAGACTGTTCTTCCTTTTATTCTTAACTCTACTAATTTTGGTTGGTGGGCTATTAAGTATAGAAAGAAATTGAAAACTGTTTTGAGTCACTGTTGGGGTAAAAGAATGTCCAGTGTTATTGAAGCTATCCTTGGAAAAGAAGCTAGAACCAATAAAGAAGATAATATCATTCATACCAGTGTTAGTAAATATCTTGTTGGTGCTGATACTATTAAATATGATAGTGTTATTGAATCTCTTTGTTTTATCTTTTCTGTTGACTTCAATTTTACTAATCCATTGTTTGTAAACTTTCATGCTGCTAAGACTGATTTCTCAAAAGCAAAAGGTCTTCCAAAAGAAATCATTGAAGGCATTAGAGCAGCATATCATCCAACTATTGATAAAGCTGAAACTCTGAAAGTTGCCAAATCTTCTATGACCAGCAAAGAAAAACGTTTAGTTCAAAATCAAGCTCAAAAAGCTGGAGTTGAAGTTAAGTGGAATCCTTATTCACAACCATTAGTTGAACTTTTGATTTATGGTTTTAAAATGGGTTTTACAAATGAAATTCATAAAGCAATTGAGGAAAAAGCTTATAAAGCAGCTCAATTATTACCTTTCAATTATGAAAAAGTTGGAATTATTTGTGATGATAGTTTCTCAATGAGCGGATCTGAAGATCAGAAATTGAAAGCATTGGCAATTACTTATGCCACTGTTGAAATGTTGAAGCATCTTGGTAATTCAACAAGCATAACAACAGTATCAAAACGCCGTCAAAGTTATTCTAATAAACCAGCTGGTGAAACTAATCTTGCTAAACCTTTGATATCATTATTGAAGCATGATTTGGATGCCATCTTTGTAGTATCAGATGGTTATGAGAATGCACCTGAAGGTCGTTTTGGTGAAGTGTTGAAAATTGCAAGAGATAAAGCTGGCGTTGATATTCCGGTATATCATTTCAATCCAGTTGGTGCTGCTGAAAGTAAAGTTGCTTTAAAAAGATTATCTAATGATGTTCCACTGACTCCAGTTACCAATCCGGAAAAAATGGGTTTGTCATTATTCAAAACAATGATCGCAGCTGATCCAAAACAAGGACTTATTGAATTGTTCAATATTGTTCTTCCCAACATTGAGAAAACAAAACAATTGTATGCAAGACAAAATCCAAATACAATAACCAGATAGGAGGTTACATGGAAATTACAATAAGCGAAGTGTTAAAAGGTTGTACCCCTGGTAGGATGCAAAGTGCTGGTTATATGCAAATGGTACCTTTGATTTCTGAACCTGATATGATTGACAAAAGATTTGGTCCGTTTACTGGTCTTTTGTCAAGTACGTCAGATTATGGTACCTTACGTTTGGAAAACCGTGAGAATCATCCAACAATCTTTCCAATGGGTACTGGAATATTGACTAAATCTCATGCTCAGAATCATGCTCTTGGTAAGATTAAATTGATGACTCCAATGTCAGAAGCATCAATTGATACCGCTGCTTGTATTCAGGAAACCCAAGGCGGTACAATTAATAGCGGTACTCATACTATGACAATTCTCCCTTATTCAATTAGAGAGAAAGCTCTTGAGATCAAGGATGAAAAAGGTTACAGCAAATTATGGCCGGCAATCAAAGAATTCAATAAAGATGTTGGTATCGAAAATTCTGACAGGTTTAGAAGCATGGGTCATCTTGAACATTACTTGGATGACTTTGGTGATAAGCTGGATGAGTTTATTGGTCAATTTGAAATTGTTCCTAATCAAGTTGGAGCAATTATTCTTCTTAATGGTCAGGTTGCAGGTATCGAAAGATCACCTAACTATGAGTTCTGGAAAGAACTTTGGAAACCTTTGATTAGAGAGTGTTATGGTTCTGCATCTTTAGTATTTGCTAAACAAGGTGTTAAACCATCTCCACCTTTGGGAAGAATGCCTATCAATGATCGTAATGTTAAAGACATTGATAGTCTTGAAGTTGAGTATAATAAAGCTGAATTGTTTGAAGAAGATACTGTAAAGAATCTTATTCGCAATTTTATTAGCCAACCATTTGTTGCGACTCGTGAAGAGAATGAACCAAATGGTACTTTGTGTGTTGACCATTTATCTGGTAATCAGTTCACTGGTCAGATTGTTAGAGATAGCTCATTTGTTGTATATGCGAGTTTAATCCCTGATAAGAATGCAAGGTTTAATACAGCTGCTAATTTTAGCATTTAATTAATTTGTGCCTACCTACCACAGTAATTGGTGAGGGTGAAAGCGTCCCGCGGAGGGAACAATGTTAATTGTCGCAAGGGTTTCGACCCCCGATAAAAACGACCGCCAAGCATAACGGACGAAGGTCATAAACGCAGATCATGCAAAAGGCACATTCGGTGGGATAAGGATAATGAATTAATTTTCATTGTCCTTATCTCAATTCTTTTTTTTGTTTGTTTTTTATTCATATAGAACATATATTAAACCAAGGTTGGAATGTTCTGATAATGACGACATTGTAAATTAAATTTAGATTTGTGAGATATAGCAAACACCATGTTTAATCCAACTATTTTTTCGGCCCCATAGCACAGTTGCGTAGCGCGCTTCCCTTACAAGGAAGAGGTCCCAGGTTCGAGTCCTGGTGGGGCTACCACAATAAAAATTTTAAGGTGAGAAAAATGAATTTTGATAATGAAGCTAGTAAATTGTTAAAAGGTTTAAATGAATTAAATAAAGAATTTCCTGATTTTAATATAGCTGATCCTATTACTGTTGATGAAATTATTGAAAACTCTTTGTTTTGTTTTGGAAAATTAATTCAATTAAAACAAATATTAAAAAACAGTGAAAAACAAAACGATATTTTATCAGGAATTATTGATTCAAATCAAGAGTATATTAATAATATATTATCTAAAACAAAACTAAAAGATTTATTAATTGATTAGGAGAAATAAAATGATAACAATGCAATCGGTGAATATAAAGAAGTTAGATGAAAAAGCTATTATTCCAGAATATCAAACAAGTGGAGCAGCGGGATTTGATCTATGCTCTATAATTAATTATTGTCTTCATCCTGGAGAAATGAAATTAATTCCTACTGGATTAGCAATTGAAATACAAGAAGGAACAGAATTACAAATTAGACCAAGAAGTGGTATGGCTAAAAAATATAAAGTTACATTAATGAATGCTCCTGGAACTTTAGATTCAGATTATCGTGGTCCGATTGGAGTTCTATTAGTTAACCATGGACCAGATGATTTTATTATTAATATTGGTGATAGGATTGCTCAAGGAATATTAGGTCCAGTTTATCAAGCTGTATTTAATGTTGTTGAAGAACTCTCAGAAACAAACAGAGGTGCAGGAGGATACGGGAGCACTGGAAAATAACGAAATCTTTTAGAACAAACTATAAATGGATGTACTTGGATAATAATTGTTGTTAATTCATTTATAGGAGTGTTATATGGGCAAAATAGCTAAGAAACATTTAACAGGTTCTAAATTAAAAGATTACAATTTTATGCACACTCAACAAAGAGCAAGACAAAGATATAATTTGATCTTGAATAGATCTAATTATGAACAACTATGCTCGGAGATAAAACAAAAAAAGTTTGTCCAATTAAGAAGTACATTTAAGAAAAAACATCAAGACATATATAAGATTAAATTTAAAAATACAACATTATATGTTATGTATAAAGAACAAGGTAATAGGATAACAACAGCTTTACCTTTTCAAAGATTTGAGAGGCTACAAAAAGTAGCTTAAGTGGAGATTTAAAGGTAGAGAACATAGTAAAGAATCAAGACAAAAAATTAAAGAAAATATGCAGAAGTAGGTTAACTGGTAAATCACTAGCCTTCCAAGCTAGCGCGTAAAGCATTGCGGGTTCGAGTCCCGTCTTCTGCTCCATACTTGCAATAGTAGTTCAACTGGTAGAATATTAGGGTGCCATCCTGGTGATGTGGGTTCGAGTCCCATCTATTGCTCCACTTAACAAGGAGATTTAATTATGACTAAAAAATGGATTATAATAATTGCAGTAGTTATTATTGGTATTGGCGCATATGTTGGAATTGGCGGACCATTACCAGAAGTATTAAGTAATTTTATAGGACCAGCTCAATAAAAGGTAAAAAATATGAAGTTTGAATTATGTGGAAAAGAATTAAAGTCATTTCAAGAATGGGATCGTGAACATCAGAAAGTTTGTAAAATAGTCAACGGCGATACACAAGCTGCTATTGGTGGTCGTCTAACATTTTCATTTACTCCAACTGGTTTAGGTCCAGCGGTCAGTATAGAATGTGCTTGCGGTGAGAAGTTCAATTGCACTGATTATGATTCCTGGTGAGTAACCTAAACTATATATATTAATATACATAACACAACGATTATTGTATATTAATTTTAAGGAGATTAAAATGAAAAGAGAAGCTTTAGTAAAACAGTTTAAGAAGGTTGGTTTGGTATTAAAAATTACTAACGAACCTATTGGGTTCACGTCTAATGATGAAATCTTTCAAATGGATGTTGGTCGTAAAGTAGTTGGTACAAGACGTACCGAATGGTTCGAAATCTGGCCTGGTAATGATGATAACATAATCCAAGTCCTTGATGTTGACCATAAACTTAATCAAATTCTTCTTTTGGTACATGAACCAGAAAGAGAATTTGAAACTGAAGAGAAAAAACAAACTGGAAGCTGGGTAACTAAACCTGCTGATAGAAGAAAACAGTTTGAAGAAGATCGCAGTATTATCAGATTTCGTGAGACTAAAACTCATTTTATTGTTACTGAAAAATCATCATCTGTTGTTAGACATTTTCTTATGGGTGTTGATGAACGTCAACTCTTTGTTGCACAACTTATTGGTGGAACAACTAATATTAATGAAGCAAGAAAACAGTTAGGTAGTAGTGTTAAGTTTCATGAAGGTGTTAGAAAGATGTCTCCTAAAAGACAAGGTGAATGGTTCTTTCTTAAAGCTACAATGGAACAGGAAGATATCATTAATTTATTTATTGAAAAAAATAAAGTTTGGGTTGTTAAAAAAGCAAACATTGGGCAGTATGCAGGAAGAGTAGGTGGTAATCCACATGTTGCTGATGAACTGGTATTAATAACAAATGATAAAGCAACCATTGAAAGATTAGGATGGTCTAAAGGTAGACGTAAAAGACATCCAAAAGGAAATCTTCCTATTAGTTATAATCAGGTTTATGTTCGTGGTAAAATAAGACATATCGATCATAAAACTCTTAAGTATACTCATTGGTATCAAGTTGTTCTTAACAACGAAGGTAGTACTGCATCTGCAACTCAAACCTGGATTGATTAATATGGGAATGACTAACTGGAAAAAAATACTTAAATTGATTAATGAGAGATCTATTGGAGATTTGATAACCAGAAAAGAATTAATAACATTAATATATAATCCTAGATATACTGGAATACAACATGGTGTTGATACAAGTAGAATTTTACTAACAAAGGTTGGAGTTTTAGAAATTAAAGATCGTGGCATTTATATTAAAAGAAAAAATATTAAACCAACATGGTCTATGTTTAAATTACATAGAATGTCAAAAACATGGCAAGGTTGGTTTATGGAATTAGATTAGGGTGATGTGGTCCGAGATGGCATAGGCGCTGGATTGCAAATCCAGATACGTGGGTTCGAATCCCTCCGTCACCTCCAATATTAAAAAAAGGTGAATTATGTGGTGGTTAGAATATAAAGGTTCGGCTAATGATTTTGATTATTATAACGGTTACTATAGTCTTAATATTACTGGAATTGATAATATTAAAGAAGCAAAAAATGCTGCTATAATAGCTTGGGATATAGTTAAAACAAAAGAAAAATTTTGTCACACTCCACAATTATCGTGGAAAGAAGATCTTTAATTTTAATAAAAAAAGAGTTTGTGTTTTAAACTCTTTTTTTTGTATAAATTTTATTAAGATAGAAACAATAACAAATAGAACATATTATAAAATCATCGACCATAATAATTAATAATTACCAAATCTGAGTTGGTCGCAGATGTATAAGGTATTAAAAATTAAAGGAAGTATTAGTATGGCACAAGGAACAGTAAAATGGTTTAATGATGAAAAGGGTTTTGGATTTATTGAAAGAGATAATGCTCCAGATGTATTTGTACATTATTCAGCAATTCAAAGTGATGGTTTTAAAAAATTAGAAGAAGGTGACAAAGTCTCTTTCGATGTTGAAGAAGGAGTTAAAGGACCACAAGCAAAAAATGTTGTAAAATCTTAAAATTAAATAGGTGAACTAATGATTGACTGGAGTCTTGCATTAACAATAGTATTGTTTTATTTTTCTTTATTATTTTTTGCATGGAATTGGTTTGAAGAAATATTAAATGTTAAATTTATATGTCATCTTTATTTAGCAATAACATACATCGCTATTAAATGGTGTTTTCATTTAGGAAGTAAAGGATATATAATATCATATTCTTCAAGTAAAGATGAAGAAGGTGTAAAACATTTTATAGAATTTCCAGTCATCTGGATGTAATATAAGCCCGTGTAATTCAGTGGAATGAGAAATTCTGGTTTCTACCCAGAAAGTCGGGGGTTCGAATCCCTCCACGGGTTCCATATTTTAAAAGGAGAAAACTTATGAAAAAATTATTTTGGATGGGTAATTGGGAATAGGGTTCATTCCCGTAGGTTATTAGACCTCCATAATACAAAGTATATTTTATATTAACGGCATTAAATTGAGTTAAAACAAATTATACTTTATATTAGGAGAAAACTAATGAACTTTAAAGAACTAAAATTAAAAATAAAAAATGAACAAAAAGATAGAGCGGTAAAAATTAGAATACTTAAAGCAGCAAGGAAACCTCACGTTTATAATTCTAATCCTGAACTATATGATAGTCTTGGAAATCTTGAGAATATTCAAGATAGATATAGACACACTCATATTCAATATTGTATGTTTTTTAATAGAACTGAATATGAAAATATTGAAAGATATACTAATAAATATTTGAGTCAACATACTCTTGACAGTTTAAAGGATGAATGGACTGATAATCTTGAGGAGGATAAAGATGAAGCTTTACATATTGGTGCGTAAGGATTTAACTCCTTCACAAATAGCAGTTCAAGCAGGTCACGCAGTTGCTGAGTATCTAATAAATGATCCATAGACTTGGAAAAATAGTACCTTAATTTATTTGGGAATAAAAAATTTAAGTCAAATGGAGAAATGGATGTATAAACTAAATTCTCTTAATGTTGATTATACAACTTGGAGAGAACCTGATATTAATAATGAAGTGACAGCAATAGCAAGCACGAGTAAAAATGGTATATTTAGAAAATTGAATTTGTTATAAATGCGAATGTAGCTCAATTGGTACAGAGCAGTGGGCACTCTAAACCCATTGTGTGCGGGTTCGATTCCTGTCATTCGCGCCAAATAAGTCTCTGTATACCCTCTGGCTACGAACCAGTTGAAAGGTTAATATGGACACATGGAGGTTCGAGTCCTCTCAGGGATACCATTAGTAAGCGCCGGTGTTATCGGTGAGCAAAACAATGTTGATGTGGAAGTCAACTGGTCGAGGTAGGGAAATGAGCAGGTAACATTATGTTTACCTGCTCATTATTCCGTATAAAATCTAAACAAAAAAAATGAGGTTCCTAATCTCATTTTTTGTTTTCTTTAACTTAAGTTTAAACATTTGTTATCATTTCCATTACTTTTTTCTTTTCTACCAGCTTTCTTATAATTCTCATATTAGCTGCAGCTTGCCATTCACGAGAAAGTGTATATCTGAGATGTTTTAATGTTGGAGAATTTGTATCATTTATCCAATGACATAAATCTGCATTAACAAAAACTTCATCAGAAATACCTCTAACCATATCAGTTAAATCCTGTATAACTTTAGATCTAACTGATCTCCAATCCCTTATTGATAGATTCATAACAACCTCCTTTAAATTAAACCTTAACCAATTCCAACGTTACTATTCCATTGGCTTTTTTAATTTCTGGTTTAAATGATTTTTTATCAATCATGACAACATTGTCAACAATCCATACCATACTATCTTTGGAATAGTACATGGAAGTTTTAGGTCCAATTGCATCAATACCAGTACAACCAATTTTGGATGCAGATACCTCTATCATTCCTTCCTCAGAATTAACATTAATATCAAATGAATACATAATATTCTCCTATTTAAAAAGATGTAACAAAAGTAAAGTCTTAGCGAATATACTCAAAACGAATATAGTCCTTTACCCTTGTCACACTCTTATCAAATCTGCTAAGATGAGTTTTGATAAGAGTGTGACTGTCAATAGTTTTACTTCCCCATTGACTTCGGAAGTTTAAAATTAAAGATGTAACCAAGCATCAAACACTTCTTTAACATCAGGATCCATTCTCCCAACACTATGAAATGTTTCAGTTACTAACTCGGTTCCATATCCATTTTGGTAATAACCTTTATACAAAAGATCACCTTGACTACTTGTATCAAAATCATTAACATCCAAAGTTGGATATTCGATAGCCACAGCTTGTTTAAACAACCTGATATCTTTCATAGATATCTCCTTTATAAGATTAAATTTATGTGAAAACTCCTAACATATTAAACAATAATATATATAACAAATCCAACTATATTGGAACTCGAAATAAGAAACTATTTTATACAATTGGAACATATTATAAATTAAAAGGAGAATGAATTATGAGTGAAGTAGTAATAATATCACCCCATGCGGATGATGAATTAATTGGTTGTTATAAAATATTAGCAGATGAAGATATAAGACCTATTATTATCTATACAGAAGAAATGTACAAAGAAAGACAAGAAGAAGTTAAAGGTATAAGAGAACATTTTACAATTAAAGCTCAAATGTTTTGTAGAAGTATCCCACCTCAATTCTTAAACACAACAACTACATTTTATTTTCCAGGACCTGATGAACTTCATCCAGCTCATAGAACGCAAGCAGCAGTAGGTGAAGCATTAGCAAGACAAGGTTTGAATATTATATTTTATTCAACTAATATGAATGTACCATGGATTGAAGAGGAAACATTTCCAGCTCAGAAAAAAGCTGTCTTAAATAGAATATATCCAAGTCAATCAGATCTTTGGAAATATGATCATAAATACTTTTTATTTCGAGGTTTTTGTAAATGGTTATTTTAATTAGTGCAATATCATTATTAACTACTCTAATTGGTTTATATTACATTGGAGAGAAAAATAAATGGGGATTTGTTTATCACACAATTAGCGTTGCTATTCAAGGTTATTTATTTTTCGTTTTGCAGAATTGGTTCCTTGTAATTCAAATGATTATATTAGCAGTATTTAATATTAGAAATTATTATAAGTGGAGAAAAGAAGATGCATTTAAATAAAGGAACAATAATTACTTGTGAAGAAGGACATGAAATATGTGAACTTATTGAATCAATATCAAGTGGTGATATAATAAGATCTAGTTCTTTTGATAATTTTAAAAATGGTAATATACAACCTCAACCTCTTGATAAAATTGGAGGACCTTCTTCATCTTGTAATAAATGTGGTGGGAAATGGATGAAGGAATTTGGTATGGGTAGAATGCGTTTACACACAAAAAAATATGGATGGTTATAAAATGCTTGATAAAGATGATATAATATTTCAACATTGTATAGATAAATGGGGATTAGAACTCCAAGCAAAAATGACAGTTGAAGAAATAGGTGAATTAATTGAACAATTAGGAAAAACATTAAAATCAACTATTCATTTTGAAAGAGGAAGAATTGATAGAGATGATATGGTTGAAGAATTTGTTGATACTTTTTTAATGATACAACAAATGAGATTTATGAATAAAGAAAAATTTGATAGGATATATGAACAAAAGGTAAATAAAATAAGAAAAAGGTTAGAGAAATGAATACTATAAATATTGAATTGGTTATTAAAAGCGATACTAAAAAAATTAAAAAAAATCTTGGTGATTGGACAGTTATAATTCATGACCATTTATCTAAGAAGTTGGTTATAGAAGAAGCTTCCGATTTAATTTCAAAAGGAATTAATAACTCAATAAATTCAGAATTAATAGAACAAATGATAATTGAAATATGTCAAGAGGAAGGGATTGAGAAATGAAGGAAGTAAGATTTGTTTTAAGTGCTGGTGATGATGATGGTGAAATAGCAAGCAAACTTTTAAAAGTTAAATGGAATCAAGGAATAGAAACTGATTTAAAAGAATTTCATAATTTAAAAATTAAAGATGCTATAGCTGAAATGGTACTTGAGACAATACAAAAATCAATTACTTTAGATGTAGTAAAAGAATTATTAGAAGATGTTGACGAGGTTTGTAATGAATAGATTAATTTATGTTCCTCAATATCCAGCACCAATGAGATATCAAGAATGGTGGATATCTGAGTTTACTAAAGAATTTAAAAAAGAATATGATGAAGTTGTTGTGTTAGGTTCTGATGTGTTATTTAAAAGAAGACTTACTAAACAACAATTAGATATGTTTTCTCCAATTGATACATCTATAGAATTTGAAACGTGTCAGATAAATGAATATATGGGGTTAACAATACGTGATGATGATACTCTATTTCTAGCAGACATAAGCTTTCCTGGGTTGTTTTGTAATGTCTTATATCATAAACCATGTCCAAAAATGTTCGCGTTTTGTCACGCCACCAGCTTAAATGCGTATGACTATTTCGCTCCTATGCGTAAATATAAAAGTAAAATTGAGTATCAACATGCAAGATTATTTGATTGTATTTTCTTTGGTAGTCAATATAGTGCTAATAAAACTAAATGGTATAAACATTATATACCTACAGAAGTTGTTGCTCTTCCAGATTCACCAAAAGATTTAATTAAACCAGTTAAACCTAATAATATTAGACCAATTGATATTGTTTCTGTATGTAGACCATCAATTCAAAAAGTAAATAAAAGTGTTGAGAAAAAAGTTGAAAAAGCTTTAGGTATAAAAATTTATAGAGAAGAAGTTAATACATGGAATGATTATAATATATTGTTAGGTAACTCTAAAGTATTATTAATAACTACTAAAGAGGATACATTCAACTATACAATTATGGATGCAATTAGATGTGGTTGTGTTCCTATAGTTCCTAATAAATTATGTTTTCCTGAGATATTACCTTTATACTGGCAGTATACTGATGCTGATTATTTAATTGGTAAATTAAAACATATGTTTGATGATAATCATTTTATGTTACCTGAAATGATATGTAGAGATGAAGTTGATAATTTTTATAAGAATATAATTGGAAGAATGAAGAGGTAAACATGCCGTATAAAACTTTTTTTAATTGGTGTTTTGATGGAAACATTAAAAACCAAATACCTAGTGGAGAAGGAGTTCCTGACTTATTAAAATACAATTCTCCAATTCATGCGGATTTTTTAATGAAGTCTTTTGTAACCAATGGTAAGTTAAATCATTACTTAAATAAATATCTTAATAATATTGGAGTTAGATATATTAGTAAAGAAGATTTATTCTTTTTCTTTAAACAATGTGTAATTGATTTTAAGATTAAAAGAAAAGATATACATTATGTAGGGTGGTCTAAAAATAATATTCTATTCAATAAAATATCTAAGAAAAGACCTTTATTAAAGAAAGATGAAGTTCAAATTGTTTGTGAGTTAATTGATAAATCAGATGATAAAGAAGCTATATATAGATCTCTTGGTATTGATAAAAAAGAGTTTAAGAAAAAGAAAATGAAAAAGAAGCAAACTAAAATAAGCAGTAAGAATTTTATTGCTCAAAACTTTGGAATAATGTAAGGAGATTTTTTATGAAAATAATGCAATCATTTGCAGATTGTTTAGGTTGTACATTAATAGATGCTGAGTCATGTATTCTTGATACCAATTCAAGAGCTGACATGACTAAAGTAGATATTGTTTTTGTAGCAGAAAATCCCGGTAAAGATGAGATAAAAGCAGAAAAACCTTTAGTAGGTAGATCAGGAAAAACCTTTAGAAAATTCTTTGATAAATATATTAAAAAAGAATGTAAGTGGTTATTGACTAATTCAGTATTATGTTTAACATTAGATGATAAAGGTAATACAGGTAATCCAGATGATGAAACAATTGATAGATGTAAAGTTAATTGTTTTAATATTATTAAAAATTGTAACCCAAAATTAATTGTATTACTTGGCACTAGTCCAATGAAAGCATTTGGTATTGGTGAGAATGGTATAACTAAAAAACGTGGTCAATTTTTTAAATGGGAAGGGTTTGATGTTCTGTTAACAGTTCATCCAAGTTGGGTTAATAGAGATAAAAAAGAAAGAGAACCTATGTTTGAAGATGATATAAAAACAGCTTCTGAATTTATTAGTGCAGACGAGATTGGTAGCTTTGATCTTAAACCAAAAACAGCTTTTACTAATAGTGATTTAGCTACTGGTACTAAAGGGATACACAGATATAAGATCCCAAAAAAGTTTTACACAGAAGACTATAGATTAGTTGATATACAATATTTAAGTCGTGCTGAGAAGGTGTTATATATTTTTAGAGATAAGGATAACAATAAAGTATACCACCATGAAAACGACGATTACTACTGTTATCAATCACCTGGAAATATTGATGCTAGAAAAATTGTTCCTTATGATCAATTAGATATTGTTAAGTTAGCTTATAAAGATAAGATAAAATTAAATAGTGATATAACATATGAAGGTGATTTAAGATTAACTGTTAAACATGCTTTTGATTATTATGCTCAAACTAAAGGTGAAGCAGAAAAACTATCATCTAATATTATGTTTTGTGATATTGAAATTGATGTAGGTATTGATAATCAAGCATTTCCTCAACCAAGCGAAGCTTTATTTCCTGTTGACATGATAACAAGTATATTTCAAAGTCCAAAGAAAAAGATTTGTTATATTCTTGATAATGGGACTGAACCAATTAAAGATGTTGTAAATGTTGAATTAAAAATCTTTAGAAATGAAAAGAATTTAATTCATGCTTGGATTAGAGATTTTAAAAAATATGATCCTGATTTTATGGCTGGATGGAACTTCATTGGTTTTGATATGGAGTATATGTTTAATAGAATGAAAAGACTTAAAATAGCTACTTCTTTAATGTCTAAGTTTAGTGAGTTTTATGTTGATGGTGAAAGGTTCTTATGTAAGTTACCTGGTTGTATTGTATTAGATCAAATGCATCTTTATAGAATGTTCACATTCACAAAAATGGAGAATTATAAATTAGATTTTATTGCTAACCATGAACTTAAAAGAAAGAAATTAGAATTACCAGTAAAGTTTAATAAAATGTATTGGGAACATTTGAATACTCTAATTGAATACAATATAAGAGATACAGAGCTTCTAGAAGATTTAGAAAATAAAGTATCTCATATTAGTTTATTAAATGAGTTGAGAACTATTTGTACTGCTAGTTTTGAAGCAGCTTCATCTCCACAGAATCAAGTTGATTCTATTGTTGTTAATTATTTAAGAAATAAAGGGCTTGCATCTAAAAATGCTGAGAACCATGCTAAAAAGAAATATCCTGGAGCATTTGTTTTAAGTCCAGAACCAGGTATATATGATACAGCAGTTGATTTTGATTTTGCTCGACTATATCCATCACTTATTCGTACATATAATATTGGATTAAATAATTTTATTATGAGAACAAAAGATCCAGTATTAGGATATGATCTTGCATATAATAAAGATAAAGTGCCTGATAAAATTCCAATGATAATTGATCCAATGTTTGCAAACAAAGAAGTTACATATACTAAAGAAAAAGTATATGATATGATTAAAGATGATGAATTAATTCATACTGTTAATGGTTGTTTTTATACTAGTCATAAAAAAGAAGTTTCTTGGTATAGTTTAATTCTAGAAAATCTTATTGACTCAAGAACTAATTATAAAAATTTAATGTTTAAAGCTAAAGATGAAGGTAATAAAGAATTAAAAGATTTTTATTATACAAAGCAGTTAGTATATAAAGTTTTAGCTAATACTCTATATGGTGTTATTGCTAATAAATCATTTAGGTTTTTTAATTTAGCTTGTGCTGCAGCTATTACATTAAGTGGTCAGGAAGCATTGAAAGCTTCTATTATTGAAGGTGATAATTATATGTCACATTTAAAAACTGGAGATAAATTAGTTAGAGAACCAATAGCAACCAAGGGTGAAATGTATCACCCTGCTAATGACTCAACATGGGCTTTTCCTGATAGAGAGTTTGATTATATTGTAACAGGTGATACTGATTCAATTTTTTGTTGTTTTGAAGATTTTGATGGAGATAAATCTGATGAAGTGATACATGGATATTGTGGAAAAATTCAAGATTATTTGAATGGTGAAATAATGAAAGAGATTGTTGAAGCTCATAATGTAGATTTTGAAAATTGTGAATTAGTATTAAAAAATGAGTTGATTATTTCAAGAGGATTATTTCTTGCTAAAAAGAGATATGCTATTCATGTAACTAACAATGAAGGTGTTTCATGTGATGAAGTTAATTATATGGGAATTGAAGTAAAGAGATCTGACTATCCAAGTTATTCAAAAGTATTTTTAAAAGAGTTACTTGAGATTATATTAAAGAAAGAGAATATAACAGTACCAAAACTTTTTAAATTTGTACATAGTAAAGAAAAAGAGTTTAGACGGTTGATTTTAAATGGAGATAAAACAGTAGGTCGACCAGTTTCTTTTGGTAGGGAAATAAAGAAATATAAAACAATACCTCAAGGTGTTAAAGCAATGTTAGCTTTTAATGAGATATCATATGTTGCACATCATCCTGGAGCAAGAGGTTATATGTTTAGGGTTAGAGGTATTGATTATGATAAAGCACCACAGGAAGTTATTGATAATTATGAAAAGAATTTTATCGCTAAAGGTAAAAAACTAGAAGTTGTAGCTATACCAGATGAAGAAGACTTTTTACCAAATTATTATATTCCAGATGTAAGAGGTAATCTACAATTTGCATTTATCGACAGATATAACTTAATGTTGGATCCATTAGTAAAAGTAAAAAAAGCACAGGAGATATTAACAATATGAAAAGAGATTATTCAAATTTTATAGATGATTCATATAAAAAAGATTTACAATTTGCAGAATGTATGGAACAAGAAATTAAAAAAACAATTGAAGAAGATGACATAGATGATGCTGTTAAAAATATTATGGAACTAATATTTGAAACTAAATATGAATGGTAAGATATTAATATTATAAATAAGAACATATATTAAATAAAAAGGAGAATTATGGAAACAGTTAATTTAATTGAATGTATTAATACATGGCAAGGAGAGGGTATTGATACTGGACAAAGAATGCTTTTATGCAGATTTAAGTATTGTGATAGACATTGTAGTTGGTGTGATACTCTTGTTAAAATGAGAGCGGAACAAGAACTAGAAATGCCTCTATCCAAACTACAAGATATTCTTGATGAACAAAAAACTGGTTTAATGATTACTGGAGGAGAACCAACATTCTCAAATCAACTTAAACAAACAATAACAATGTTAAATAAATTGGATTATCCAATTGCTAATGTTGAAACTAATGGACTTGGATTGTTAGAACTAATCAAAGAAGTAGATGAAGAAAAACCTGTTCATTATAGTTATTCACCAAAAATTTTTAATGATAAGGACTATGATGAAGCTCTTGAACTATCAGAAAAATTAGCAGATAATATTCATGTATTTATGAAAGTTGTATATGCTGGCGAACCAATAGTATATGATTTTTTGAAATCTGTAGTAAAAGTATTTCCATCATATAGAATTTTTTTAATGCCAAACGGTAAGAATAAAGAAACAATGTTTAAAAATGCTCAAGATGTATTTGATAAAGCAGAAGAATTTAAAACTAATGTAAGTAGTCGTATGCATCTAGTATATGACTTCGTTTAAAAAGGAGAAACAAATGATTCCAATCGCAGTAGGTGACAATGTAATTTGTAAAGAAATAGCAGATAGTAATGTAACAGCTGGAGGAATTGTAATTCCAGAGTCAGCTCAAGCACATTTGCCTCAGAAAAATGCTATTGTTGTTTCAGTTGGTGAAAAATGTGAAGCACATTTTAGAGCTGGTGATACAGTTGTATGTCATACACAAGCTGGTCAAGTAATGGTATATGATAAAGATGTTTATTTTGTTCTCAAAGAACCAGAGATTTATGGTATTATGGAAAGAGCAGATGACATGTATGACGAAGAAGTTGTACCAATGACAGTAGATGAAGTTGTTGAGGAAACTTTAAA